>OVXK01000047.1_pt1 | contig 126901 bp, 133 predicted proteins | sample 1732021 | NCBI WGS metagenome assembly OVXK01 (sample SAMEA4413051, study PRJEB24355) | metagenome | biome: human; feature: gut; material: faeces | place: United Kingdom | collected 2010 | reverse complement strand
AACGATGGCTACGACTTAATGATAGACCCGCGTTTTATTGAAATGACGCTTGAAAGACATCCGCATTTAAAAAATAACTTTTATGGATTAATAGATGGAAAAGAATTTAAGTTAGATTAAATTTTTGGAAATGCAAAGGAGGCATAACAAATGTTACAAAAATTTAGAATCGCGAAAGAAAAAAATAAATTAAAACTCAAATTACTAAAGCATGCTAGTTACTGTTTAGAAAGAAGTAACAACCCTGAATTGTTGCGAGCAGTTGCAGAGTTGTTAAAGAAGGTTAACTAAATTAGGCCTTATTATTACTTTTTAGAATGTGAACAATAGGTCGATAAAAAACTTAATAAACAAACTATAGCAACTATCAATGAATTTTGAATATGTAAATCGTTCTCGTTTATATAGTTTGTTACAAAGATTTGAATGTCAGCACCTGCTGCAATGCCATTAGACCATCTTATTAACTTTTTGAAAGGATGTGGAAAATCATTTTCGATACGTTTGACAAATTCATCGTGTCTCTTGTAGGTACTTTGCTCATTTATTGGATAGGTCGAATTGATGGCTTCAGCCAAAGTAGAGATAGCAGTTGGATTGATATAAAAATCTCTAATGGTCTGTTGTGCTTGAAGTACAATCTCATCATCAAACCTATAGAGTTCCTTAAAAGATTTTATCGTTTCTTCAGAAAATAAATTTCTTTGAAATGTTAGAGATGAAAAAGAATTACGCAAATTAAAATTCATTTCAATTAAGTTGTTTAGATGAAAGTCTACTTTGAAGTCAGAAAATAAATTTATGTTGTTTCTATTAATTATATCTAATTGGTACTTAGGTTTTAAAGATTGTTTAATTGCCATACTTTTAGAAATTTCAACATTACTAATTACGTTATTAATAGAAAAACGAACATTTTTTAAAGGATCAATATACACCAATATCACCTCCTTAGGTTGATAACAACATTATACACGAAAGGAAAGATAGAAATGCCACATATTTTAAACGTAACAGTTCCAATACCTGAAACACATGTACTTATCACAAAAGATGAATATGATGAGCTAATTGGTTATTCATTAGACCCTGTATGGAACATGAGTGACTTAAAGAAGAAATTAAAAATTGCATCTGATGAGACTATCAAGGACAGATTACTATTTCATCCTAGATTTGAAAAAGAACTAAGAGCGCAAGGAATTGTGCATTACCCTGATGAGAATTTTAATCGCTGGAGATTTAACGCAAGAAAGATGAATAAATTCGTCGATGAGCATTTCAATGAAATATATAAGGAGAGAATAAAATGAGCAACATTTATAAAAGCTACCTAGTAGCAGTACTGTGCTTTACAGTCTTAGCAATTGTACTTATGCCTTTTCTGTACTTCACTACAGCATGGTCTCTTGCAGGATTCGCAAGTATCGCAATACTCATATTTTTTAAAGAATACTTTTATGGAAAGTAAAAAAACTGCTACTTGCGCCAACAAGTAACAGTAAGTGTTCATCAAAATATACAACTTAATTAAATCAAAATATACGGAGGAAGTCAACTATGACTAAAAATTATAAAGACATGACGCAAGACGAAATAAGAGGCTTATTATCTGAAAAAACCTCAGAACTGTATGATTTAGCGAAAGAAATTAAGAGAGAAACTGAATTTGATATTTTGTTTTTCTCAGCAATAGGAGTTGGCGACGGAGATTTCATAAAAAGTTCAAGTTCTGCTCTTGGCAATGCTTTTAATCTTGCTGAATTATTGGATAATGCTACTAATTTCGACGATGTCATTAACGCCATTCAAAAACGTAAACTACAAAAATTTCTTGTTATAGATAACAACAAGGAGGACTAAAACAATGTATTACAAATTTGGTGAAATCAAAAATAAAATTATCAGCTTTAACGGGTTCGAATTTAAAGTGTCTGCGATGAAGAAACATGACGGTATCAGTATACAAGTTAAGGATATGAATAATGTTCCACTTAAATCATTTCATGTCGTAGATTTAAGCGAACTATATATTGCAATGGATGCAATGCGTGACGTTATAAACGAATGGATTGAAGAGAACACAGACGAACAGGACAAACTAATGAACTTAGTTATGAAATGGTAGGAGGCATGAAAAGTGAATGAATTACAAGAGAGAGAATTAGAAACATTTGAACAAGACGACCGTTTCAAAGTAACCGACCTAGACAGTGCTAACTGGGTTTTTAAGAAACTGGATGCAATCACAACTAAAGAGAATGAAATCAACGAGTTAGCAAATAAAGAAATTGAACGCATAAACGAATGGAAAGACAAAGAAGTAGAAAAACTACAGAGTGGCAAAGAATATTTACAAAGCCTTGTAATTGAATATTTCAGAATACAAAAAGAACAAGATAGCAAATTCAAGTTGAACACACCTTACGGAAAAGTGACAGCCAGAAAAGGTTCAAAAGTCATTCAAGTTAGCAATGAGCAAGAAGTCATTAAACAACTTGAGCAACGAGGTTTTGACAACTATGTAAAAGTAACCAAAAAACTTAGCCAATCAGACATTAAGAAAGATTTCAACGTAACTGAAAACGGCACATTAATTGACGCAAACGGCGAAGTTTTAGAGGGTGCCAGCATTGTGGAGAAACCAACGTCATACACGGTAAAGGTGGGAGAATAGATGACTGAACAAACATTATTTGAACAGTTGAACAGTAAAAACGTGAATGATCATACAGAACAAAAAAACGGATTAACTTATCTAGCGTGGTCATATGCACATCAAGAGTTAAAAAAGATTGACCCTAACTACACAGTAAAAGTGCACGAATTTCCGCATCCAGATATTAACACAGAAAATTATTTTGTACCTTACTTGGCAACACCAGAGGGCTATTTTGTACAGGTATCTGTGACTGTGAAAGATAGTACAGAGACTGAATGGCTTCCAGTATTGGACTTTAGAAACAAATCTCTTGCTAAGGGTAGTGCAACGACTTTCGATATCAACAAAGCGCAAAAACGATGTTTTGTTAAAGCTTCGGCTTTGCACGGTCTAGGCTTATATATTTACAACGGCGAGGAACTACCAAGTGCAAGCGACAACGATATTACAGAATTAGAGGAGCGTATCAATCAGTTTGTGAACTTATCTCAAGAAAAAGGACGAGATGCAACTATCGATAAAACGATGAGATGGCTAAAAATCTCTAACATTAATAAATTGAGTCAAAAACAAATCGCAGAAGCGCATCAAAAATTAGATGCGGGATTAAAACAATTGGATAGTGAGGAGAAACAATAATGTTAAACAGAACAGTATTAGTAGGGCGATTAACAAAAGACCCAGAATTAAGAAGCACACCAAATGGCGTAAATGTAGGGACATTCACATTAGCAGTGAACAGAACATTTACGAATGCTCAAGGCGAGCGTGAAGCAGACTTTATAAACGTAGTAGTGTTCAAAAAACAAGCTGAAAACGTTAAAAACTATCTTTCTAAAGGATCACTGGCAGGTGTAGACGGACGATTACAAACAAGAAGCTACGAAAACAAAGTCGGGCAACGTGTATTTGTTACAGAAGTAGTAGCGGACAGTGTTCAATTCTTAGAACCAAAGAATAACAACCAACAACCAAACAACAATTATCAACAACAGAACAATTCATATAACGCACCACAGAATAGACAACAAAACAATCCGTTCGCAAATGCTAATGGTCCAATAGACATTAATGATGATGATTTACCGTTCTAGGACGTGATTAAATGGCTCAAATCAAAAACTATATCACTCAAGATGACGGCACAACAACGGTCGTTATCGAGGGTGCCGAGCTAGGAGACAAAGAAACGTTATTACTAGATAACGGCTACGAAGTCGAATGTGATTTACGAATCGAAGACCCATTCAAAATAACAGACAAGCAACGAAGAAAAATATTTGCACTCTGTAACGACATAGAGAGCCACACAGGGCAACCGCGTGACTATATGAGGTATTTGTTCCAAGAATATGTAACGGTTCTGTATGGCTACGACAAGAGTATTTCATTAAGTGACTGTACACGGATGCAAGCGAATCAAATTATCGAGGTAACACTTGATTGGATATTTCACAACGACATACCACTTAGCTACAAAACAAGCGACCTACTAAAGCAAGATAAATCATTCTTGTACTGGTCAACTGTCAACCGCAACTGTGTAATATGCGGAAAGCCTCACGCTGACCTAGCGCATTGTGAAGCAGTCGGTAGAGGCATGAACAGAAATAAGATGAATCACTACGACAAACATGTATTAGCGCTATGTCGCGAACATCATAACCAGCAACATGCGATAGGTGTTAAGTCGTTTGATGATAAATATCACTTGCATGACTCGTGGATAAAAGTTGATGAGAGGCTCAACAAAATGCTGAAAGGAGAGAACAATGAATAAGTTATTGATAGATGATTATCCTATACAAGTTTTGCCGAAATTAGCTGAATTAATAGGGTTAAACGAAGCAATAATATTGCAACAAATGCATTATTGGATAGGGAACAGCAAACATGAATACGACAACAAAAAATGGATTTATAACTCTTATTCTAAATGGATAGAACAATTCCCGTTTTGGAGCGAAAGCACTATAAAAAGAGCTATCACCAGTTTAGAAAAACAAAACCTATTGCATGTAGGTAATTACAACAAAGCTGGATTTGATCGTACTAAATGGTATTCAATAAACTATTTCGAATTAGAAATATTGGTGACCCGAGCATCAGGTCAAAATGACCCGACGATGAGGTCAAAATGGCACGATGGAAGAGGTCAAAATGACCCGACCAATACCAGAGACTACACAGAGACTTCTTCAGAGACTACTACAAATAATAGCGCAACTGACGTTACGCATGAGCAATTTGAGGAATGGTGGAAACTTTACGACAAGAAGAAAGATAAGAAGATGTCTTTCACTAAATTTAAATCATGCTTAAAGAAACATTCTTTCGAACAAATCATGCAAGGTACTCGAGAGTATTTAAAAACTATTACAGACAAACAATATCAAAAATACCCTAAAACGTTTTTAACTAACGAAAGTTATATGAATGATTATAGCGAAGAGATTAAAGAAACTGGCATAGATCAATTGGAACGCATGAAGTACGACGAAAGTTATTGGGATTAGGGGGATATTATGAAACCACTATTCAGTGAAAAGATAAACGAAAGCTTGAAAAAATATCAACCTACTCATGTCGAAAAAGGATTGAAATGTGAGAAGTGTGGAAGTGAATACGACTTATATAAGTTCGCTCCTACTGAAAAACACCCGAATGGTTACGAGTATAAAGACGGTTGCAAATGTGAAATCTATGAGGAATATAAGCGAAACAAGCAACGGAAGATAAACAACATATTCAATCAATCAAACGTTAATCCGTCTTTAAGAGATGCAACAGTAAACAACTACAAGCCACAAAATGAAAAACAAGTACACGCTAAACAAACAGCAATAGAGTATGTACAGGGTTTCTCTACAAAAGAACCAAAACCATTAATATTGCAAGGTTCATACGGAACTGGTAAAAGCCACCTAGCATACGCTATCGCAAAAGCGGTCAAAGCTAAAGGGCATACAGTTGCTTTTATGCATATACCAATGTTAATGGATCGTATCAAAGCGACATACAACAAAAACGCAGAAGAAACTACAGACGAGCTAGTCAGATTGCTAAGTGATATTGATTTACTTGTACTAGATGATATGGGTGTAGAAAACACAGAACACACTTTAAACAAACTTTTCAGCATTGTTGATAACAGAGTAGGTAAAAACAACATCTTTACAACTAACTTTAGTGATAAAGAACTAAATCAAAATATAAACTGGCAACGTATCAATTCAAGAATGAAACACAATGCAAGAAAAGTAAGAGTAATCGGAGATGATTTTAGGGAGCGAGATACATGGTAACAAAAGAATTTTTAAAAACTAAACTTGAGTGTTCAGATATGTACGCTCAGAAACTCATAGACGAGGCACAGGGCGACGAAAATAAGTTATATGACCTATTTATCCAAAAACTTGCAGAACGTCACACACGCCCCGCTATCGTCGAATATTAAGGAGTGTTAAAAATGCCGAAAGAAAAATATTACTTATACCGAGAAGATGGCACGGAAGATATTAAGGTCATCAAGTATAAAGATAATGAGAATGAAGTTTATTCGCTCACAGGAGCCCATTTCAGCGACGAAAAGAAAATTATGACTGATAGTGACCTAAAACGATTCAAAGGCGCTCACGGGATTCTATATGAGCAAGAACTAGGATTGCAAGCAACGATATTTGATATTTAGAGGTGGCACATGGAAATAGAAATTAAATTTAACGAAACGTTCGAAGCACCTATGGGCTCGCCTCGTCCACGCTTTCGTAATACAGGTAGATTTGTTCAAACATACATGCCTACGTCTTATACAAAGCATAAAGCGTATATACAAGGGCAAATGCCTAAGTTGAATCTAGAGCACGCACTAAAAATCGAATTAGACTTTTACTTTCCGTTGCTTAAATCGTGGTCGAAGAAAAAGAAGAGCGAAATGGTTGGGCAGTACAAAGTGACTAAGCCGGATATCGATAACTTAATTAAAACAGTATTAGACGCATGTAATGGTCATGTATGGAAAGACGATAACCAAATTACAGAAATAACTAGCTCAAAGCGTTATGGACTAGAACCAAAAATAATCATGCGAGTTGAGGAAGTGATCTAATGCAACAACAAGCGTATATAAACGCAACGATTGATATAAGGATACCTACAGAAGTTGAATATCAGCATTTCGATGATGTGGATAAAGAAAAAGAAGCACTGGCAGATTACTTATATAACAATCCAAAAGAAATACTAGAGTATGACAATTTAAAAATTAGAAATGTAAATGTAGAGGTGGAATAAATGAGCGTCGTAAAGATTAACGGTAAACCATATAAATTTACCGAACATGAAAATGAATTGATAAAAAAGAACGGGTTAACTCCTGGAATGGTTGCAAAAAGAGTACGTGGTGGCTGGGCGTTGTTAGAAGCCTTAAACGCACCTTATGGCATGCGCTTAGCTGAGTATAAAGAAATCGTATTATCCAGAATTATGCAACGAGAGAGCAAAGAACGTGAAATAGCTAGGCAACGACGTAAAGAGGCTGAGCTACGTAAGAAGAAGCCACATTTGTTTAATGTACCACAAAAACATTCACGTGATCCGTACTGGTTCGATGTCACTTATAACCAAATGTTCAAGAAATGGAGTGAAGCATAATGAGCATAATCAGTAACAGAAAAGTAGATATGAATGAAATACAAGACAATGTTAAGCAACCAGCACATTACACATACGGCGACATTGAAATTATAGATTTCATCGAACAAGTTACGGCGCAGTACCCACCACAATTAGCATTCGCAATAGGTAATGCAATCAAATACTTGTCTAGAGCACCGTTAAAGAATGGTCATGAGGATATGGCAAAGGCGAAGTTTTACGTCGATAGAGTATTTGACTTGTGGGAGTGATAACCATGACAGATAGTGCACGTAAAGAATACTTAAAACATTTTTTCGGCTCTAAGAGATATCTGTATCAGGATAACGAACGAGTGGCACATATTCATGTAGTAAACGGCACTTATTACTTTCATGGGCATATCGTACCAGGTTGGCAAGGCGTGAAAAAGACATTTGATACAGCTGAAGAGCTTGAAACATATATAAAGCAACAGGATTTGGAATATGAGGAACAGAAGCAACTAACTTTATTTTAGAGGAGATGGAAACAATGAAAATCAAAGTTAAAAAAGAAATGCTATTAGACGAGTTCATTAAATGGGCGCGAGAAAATCCGGAGCTATCACAAGGGAAAATATTTTTTTCAACAGGATTTAGTGATGGATTCGTTCGTTTTCATCCAAATACAAATAAGTGTTCGACGTCAAGTTTTATTCCAATTGATATCCCCTTCATAGTTGATATTGAAAAAGAAGTAACCAAAGACACGGTATTTGATAAGTTGTTTGAAATGTACGAGATGGAAGGAGGAGTCTATGAAACCGTATTATATGCAAACACTAGTATAAAAGAATGTTTATATGGTAGACGTTTGCCTACCAAAGCATTCTATATCTTAAACGATGATATGACGATGACGTTAATTTGGAAAGATGGGGAGTTGGTAGTATGATGCCGAAATTTAGAGCGTGGGATAAATTAGGTAAGGAAATGCACAAAGTAAGTGCTATTGATTTTAGTAGCAAAGGTGCAAGAATTATTCGTTTAGCTGGAGTACAGTCTAACGGTAAGGAAAATCATAAAAGATGGCATTCATCTGTTGAACTCATGCAATCTACAGGAGTTAAAGATGTGAATGGTGTGGAGATATTCGAAGGCGATATAGTGAAAGTTAATGTGCTAGAAGGAATTGGACCGAATGCAAGAATTGTTTTTAAAAACGGTATGTTTGGCGTTGAAGATGACATGCATGGATACGGTTACGACAAAGGGCTTTATTCTCTAAACCTCATCATTAATAGACACGAGGTAGAAGTTAAAGGCAACATATTTGAATCATCTCATTTATTGGAGGTAACAGAATGAACTATGAAACAGGGTTCCAAATAGGTGTAATGGAAGCTAGGTTGAAGAAGATGAGAAAACAACGTGATGACTACAAGAAGCAACGAGATGAGCTTATCGTGGATATAGCGAAGTTAAGAGAACGCAACAAAGAGCTGGAGAAGAAAGCAAGCGCATGGGATAGGCATTGCAAGAGCGTTGAAAAAGATTTAATAAACGAATTTGGCAAAGATGATGAAAGAGTTAAATTTGGAATGGAATTAAACAATAAAATTTTTATGGAGGAAGACACTAATGAATAATCGCGAACAAATCGAACAATCTGTTATCAGTGCTAGTGCGTATAACGGCAATGACACAGAGGGATTGATAAAAGAGATTGAGGACGTGTATAAGAAAGCACAAGCGTTTGATGAAATACTTGAGGGAATGACAAATGCTATTCAACATTCAGTTAAAGAAGGTATTGAACTTGATGAAGCAGTAGGGATTATGACGGGGCAAGTTGTCTATAAATATGAGGAGGAACAGGAAAATGAAAAAATTTAATGTTCAAATCACATACACTGGCATGATTGAAGAGACTATCGAGACTGAAAGTTTAGAAGAAACAGAACTTCGATAAAAGAAAGAATTATTATTAATTTAAACAAGAGGAGATTTAAATGATGTGGATTACTATGACTATCGTATTTGCTATATTGCTATTAGTTTGTATCAGTATTAATAGTGATCGTGCAAGAGAGATACAAGCACTCAGATATATGAATGATTATCTACTTGATGAAGTAGTTAAAACTAAAGGATACAACGGGTTAGAAGAATACAGGATTAAATTAAAGCGAATGAATAACGATATTAAAAAGTAATTTATATTATCGGAGGTATTGCATTGAATGATAAAGATTGAGAAACACGATATCAAAAAGCTTGAAGAATACATTCAGCACATCGATAACTATCGAAGAGAGTTGAAGATGCGAGAATATGAATTACTTGAAAGTCATGAACCAGATAATGCGGGAGCTGGCAAAAGTAATTTGCCGGGTAATCCGATTGAACGATGTGCAATAAAGAAGTTTAGTGATAACAGGTACAATACATTAAGAAATATAGTTAACGGTGTAGATAGATTGATAGATGAAAGTGATGAGGATACGCTTGAGTTATTAAGGTTTAGATATTGGGATTGTCCTATTGGTTGTTATGAATGGGAAGATATAGCACATTACTTTGGTACAAGTAAGACAAGTATATTACGTAGAAGGAATGCACTGATCGATAAGTTAGCAAAGTATATTGGTTATGTGTAGCGGACTTTTACCCTATGTAAGTCCGCATTAAAACAGTTTATTATGTTAGTATCAGATTAATATTTAAAGTTATTAAATGCTAATACGACGCATGAACAAGAGGCGCATCACTATGTGATGTGTCTTTTTATTTATGAGGTATGAACATGTTCAAACTAATAGTAAATACATTACTACACATCAAGTATAGATGCGTCTTGATACTACTTAAGTTATATAAGGTGAAACATTATGATGACTAAAGACGAACGTATACGATTCTATAAGTCTAAAGAATGGCAAATAACAAGAAAAAGAGTGCTAGAAAGAGATAATTATGAATGTCAACAATGTAAGAGAGACGGCAAGTTAACGACATATGACAAAAGCAAGCGTAAGTCGTTGGATGTAGATCATATATTATCGCTAGAACATCATCCGGAGTTTGCTCATGACTTAAACAATTTAGAAACACTGTGTATTAAATGTCACAACAAAAAAGAAAAGAGATTTATAAAAAAAGAAAATAAATGGAAAGACGAAAAATGGTAAATACCCCCGGGTCAAAAAAATCAAAAGCGATCAAAATACTTGGGGAACGGGGAGGGGCTCGACTTCGCGATAATTTTAAAAATCCATGTATAACCCCCCTCTTATAACCATTTTAAGGCAGGTGATGAAATGGAGATTATAGTTGATGAAAACTTAGTGCTTAAAGAAAAAGAAAGGCTGCAAGTATTATATAAAGAAATACCTAGCAATAAATTAAAAGTAGTTGATGGTTTAATTATTCAAGCAGCAAGGCTACGTGTAATGCTTGATTACATGTGGGAAGACATAAAAGAAAAAGGTGACTATGATTTATTTACTCAATCTGAAAAGGCGCCACCATATGAAAGGGAAAGACCAGTAGCCAAACTATTTAATGCTAGAGATGCTGCATATCAAAAAATAATCAAACAATTATCGGATTTATTGCCCGAAGAGAAAGAAGACACAGAAACGCCATCTGATGATTATCTATGATTAGTAATAAATACGTTGATGAATATATAAATTTGTGGAAACAAGGAAAGATAATTTTAAATAAAGAAAGAATTGATCTCTTTAATTATCTACAAAAACATATATATTCACGAGATGATGTATATTTTGATGAACAGAAAATCGAGGATTGTATCAAATTTATTGAAAAATGGTATTTTCCAACATTACCATTTCAAAGGTTTATCATAGCTAATATATTTCTTATAGATAAAAATACAGATGAAGCTTTCTTTACAGAATTTGCTATTTTCATGGGACGTGGAGGCGGGAAAAACGGTCTAATAAGTGCTATTAGTGATTTTCTTTCTACGCCCTTACACGGAGTTAAAGAATATCACATCTCCATTGTTGCTAATAGTGAAGATCAAGCAAAAACATCGTTTGATGAAATCAGAACCGTTTTAATGGATAACAAACGAAATAAGACGGGTAAAACGCCAAAAGCTCCTTATGAAGTTAGTAAAGCAAAAATAATAAACCGTGCAACTAAATCGGTTATTCGATATAACACATCAAACACAAAAACCAAAGACGGTGGACGTGAGGGGTGTGTTATTTTTGATGAAATTCATTATTTCTTTGGTCCTGAAATGGTAAACGTCAAACGTGGTGGATTAGGTAAAAAGAAAAATAGAAGAACGTTTTATATAAGTACTGATGGTTTTGTTAGAGAGGGTTATATCGATGCAATGAAGCACAAAATTGCAAGTGTATTAAGTGGCAAGGTTAAAAATAGTAGATTGTTTGCTTTTTATTGTAAGTTAGACGATCCAAAAGAAGTTGATGACAAACAGACGTGGGAAAAGGCGAACCCAATGTTACATAAACCGTTATCAGAATACGCTAAAACACTGCTAAGTACGATTGAAGAAGAATATAACGATTTACCATTCAACCGTTCAAATAAGCCCGAATTCATGACTAAGCGAATGAATTTGCCTGAAGTTGACCTTGAAAAAGTAATAGCACCATGGAAAGAAATACTAGCGACTAATAGAGAGATACCAAATTTAGATAATCAAATGTGTATTGGTGGTTTAGACTTTGCAAACATTCGAGATTTTGCAAGTGTAGGGCTATTATTCCGAAAAAACGATGATTACATTTGGTTAGGACATTCGTTTGTAAGACAAGGGTTTTTGGATGATGTCAAATTAGAACCTCCTATTAAAGAATGGGAAAAAATGGGATTATTGACCATTGTCGATGATGATGTCATTGAAATTGAATATATAGTTGATTGGTTTTTAAAGGCTAGAGAAAAATATGGGCTTGAAAAAGTCATAGCTGATAATTATAGAACTGATATTGTAAGACGTGCGTTTGAGGATGCTGGCATAAAACTTGAAGTACTTAGAAATCCAAAAGCAATACATGGATTACTTGCACCACGTATCGATACAATGTTTGCGAAACATAACGTAATATATGGAGACAATCCTTTGATGCGTTGGTTTACTAATAATGTTGCAGTAAAGGTTAAACCCGATGGTAATAAAGAATATATTAAAAAAGATGAAAATAGAAGAAAAACCGATGGGTTCATGGCTTTTGTTCACGCATTATATAGAGCAGACGATATAGTAGACAAAGACATGTCTAAAGCGCTTGATGCATTAATGAGTATAGATTTCTAATAGAGGAGGTGAGACATGAGTATTCTAGAAAAGATATTTAAAACTAGGAAAGATATAACATATATGCTTGATTTAGATATGATAGAAGATCTATCACAACAAGCGTATGTGAAACGTTTAGCGATTGATAGTTGTATTGAATTTGTTGCGCGAGCTGTCGCTCAAAGTCATTTTAAAGTATTGGAAGGTAATAGAATTCAAAAGAATGATGTTTACTACAAGTTAAATATAAAACCAAATACTGACTTATCAAGCGATAGTTTTTGGCAACAAGTTATATATAAACTAATTTATGATAACGAGGTTTTAATCGTAGTAAGTGACAGCAAAGAATTACTTATCGCAGATAGCTTTTACAGAGAAGAGTACGCTTTGTATGATGATATATTCAAAGATGTAACGGTTAAAGATTATACTTATCAACGTACTTTCACAATGCAAGAGGTCATATATTTAAAGTACAACAACAATAAAGTGACACACTTTGTAGAAAGTCTATTCGAAGATTACGGGAAAATATTCGGAAGAATGATAGGTGCACAATTAAAAAACTATCAAATAAGAGGGATTTTGAAATCTGCCTCTAGCGCATATGACGAAAAGAATATAGAAAAATTACAAGCGTTCACAAATAAATTATTCAATACTTTTAATAAAAATCAACTAGCAATCGCGCCTTTGATAGAAGGTTTTGATTATGAGGAATTATCTAATGGTGGTAAGAATAGTAACATGCCTTTTTCTGAATTGAGTGAGCTAATGAGAGATGCAATAAAAAATGTTGCGTTGATGATTGGTATACCTCCAGGTTTGATTTACGGAGAAACAGCTGATTTGGAAAAAAACACGCTTGTATTTGAGAAGTTCTGTTTAACACCTTTATTAAAAAAGATTCAGAACGAATTAAACGCGAAACTCATAACACAAAGCATGTATTTGAAAGATACAAGAATAGAAATTGTCGGTGTGAATAAAAAAGACCCACTTCAATATGCTGAAGCAATTGACAAACTTGTAAGTTCTGGTTCATTTACAAGGAATGAGGTGCGGATTATGTTAGGTGAAGAACCATCAGACAATCCTGAATTAGACGAATACCTGATTACTAAAAACTACGAAAAAGCTAACAGTGGTGAAAATGATGAAAAAGAAAAAGATGAAAACACTTTGAAAGGTGGTGATGAAGATGAAAGCGGAGATTAAAGGCGTCATCGTTTCCAACGAAGATAAATGGGTTTACGAAATGCTTGGTATGGATTCGACTTGTCCTAAAGATGTTTTAACACAACTAGAATTTAGTGATGAAGATGTTGATATTATAATTAACTCAAATGGTGGTAACCTAGTAGCTGGTAGTGAAATATATACACATTTAAGAGCTCATAAAGGCAAAGTGAATGTTCGCATCACAGCAATAGCAGCAAGTGCGGCATCGCTTATCGCAATGGCTGGTGACCACATCGAAATGAGTCCGGTTGCTAGAATGATGATTCACAATCCTTCAAGTATTGCGCAAGGAGAAGCGAAAGATCTAAATCATGCTGCAGAAACATTAGAACATGTTGGTCAAATAATGGCTGAGGCATATGCGGTTAGAGCTGGTAAAAACAAACAAGAACTTGTAGAAATGATGGCTAGGGAAACGTGGCTAAATGCTGATGAAGCCATTGAACAAGGTTTTGCGGATAGTAAAATGTTTGAAAACGACAATATGCAAATTGTAGCAAGCAATACACAAGTGTTATCGAAAGATGTATTAAATCGTGTAACAGCTTTGGTAAGTAAAACGCCAGAGGTTAACATTGATATTGACGCAATAGCAAATAAAGTAATTGAAAAAATAAATATGAAAGAAAAGGAATCAGAAATCGATGTTGCAGATAGTAAAGTATCAGCAAATGGATTTTCAAGATTCCTTTTTTAATACAAAAAATAGGAGGTCATAAAATGACTATAAATTTATCGGAAACATTCGCAAATGCGAAAAACGAATTTATTAATGCAGTAAACAACGGTGAACCGCAAGAAAGACAAAATGAATTGTACGGTGACATGATTAACCAACTATTTGAAGAAACTAAATTACAAGCAAAAGCAGAAGCTGAAAGAGTTTCTAGTTTACCTAAATCAGCACAATCTTTGAGTGCAAACCAAAGAAGTTTCTTCATGGATATCAATAAAAACGTTAACTATAAAGAAGAAAAACTTTTGCCAGAAGAAACAATTGATAGAATTTTTGAAGATTTGACGACGAATCATCCGTTATTAGCTGATTTAGGTATTAAAAACGCTGGTTTGCGTTTGAAGTTCTTAAAATCTGAAACTTCTGGCGTAGCCGTTTGGGGTAAAATCTATGGTGAAATTAAAGGTCAATTAGATGCTGCGTTCAGTGAAGAAACAGCAATTCAAAATAAATTGACAGCGTTTGTTGTTTTACCAAAAGATTTAAATGATTTTGGTCCTGCGTGGATTGAAAGATTTGTTCGTGTTCAAATCGAAGAAGCATTTGCAGTGGCGCTTGAAACTGCGTTCTTAAAAGGTACTGGTAAAGACCAACCAATCGGCTTAAACCGTCAAGTACAAAAAGGTGTATCGGTAACTGAGGGTGCTTATCCAGAGAAAGAAGAACAAGGTACGCTTACATTTGCTAATCCGCGCGCTACAGTTAATGAATTGACGCAAGTGTTTAAATACCACTCAACTAACGAGAAAGGTAAATCAGTAGCGGTTAAAGGTAATGTAACAATGGTTGTTAATCCGTCCGATGCTTTTGAGGTTCAAGCACAGTATACACATTTAAATGCAAATGGCGTATATGTTACTGCTTTACCATTTAATTTGAATGTTATCGAGTCTACAGTCCAAGAAGCAGGTAAGGTTTTAACGTACGTTAAAGGTTTATATGATGGTTATTTAGCTGGTGGTATTAATGTTCAGAAATTTAAAGAAACACTTGCGTTAGATGATATGGATTTATACACTGCAAAACAATTTGCTTACGGCAAAGCGAAAGATAATAAAGTTGCTGCTGTTTGGAAATTAGATTTAAAAGGACATAAGCCAGCTTTAGAAGGTACCGAAGAAACACTATAAAATTTTATGAGGTGATAAAATGGTGAAATTTAAAGTTGTTAGAGCTTTTAAAGACATAGAGCACAATCAACACAAGTACAAAGTAGGGGAGTTGTATCCAGCTGAAGGGTATAACAATCCTCGTGTTGAATTGTTGACAAATCAAATCAAAAATAAGTACGACAAAGTTTATATCGTACCTTTAGATAAGCTGACAAAACAAGAATTATTAGAACTATGCGAATCATTACAAAAAAAAGCGTCTAGTTCAATGGTTAAAAGTGAAATCGTCGACTTATTGAATGGTGAAGACAATGACGATTGATGATTTGCTTGTCAAATTTAAATCACTTGAAAAGATTGACCATAATTCAGAGGATGAGTACTTAAAGCAGTTGTTAAAAATGTCGTACGAGCGTATAAAAAATCAGTGCGGAGTTTTTGAATTAGAGAATTTAATAGGTCAAGAATTGATACTTATACGCGCTAGATATGCTTATCAAGATTTATTAGAACACTTCAACGATAATTACAGACCTGAAATAATAGATTTTTCGTTATCTCTAATGGAGGTATCAGAAGATGAAGAAAGTGTTTAAAAAACCTAGAATTACAACTAAACGTTTAAATACTCGTGTTCATTTTTATAAGTATACTGAAAATAATGGTCCAGAAGCTGGAGAAAAAGAAGAAAAATTATTATATAGCTGTTGGGCGAGTATTGATGGTGTCTGGTTACGTGAATTAGAACAAGCTATCTCAAACGGAACCCAAAATGACATTAAATTGTATATTCGTGATCCGCAAGGTGATTATTTACCCAGTGAAGAACATTATCTTGAAATTGAATCAAGATATTTCAAAAATCGTTTGAATATAAAGCAAGTATCACCAGATTTGGATAATAAAGACTTTATTATGATTCGTGGAGGATATAGTTCATGAGTGTGAAAGTGATAGGTGATAAAGCATTAGAAAGAGAATTAGAAAAACGTTTTGGCATAAAAGAGATGGTAAAAGTTCAAGATAAGGCGCTAATAGCTGGTGCTAAGGTAATTGTTGAAGAAGTAAAAAAACAACTAAAGCCCTCAAAAGATACGGGAGCATTAATTAATGAGGTAAGTTTTAGTAAACCTGAATGGATAAACGGAAAACGTACAATTACTGTTTATTGGCGAGGTTCTAAAGACCGTTATAAAATCGTACATTTAATTGAATATGGACACGTTCAAAAAGGAACAGGTAAATTTATCAAACCTAAAGCTATGGGCGGTGTTAATAGAGCAATAAGACAAGGGCAAAATAAGTATTTTGAGACGCTAAAAAGGGAGTTGAAAAAATTGTGATTGATATTTTGTACAAAGTTCATGAAGTGATTAGTCAAGACAGAATTATTAGAGAGCACGTAAATATCAATAATATTAAGTTCAATAAATACCCTAATGTAAAAGATACTGATGTACCTTTTATTGTTATTGACGATATCGACGACCCAATACCTACAACTTATACTGACGGAGATGAGTGTGCATATAGTTATATTGTCCAAATAGATGTTTTTGTTAAGTACAATGATGAATATAATGCGAGAATCATAAGAAATAAGATATCTAATCGCATTCAAAAGTTATTATGGTCTGAACTAAAAATGGGAAATGTTTCAAATGGAAAACCGGAATATATAGAAGAATTTAAAACATATAGAAGCTCTCGCGTTTACGAGGGCATTTTTTATAAGGAGGAAAATTAAATGGCAGTAAAACATGCAAGTGCGCCAAAGGCGTATATTAACATTACTGGTTTAGGTTTCGCTAAATTAACGAAAGAAGGCGCGGAATTAAAATATAGTGATATTACAAAAACAAGAGGATTACAAAAAATTGGTGTTGAAACTGGTGGAGAACTAAAAACAGCTTATGCTGATGGCGGTCCAATTGAATCAGGGAATACAGACGGAGAAGGTAAAATCTCATTACAAATGCATGCGTTCCCTAAAGAGATTCGCAAAATTGTTTTTAATGAAGATTATGATGAAGATGGCGTTTACGAAGAGAAACAAGGTAAACAAAACAATTACGTAGCTGTATGGTTCAGACAAGAGCGTAGAGACGGTACATTTAGAACAGTTTTATTACCTAAAGTTATGTTTACAAATCCTAAAATCGATGGAGAAACGGCTGAGAAAGATTGGGATTTCTCAAGTGAAGAGGTTGAAGGTGAGGCACTTTTCCCTTTAGTTGATAATAAAAAGTCTGTACGTAAATATATCTTTGACTCAGCTAACATGACAAATCATGGTGGCGACGGTGAAAAAGGCGAAGAGGCTTTCTTAAAGAAAATTTTAGGCGAAGAATATACTGGAAACGTGACAGAGGATAACGAAGAAACTTTGTAACGAAACCGGCTTCATCGGAAACTGCGGTAAAGTCGGTTAATATACCAGATAGCATTAAAACACTTAAAGTTGGCGACACATACGATTTAAATGTTGTAGTAGAGCCATCTAATCAAAGTAAGTTATTGAAATACACAACAGATCAAACGAATATTGTATCAATCAATAGAGATGGTCAAGTTACTGCGGAAGCACAAGGCATTGCTACGGTTAAAGCAACAGTTGGTAATATGAGTGACACTATAACAATAAATGTAGAAGCATAAGAGGGGGCAACCCCTCTATTTTATTTGAAAATAAGGAGAGTATTATAAAATGGCAAAATTAAAACGTAACATTATTCAATTAGTAGAAGACCCGAAAGCAAATGAAATTAAATTACAAACGTACTTAACACCACACTTCATTTCATTTGAAATTGTATACGAAGCAATGGATTTAATCGATGATATTGAGGACGAAAATAGCACGATGAAACCAAGAGAAATCGCTGACAGATTGATGGATATGGTTGTAAAAATTTACGATAACCAATTCACAGTTAAAGACTTAAAAGAACGTATGCATGCACCTGATGGAATGAATGCACTTCGTGAACAAGTAATTTTCATTACTCAAGGTCAGCAAACTGAGGAAACTAGAAATTTTATCCAGAACATGAAATAAAGCCTGAAGATTTAACATATAAAGCAATGTTGAAAAATATGGATACTCTCATGATGGACTTAATTGAAAATGGTAAAGACGCTAACGAAGTTTTAAAAATGCCATTTCATTATGTACTTTCCATATATCAAAATAAAAACAATGACATTTCTGAAGAAAAAGCAGAGGCTTTAATTGATGCATTTTAACCTTAACCGTTTGGTTAGGGTTATTTTTTTGAACTTTTTTAGAAAGGAGGTAAAAAATGGGAGAAAGAATAAAAGGTTTATCTATAGGTTTGGATTTGGATGCAGCAAATTTAAATAGATCATTTGCAGAAATCAAACGAAACTTTAAAACTTTAAATTCTGACTTAAAGTTAACCGGCAACAACTTCAAATATACCGAAAAATCAACTGATAGTTACCAACAAAGGATTAAAGAACTTGACGGAACTATCATAGGTTATAAGAAAAATGTTGATGATTTAGCCAAGCAATATGACAAGGTATCTCAAGAACAGGGTGAAAACAGTGCAGAAGCTCAAAAATTACGGCAAGAATATAACAAACAAGCAAATGAGCTGAATTATTTAGAAAGAGAATTGCAAAAAACATCGGCTGAGTTTGAAGAGTTCAAAAAAGCCCAAGTTGAAGCTCAAAGAATGGCAGAAAGTGGCTGGGGGAAAACCAGTAAAATTTTTGAAAGTATGGGACCTAAATTAACAAAAATGGGTGATGGTTTAAAATCTATTGGTAAAGGTATGATGATTGGTGTTACCGCACCTGTTTTAGGTATTGCAGCAGCATCAGGAAAAGCTTTTGCAGAAGTTGATAAAGGTTTAGATACAGTTACCCAAGCAACAGGAGCAACCGGCGGAGAGCTTAAGAAGTTGCAGAATTCATTTAAAGATGTTTATGGCAACTTTCCAGCAGATGCTGAGACTGTAGGCGGTGTTTTAGGGGAAGTTAACACAAGGTTAGGTTTCACTGGCAAAGAACTTGAGAGTGCCACAGAGTCATTCTTGAAATTTAGTCACATAACAGGTTCTGAAGGCGTACAAGCCGTTCAATTAATTACGCGTGCAATGGGTGATGCAGGTATTGAAGCTGATGAGTATCAAAGTGTACTTGATATGGTAGAGAAAGCAGCACAGGCTAGCGGTATAAGTGTTGATACATTAGCTGATAGCATTACTAAATACGGTGCTCCAATGAGGGCTATGGGCTTTGAGATGAAAGAATCAATCGCTTTATTCTCTCAATGGGAGAAATCAGGTGTTAATACTGAAATAGCCTTCAGTGGTTTGAAAAAAGCTATATCCAATTGGGGTAAAGCTGGTAAAAATCCAAGAGAAGAATTTAAGAAGACATTAGCAGAAATTGAAAAGACGCCGGATATAGCTAGCGCAACAAGTTTAGCGATTGAAGCATTTGGTGCAAAAGCAGGTCCTGATTTAGCAGATGCTATTAAAGGTGGTCGTTTTAGTTATCAAGAATTTTTAAAAACTATCGAAGATTCCCAAGGCACAGTAAATCAAACGTTTAAAGATTCTGAAAGTGGCTCCGAAAGATTTAAAGTAGCAATGAATAAATTAAAATTAGTAGGTGCTGATGTATGGACTTCTATTGAAAGTGCGTTTGCACCAGTAATGGAAGAATTAATCAAAAAGCTATCTATAGCGGTTGATTGGTTTTCCAATTTAAGTGATGGTTCTAAAAGATCAATTGTTATTTTCGGTGGTATTGCTGCTGCAATTGGTCCTGTAGTTTTTGGATTAGGCGCATTTATAAGTACAATTGGCAATGCAGTAACTGTATTAGCCCCACTATTAGCTGGTATTGCAAAGGCTGATGGATTAATTAGTTTTTTATCGACTAAAGTACCTATATTAGGAACTGTCTTCACGGCTTTAACTGGTCCAATTGGCATTGTATTAGGTGTTTTGGCTGGCTTAGCAGTCGCATTTACAATTGCTTATAAGAAATCTGAAACTTTCAGAAATTTTGTTAATGGTGCAATTGAAAGTGTTAAACAAACATTTAGTAATTTTATTCAATTTATTCAACCTTTCATTGATTCTGTTAAAAACATCTTTAAACAAGCGATATCAGCAATAGTTGATTTTGCTAAAGATATTTGGAGTCAAATTAATGGATTCTTTAATGAAAACGGAATTTCTATTGTTCAAGCGCTTCAAAATATATGCAATTTTATCAAAGCTATATTTGAATTTATTATAAATTTTGTAATTAAACCAATCATGTTCGCGATTTGGCAAGTGATGCAATTTATTTGGCCGGCGGTTAAAGCTTTAATTGTCAGTACTTGGGAGAATATAAAAGGTGTGATACAAGGAGCTTTAAATATCATACTAGGTTTAATTAAGTTCTTCTCAAGTTTATTTACTGGAGATTGGCGAGGAGTTTGGGATGCGATTGTTATGATTCTTAAAGGAGTCGTTCAATTAATATGGAATTTAATTCAATTATGGTTTGTAGGCAAAATACTTGGCGTTGTTAGGTACTTTGGCGGATTGCTAAAAGGATTAATAGCAGGTATTTGGGACGTAATAAAAAGTATATTCAGTAAATCTTTATCAGCAATTTGGAATGCGACAAAAAGTATTTTTGGATTCTTATTTAATAGTGTCAAATCAATTTTCACGAATATGAAAAATTGGTTATCTAATACTTGGAGTAGTATCCGTACGAATACGATAGGAAAAGCGCAGTCATTATTTAGTGGCGTCAAATCAAAATTTACTAATTTATGGAATGCGACGAAAGAAATTTTTAGTAATTTAAGAAATTGGATGTCAAATATTTGGAATTCCATTAAAGATAATACGGTAGGAATTGCTAGCCGTTTATGGAGTAAGGTACGTGGAATTTTTACAAATATGCGTGACGGCTTACAAAGTATTATCAGCAAAATTAAAAGTCATATCGGCGGTATGGTAGATGCTATTAAAAAAGGACTTAATAAATTAATCGACGGTTTAAACTGGGTCGGTGGTAAGTTGGGCATGGATAAAATACCTAAGTTACATACTGGTACAGAGCACACACATACTACTACAAGATTAGTTAAGAACGGTAAGATTGCACGTGACACATTCGCTACAGTTGGAGATAAGGGACGCGGAAATGATCCAAATGGTTTTAGAAACGAAATGATTGAATTCCCTAATGGTAAACGTGTAATCACACCAAATACAGATACTACTGCTTATTTACCTAAAGGCTCAAAAGTATATAACGGTGCACAAACTTATTCAATGTTAAACGGAACTCTTCCAAGATTTAGTTTAGGTACTATGTGGAAAGATATTAAGTCCGGTGCATCATCAGCATTTAACTGGACAAAAGATCAAATAGGTAAAGGTACCAAATGGCTTGGCGATAAAGTTGGCGATGTTTTAGATTTTATTGAAAATCCAGGAAAACTTTTAAATTATATACTTGAAGCTTTTGGAATTGATTTCAATTCTTTAACTAAAGGAATGGGAATTGCAGGCGACATAACAAAAGCTGCATGGTCTAAGATTAAGAAAAGTGCTACTGATTGGATAAAAGAAAATTTAGAAGCTATGGGCGGTGGCGATTTAGTCGGCGGAATATTAGACCCTGACAAAATTAATTATCATTATGGACGTACCGCAGCTTATACCGCTGCAACTGGAAGACCATTTCATGAAGGTGTCGATTTTCCATTTGTATATCAAGAAGTTAGAACGCCTATGGGTGGTAGACTTACAAGAATGCCGTTTATGTCTGGTGGTTATGGTAACTATGTAAAAATTACTAGTGGCGTTATCGATATGCTATTTGCGCATTTGAAAAACTTTAGCAAATCACCACCTAGTGGCACGATGGTAAAGCCCGGCGATGTTGTTGGTTTAACTGGTAATACCGGATTTAGTACAGGACCACACTTACATTTTGAAATGAGGAGAAACGGACGCCATTTTAACCCTGAACCATATTTAAGAAATGCAAAGAAAAAAGGTAGGTTATCAATTGGTGGCGGTGATGCTACTTCTGGAAGTGGTGCAACTTATGCCAGCCGAGTAATCCGACAAGCGCAAAGTATTTTAGGAGGACGTTATAAAGGTAAGTGGATTCATGACCAGATGATGCGAGTTGCAAAGCGTGAAAGCAACTATCAATCAAATGCAGTGAATAATTGGGATATTAATGCTCAAAGAGGAGACCCGTCTAGAGGATTATTCCAAATTATCGGCTCAACTTTTAGAGCTAACGCTAAACGAGGGTACACTAATTATAATAATCCAGTACATCAAGGTATCTCAGCAATGCAGTACATTGTTAGACGATATGGTTGGGGTGGTTTTAAACGTGCTGGTGATTACGCATATGCTACAGGTGGAAAAGTTTTTGATGGTTGGTATAACTTAGGTGAAGACGGTCATCCAGAATGGATTATTCCAACAGATCCAGCTCGTAGAAATGATGCAATGAAGATTTTGCATTATGCAGCAGCAGAAGTAAGAGGGAAAAAAGCGAGTAAAAATAAGCGTCCTAGCCAATTATCAGACTTAAACGGGTTTGATGATCCTAGCTTATTATTGAAAATGATTGAACAACAGCAACAACAAATAGCTTTATTACTGAAAATAGCACAATCTAACGATGTGATTGCAGATAAAGATTATCAGCCGATTATTGACGAATACGCTTTTGATAAAAAGGTGAACGCGTCTATAGAAAAGCGAGAAAGGCAAGAATCAACAAAAGTAAAGTTTAGAAAAGGAGGAATTGCTATTCAATGATAGACACTATTAAAGTGAACAACAAAACAATTCCTTGGTTGTATGTCGAAAGAGGGTTTGAAATACCCTCTTTTAATTATGTTTTAAAAACAGAAAATGTAGATGGACGTTCGGGGTCTATATATAAAGGGCGTAGGCTTGAATCTTATAGTTTTGATATACCTTTGGTGGTACGTAATGACTATTTATCTCACAACGGCATTAAAACACATGATGACGTCTTGAATGAATTAGTAAAGTTTTTTAACTACGAGGAACAAGTTAAATTACAATTCAAATCTAAAGATTGGTACTGGAACGCTTATTTCGAAGGGCCAATAAAGCTGCACAAAGAATTTACAATACCTGTTAAGTTCACTATCAAAGTAGTACTAACAGACCCTTACAAATATTCAGTAACAGGAAATAAAAATACTGCGATTTCAGACCAAGTTTCAGTTGTAAATAGTGGGACTGCTGACACTCCTTTAATTGTTGAAGCCCGAGCAATTAAACCATCTAGTTACTTTATGATTACTAAAAATGATGAAGATTATTTTATGGTTGGTGATGATGAGGTAACCAAAGAAGTTAAGGATTACATGCCTCCTGTTTATCATAGTGAGTTTCGTGATTTCAAAGGTTGGACTAAGATGATTACTGAAGATATTCCAAGTAATGACTTAGGTGGTAAGGTCGGCGGTGACTTTGTGATATCCAATCTTGGCGAAGGATATAAAGCAACTAATTTTCCTGATGCAAAAGGTTGGGTTGGTGCTGGCACGAAACGAGGGCTCCCTAAAGCGATGACAGATTTTCAAATTACCTATAAATGTATTGTTGAACAAAAAGGTAAAGGTGCCGGAAGAACAGCACAACATATTTATGATAGTGATGGTAAGTTACTTGCTTCTATTGGTTATGAAAATAAATATCATGATAGAAAAATAGGACATATTGTTGTTACGTTGTATAACCAAAAAGGAGACCCCAAAAAGATATACGACTATCAGAATAAACCGATAATGTATAACTTGGACAGAATCGTTGTTTATATGCGGCTCAGAAGAGTAGGTAATAAATTTTCTATTAAAACTTGGAAATTTGATCACATTAAAGACCCAGATAGACGTAAACCTATTGATATGGATGAGAAAGAGTGGATAGATGGCGGTAAGTTTTATCAGCGTCCAGCTTCTATCATAGCTATCTATAGTGCGAAGTATAACGGTTATAAGTGGATGGAGATGAATGGATTAGGTTCATTCAATACGGAGATTCTACCGAAACCGAAAGGCGCAAGGGATGTCATTATACAAAAAGGTGATTTAGTGAAAATAGATATGCAAGCAAAAAGTGTTGTCATCAATGAGGAACCAATGTTGAGCGAGAAATCGTTTGGAAGTAATTATTTCAATGTTGATTCTGGGTACAGTGAATTAATCATACAACCTGAAAACGTCTTTGATACGACGGTTAAATGGCAAGATAGATATTTATAGAAAGGAGATGAGAGTGTGATACATGTTTTAGATTTTAACGACAAGATTATAGATTTCCTTTCTACTGATGACCCTTCCTTAGTTAGAGCGATTCATAAACGTAATGTTAATGACAATTCAGAAATGCTTGAACTGCTCATATCATCAGAAAGAGCTGAAAAGTTCCGTGAACGACATCGTGTTATTATAAGGGATTCAAACAAACAATGGCGTGAATTTATTATTAACTGGGTTCAAGATACGATGGACGGCTACACAGAGATAGAATGTATAGCGTCTTATCTTGCTGATATAACAACAGCTAAACCGTATGCACCAGGAAAATTTGAGAAAAAGACAACTTCAGAAGCATTGAAAGATGTGTTGAGCGATACAGGTTGGGAAGTTTCTGAACAAACCGAATACGATGGCTTACGTACTACGTCATGGACTTCTTATCAAACTAGATATGAAGTTTTAAAGCAATTATGTACAACCTATAAAATGGTTTTAGATTTTTATATTGAGCTTAGCTCTAATACCGTCAAAGGTAGATATGTAGTACTCAAAAAGAAAAACAGCTTATTCAAAGGTAAAGAAATTGAATATGGTAAAGATTTAGTCGGGTTAACTAGGAAGATTGATATGTCAGAAATCAAAACAGCATTAATTGCTGTGGGACCTGAAAATGACAAAGGGAAGCGTTTAGAGCTAGTTGTGACAGATGACGAAGCGCAAAGTCAATTCAACCTACCTATGCGCTATATTTGGGGGATATATGAACCACAATCAGATGATCAAAATATGAATGAAACACGATTAAGTTCTTTAGCCAAAACAGAGTTAAATAAACGTAAGTCGGCAGTTATGTCATATGAGATTACTTCTACTGATTTGGAAGTTACGTATCCGCACGAGATTATATCAATTGGCGATACAGTCAGAGTAAAACATAGAGATTTTAACCCGCCATTGTATGTAGAGGCAGAAGTTATTGCTGAAGAATATAACATAATTTCAGAAAATAGCACATATACATTCGGTCAACCTAAAGAGTTCAAAGAATCAGAATTACGAGAAGAGTTTAACAAGCGATTAAACCTAATACACCAAAAATTAAACGACAATATTAGCAATATCAATACTATAGTAAAAGATGTTGTAGATGGTGAATTAGAATACTTTGAACGCAAAATTCATAAAAGTGATACACCGCCAGAAAATCCAGTCAATGATACGCTTTGGTATGATACAAGTAACCCTGATGTTGCTGTCTTGCGTAGATATTGGAATGGTCGATGGATTGAAGCAACACCAAATGATGTTGAAAAATTAGGTGGTATAACAAGAGAGAAAGCGCTATTCAGTGAATTAAACAATATTTTTATTAATTTATCTATACAACACGCTAGTCTTTTGTCAGAAGCTACAGAATTACTGAATAGCGAGTACTTAGTAGATAATGATTTGAAAGCGGACTTACAAGCAAGTTTAGACGCTGTGATTGATGTTTATAATCAAATTAAAAATAATTTAGAATCTATGACACCCGAAACTGCAACGATTGGTCGGTTGGTAGATACAAAAACTTTATTTCTTGAGTATAGAAAGAAATTACAAGATGTTTATACAGATGTAGAAGATGTCAAAATCGCCATTTCAGATAGATTTAAATTATTACAGTCACAATACACTGATGAAAAATATAAAGAAGCGTTGGAAATAATAGCAACAAAATTTGGTTTAACGGTGAATGAAGATTTGCAGTTAGTCGGAGAACCTAATGTTGTTAAATCAGCTATTGAAGCAGCTAGAGAATCCACAAAAGAACAATTACGTGACTATGTAAAAACATCGGACTATAAAACAGACAAAGACGGTATTGTTGAACGTTTAGATACTGCTGAAGCTGAGAGAACGACTTTAAAAGGTGAAATCAAAGATAAAGTTACGTTAAACGAATATCGAAACGGATTGGAAGAACAAAAACAATATACTGATGACCAGTTAAGTGATTTGTCCAATAATCCTGAGATTAAAGCAAGTATTGAACAAGCAAATCAAGAAGCGCAAGAAGCTTTAAAATCATACATTGATGCTCAAGATAATCTTAAAGAGAAGGAATCGCAAGCGTATGCTGATGGTAAAATTTCGGAAGAAGAGCAACGCGCTATACAAGATGCTCAAGCTAAACTTGAAGAGGCAAAACAAAACGCAGAACTAAAGGCTAGAAACGCTGAAAAGAAAGCTAATGCTTATACAGACAACAAGGTCAAAGAAAGCACAGATGCACAGAGGAGAACACTGACTCGCTATGGTTCTCAAATTATACAAAATGGTAAGGAAATCAAATTAAGAACTACTAAAGAAGAGTTTAATGCAACCAATCGTACACTTTCAAATATATTAAACGAGATTGTCCAAAACGTTACAGATGGAACAACAATCAGATATGATGATAACGGAGTGGCTCAAGCTTTAAATGTGGGGCCACGTGGTATTAGATTAAATGCTGATAAAATTGATATTAACGGTAATAGAGAAATAAACCTTCTTATCCAAAATATGCGAGATAAAGTAGATAAAACCGATATTGTCAACAGCCTTAATTTATCAAGAGAGGGTCTTGATATCAATGTTAATAGAATTGGAATTAAAGGCGGTAACAATAACAGATATGTTCAAATACAGAATGATTCTATTGAACTAGGTGGTATTGTGCAACGAACTTGGAAAGGCAAACGATCAACCGATGATATATTCACACGTCTTAAAGATGGACATCTAAGGTTTAGAAATAATACCGCAGGCGGTTCACTTTATATGTCACATTTTGGTATTTCAACATATATTGATGGAGAAGGCGAAGACGGAGGTTCATCCGGTACTATTCAATGGTGGGATAAAACTTACAGTGATAGCGGTATGAATGGTATAACAATCAATTCCTATGGTGGTGTCGTTGCACTAACGTCAGATAATAATCGGGTTGTTCTGGAGTCTTACGCTTCATCGAATATCAAAAGCAAACAGGCACCGGTGTATTTATATCCAAACACAGACAAAGTGCCTGGATTAAACCGATTTGCATTCACGCTGTCTAATGCAGATAATGCTTATTCGAGTGACGGTTATATTATGTTTGGTTCTGATGAGAACTATGATTACGGTGCGGGTATCAGGTTTTCTAAAGAAAGAAATAAAGGTCTTGTTCAAATTGTTAATGGACGATATGCAACAGGTGGAGATACAACAATCGAAGCAGGGTATGGCAAATTTAATATGCTGAAACGACGTGATGGTAATAGGTATATTCATATACAGAGTACAGACCTACTGTCTGTAGGTTCAGATGATGCAGGAGATAGGATAGCTTCTAACTCAATTTATAGACGTACTTATTCGGCCGCAGCTAATTTGCATATTACTTCTGCTGGCACAATTGGGCGTTCGACATCAGCGCGTAAATACAAGTTATCTATCGAAAATCAATATAACGATAGAGATGAACAACTGGAACATTCAAAAGCTATTCTTAACTTACCTATTAGAACGTGGTTTGATAAAGCTGAGTCTGAAATTTTAGCTAGAGAGCTGAGAGAAGATAGAAAATTATCGGAAGACACCTATAAACTTGATAGATACGTAGGTTTGATTGCTGAAGAGGTGGAGAATTTAGGATTAAAAGAGTTTGTCACGTATGATGACAAAGGAGAAATTGAAGGTATAGCGTATGATCGTCTATGGATTCATCTTATCCCTGTTATCAAAGAACAACAACTAAGAATCAAGAAATTGGAGGAGTCAAAGAATGCAGGATAACAAACAAGGATTACAAGCTAATCCTGAATATACAATTCATTATTTATCACAGGAAATTATGAGGTTAACACAAGAAAACGCGATGTTAAAAGCGTATATACAAGAAAATAAAGAAAATCAACAATGTGCTGAGGAAGAGTAATCTTTAGCACTATTTTTATACAAAAATTTAAGGAGGTCATTTAATTATGGCAAAAGAAATTATCAACAATACAGAAAGGTTTATTTTAGTACAAATCGACAAAGAAGGTACAGAACGTGTAGTATATCAAGATTTCACAGGAAGTTTTACAACTTCTGAAATGGTTAACCATGCTCAAGATTTTAAATCTGAAGAAAACGCTAAGAAAATTGCGGAGACGTTAAATTTGTTATATCAATTAACTAACAAAAAACAACGTGTGAAAGTAGTTAAAGAAGTAGTTGAAAGATCAGATTTATCTCCAGAGGTAACAGTTAACACTGAAACAGTATGAAAAGCTATGAGTTAGATACTCATAATCTTTATTCTTTTAGAAAGCGGGTGTACTGAATTGGGGTGGTTCAAAAAACACGAACATGAATGGCGCATCAGAAGGTTAGAAGAGAATGATAAAACAATGCTCAGCACACTCAACGAAATTAAATTAGGTCAAAAAACCCAAGAGCAAGTTAACATTAAATTAGATAAAACCTTAGATGCTATTCAAAAAGAAAGAGAAATAGATGAAAAGAATAAGAAAGAAAATGATAAGAACATACGTGATATGAAAATGTGGGTGCTTGGTTTAGTTGGGACAATATTTGGGTCGCTAATTATAGCATTATTGCGTATGCTTATGGGCATATAAGAGAGGTGAATAAAATGTTTAAACTAATCTTTGGTTATAGTTTCTGGACATGTTTTTGGTTCGGTAAATGTAAATAAGTTTTAGTCAGTGCTTCGGTACTGACTTTTTATTTATTGTTGTAATTATGGTAATATGCAGAAGTGAGCAAGTTGGATAGATGGTGGCTATCTGAGTATAAGGAGGTGGTGCCTATGGTGGCATTACTGAAATCTTTAGAAAGGAGACGCCTAATGATTACAATTAGTACCATGTTGCAGTTTGGTTTATTCCTTATTGCATTGATAGGTCTAGTAATCAAGCTTATTGAATTAAGCAATAAAAAATAACCATCGCTAACTTTGGCTGGTTTCGATGGTTAAATGGTTATTAATTTAATCTTTAATCTAAAATAGCCACCGTCTTTTTAACGGGCTCATTAGGGTAACATGTTTGCGCATGTTGCCCTTTTTCTATATATAAATTAACACACCATAATATAAATATCAAATAGACGGCTTATTAGTCGTCTTTTTATTTTGGGTAAAAGGAGATAAGAATATGATTAATTGGAAAATTAGAATGAAACAAAAATCATTTTGGGTAGCGATATTGTCAGCTATCTTTTTATTTGCTCAAAACATCGCAAAAGCTATTGGGTATGATATCCAAGTTTATACAGAGCAATTAACAGACGGTTTAAACGCTATATTAGGATTTTTAGTATTAACTGGTGTGATTCAAGACCCGACTACTAAAGGTATAGGTGATAGCCACCAAGCTTTAGAATATGAAGAACCAAGAAGAAAATACTAGGAGGTAAAATAATGAAAACATACAGTGAAGCAAGAGCAAGGTTACGTTGGTATCAAGGTAGATATATTGATTTTGACGGTTGGTATGGTTACCAATGTGCAGATTTAGCAGTTGATTACATTTATTGGTTGTTAGAAATTAGAATGTGGGGAAATGCAAAAGATGCAATCAATAACGATTTTAAAAACATGGCAACAGTATATGAAAACACACCATCGTTTGTTCCACAAATAGGTGATGTGGCTGTATTTACCAAAGGAATATATAAACAATACGGTCATATTGGTTTAGTGTTTAATGGTGGTAATACAAACCAATTTTTAATTTTGGAACAGAACTATGACGGTAACGCAAATACGCCTGCAAAGTTACGTTGGGATAATTATTACGGCTGTACTCACTTTATTAGACCTAAGTATAAAAGTGAGGGCTTAATGAATAAGATCACAAATAAAGTTAAACCACCTGCTCAAAAAGCAGTCGGTAAATCTGCAAGTAAAATAACAGTTGGAAGTAAAGCGCCTTATAACCTTAAATGGTCAAAAGGTGCTTATTTTAATGCGAAAATCGACGGCTTAGGTGCTACTTCAGCCACTAGATACGGTGATAATCGTACTAACTATAGATTCGATGTTGGACAGGCTGTATACGCGCCTGGAACATTAATATATGTGTTTGAAATTATAGATGGTTGGTGTCGCATTTATTGGAACAATCATAATGAGTGGATATGGCATGAGAGATTGATTGTGAAAGAAGTGTTTTAATTCTTAGGTTAAAATGTTAAATATTTGTTAATTATTTTTTAATGTAATTTTAGTTTCTTTTAATATTTTATTGATTTTTAATATTTTATCAATATAAAATGAAGTTGTTGATATTTATCATCTTAAATAAGGGTGTTAGCTATAAAAAGAGATAAATAAAAACAAATATATTATATTTGGAGGAAGCGCCATGCTCAAAAGAGGTTTATTATTTTTAACTGTTTTATTCTTATTATTCTCATTTTCTTCAATTACTAATGAGGTAAGTGCATCAAGTTCATTCGACAAAGGAAAATATAAAAAAGGCGATGACGCGAGTTATTTTGAACCAACAGGCCCGTATTTGATGGTAAATGTGACTGGAGTTGATGGTAAAGGAAATGAATTGCTATCCCCTCATTATGTCGAGTTTCCTATTAAACCTGGGACTACACTTACAAAAGAAAAAATTGAATACTATGTCGAATGGGCATTAGATGCGACAGCATATAAAGAGTTTAGAGTAGTTGAATTAGATCCAAGCGCAAAGATCGAAGTCACTTATTATGATAAGAATAAGAAAAAAGAAGAAACGAAGTCTTTCCCTATAACAGAAAAAGGTTTTGTTGTCCCAGATTTATCAGAGCATATTAAAAACCCTGGATTCAACTTAATTACAAAGGTTATTATAGAAAAGAAATAAAACAAAATAGTTGTTTATTATAGAAAGCAATGTCTTGATTGAATATGTGTAGTGAAAATTATCTTTCATCAAATTCTCATTCATGCACGAATGGTTCTTCCCCACCTAATCAGATATTAGGTGACTTATGGGGAGAAATCAGTTAGGATGAAAAAGTGGATAATCCTTTTTTAGGCAGGTACTTCGGTACTTGCCTATTTTTTTATGTTATAATCTTTCTAGACGTATTCAAGGGACGTCTTTTTAGATTGTATGTTATAGCTAGCTTTCGGGCTAGTTTTTTGTTATGATGTGTTACACATGCATCAACTATTTACATCTATCCTTGTTCACCCAAGCATGTCACTGGGTGTTTTTTCTTATGATAGAGAGCATAGTTTTCATACTACTCCCTCGTAGTATATATGACTTTAGCATTCCCGTATAATAGTTTACGGGGTGCTTTTTATGTTATAATTAACTGTATATAGTAGGAGTGAACTATATAGCCTGTTAAGTGGCCTAGTAACCTAACACTTATCCTGCAATTGATATCCTTTTTGCCCTTCACTCGATACATATATCTCAACAACATAGAAATATTACAGTCGCTACACCGCATCTTAAATGGTGTGGTTATTTTTATTGGAAGTGTGTATCAGGTATCAGTAATGTTAAAACACCAGCTAAAAATGAAAAGAATTCACCAGTGCCAGCAGGTTATACACTCGATAAAAACAATGTACCGTATAAAAAAGAGACTGGTTATTACACAGTTGCCAATGTTAAAGGTAATAACGTGAGGGATGGCTATTCAACTAATTCAAGAATTACAGGTGTATTACCCAATAACGCAACTATCAAATATGACGGCGCATATTGCATTAATGGCTATAGATGGATTACTTATATTGCTAATAGTGGACAACGTCGTTATATAGCGACAGGAGAGGTAGACAAGGCAGGTAATAGAATAAGCAGTTTTGGTAAGTTTAGTGCAGTTTGATAATTAGATATATAAAGGTTTGGCAAGTTATGAAATGTCTGCCAAACCTTTATATAAAAAAGAAATATCTACCTTTTAATTTATGTAACTACTATTAGTATGCATATTCATTAGTTTTTCCAGGACCATTAATTACATAAGATGATTTAGACTCTCCTTTTTTAAAGAAGTATGTTTTATACATTTTACCTAGTAACTCAACATTTTTTCTATCTTCAGCAAGTGGTGTATTCAGATATACTGTATAGTAACCTTTATTTTCAGTTAAAATAACCATTTTTTCAAATTGAGCAGAATTTTTTGTGCCTTTCTTTAAATAATTTCTCAAACGTTCATCTAATTTTCCTAGCGTTGTAGGAAGACCACTATTTTTAAATGATTCTTTATAAGCTTTTTCTTTCTCTAACATTTTCTTATTTGATTCTATTTCTTCATTTGTAGGAAACGGTTCAAAAGTAAAAGCTTTCGCTGAATGATGGTGTGTACTGATTCCTGCCGTTAAAAAACTTAATGCTAAAACTGTTGTCGCTAATTTCTTTTTCATAATGATGTTAATTCTCCTTAAATTCTATATTTAAATTTATAGTTAGTTTTGCGAAATTCCTAAAATGAGTTTAATCTAATCGACGAAATATATTAATTAACTTGAAATTAATAAAAGATTAATTATTTTTAACTAAAAATTAAAATTCAATTAGTGTTTTGATGAATTTGGTCTCGATAAATTGAAATAATCTAAAAAACGCTATAATTTTTCTATTAATAGTAATTAATATGTGCTATATTTATCTTAGACACAGCAATGTGTTCAAATTTTCATCTATTCATAAGCTAGCCTTCGGGCTAGTTTTTTTGTGCTATATATATTTGTTTTAATTAAATAAAATTAGATAATGCAATAGTAGCCATTTTATGTTAATATTACCTCGGGCGTTTTCAAGGAGCGCCTTTCATTTTTTATGTATTGCTCCCCTTCGGGCTAGTTTATTAAATTTATTTTTGCGCTTTCCAAATCAATGTATATGTGTTATATTGTTTATGGGAAGTAGGTAAGCATTTCGGTGCTTACCTTTTTTGTTTTTCTATAAATACAATAAGGTATGTCAATTTGATAATTTATTAATTTTCATTTAATAAGAAGATCTATATAGTTAATGAATAATTAATGTACTTTTTTTTAGTTAGTCATTAAAATAAATTAGTACTAATTACTAAGGAGAATAAAAAATGAAAATTAGAAAATCTATACTTGCGGGAACTTTAGCAATCGTTTTAGCATCACCACTAGTAACTAATCTAGATAAAAATGAGGCACAAGCTAGCACAAGCTTGCCAACATCGAATGAATATCAAAACGAAAAGTTAGCTAATGAATTAAAATCGTTATTAGATGAACTAAATGTTAATGAATTAGCTACTGGAAGTTTAAACACTTATTATAAGCGAACTATAAAAATTTCAGGTCAAAAAGCAATGTATGCTCTTAAGTCAAAAGACTTTAAGAAAATGTCAGAAGCAAAATATCAACTTCAAAAGATTTATAACGAAATTGACGAAGCACTAAAAAGTAAATATTAAAAAAACCACCCGTAAAAGGGTGGTTTTAATTTTCTAGATAATATAAAAGTGTTCATAAATAAAACAGTATAGGTAAACAATAAAGTATTGAAAAAAGTAAGTTTAATATGAAAATTGTTAAATGAACGACATCTTTTGTTTTTATAAATATCAAGAAAATAATCAAACTCAAAATAAATAACGTAACTGTAGTCATAGGCGTCCATACATAATCAGCATTAGTCATTAAGAATGGTGCGGCCATTATGAAAAAATTTATAATGCAGATGAAATAGACAATTAGACTATAAATTAGGTAAATAACAATACACACCCTTCATAAATAAATAATTTAAATCCTATATATTTTAACAAAAGTAAAACACAGAAGTGTAGAAAATAAAAAATATTGGTAAATAAAATCAATAAGTTTAACCAATATGTTGCTCGCTTCATACCGTATATTGCAACAAAAATTCCGATCAAGAAAAATATAGCCCCTATGATAAAACAGAAATCCGATGCTGAATTATTAAAAAATGAGGTGTTTAGAGTTAGAAAATGAGTTAATGAGTTGACTATAACTAATAAGATATTAATTATATTTGTATGGTTCTTCACATGATACCTCCAAGTAAAAAAATCTAATTAATAAAGTGAATGCTTGATGAACAAGCAGTTATTCCAAACAGAATCAATAAGAAAAGTAGAATCAACATGCTAATGCCCCATAAACAACCCTTTTCACTTTCACTATTATTAATTTCTTGACTTCTTTTAAAGATATTATTACTTTTACATTCTTTAGTTGTTTTAAATTTCACGTTTTTATTACTTCCTTTTGTTTAAAAGTTTACAATGAATTTTTGATTATAATAATATATTCAAAATAGTACTATCTAGTTTGATATGTCAAGCAATATTATTATAAAATTGGAATTCTGAGTTGTCTACTCTAATTTATTATATTTACCTATAAAAATACACCTCAAAAAATAGATTTTTCAGTCTAGCTTTTGGGGTGTACATTCCACACAAACATGTGATTATTTTGATGTTTCTATTAAACTTGTAATTTTAAATTTAAAGTCCCTAAAAAGTCCCTAAAATTTTATTTTATATGAGGTATTGTTGATAATGATAAAGTTATAAACCTTGATATTATGCTGTTTTACTTTTTGAATGATAAGTAATTTTATGTTAAAAGTCTCCAGTTTGGATACAAAACGGTCGATAACATATAAACGTTATGACTAACTAACTTCAAATCAGTATCATCTTTCTTAGATTCGGCTTTGGCACTATTGTCAGTAAGTGCACCAACTAATAATAAATTTGCTAATGCAAGTGTTGCAACTTTTTTTAGTGAATTGGATTTTGTTTTTTTCACCATCATTATCACTCCTTTTATATAGCTTACAACAAAATAGATGCAAAATTGATTAACTAAATTTAAATTAATTATTAAATCGAATTTATATTTTTAAGTAAATGTTTTTTGAGTATAAAGATGCTGTAAATATAATCGACAAATCTAATCGGAATTAAGAAATGAATGTTGTTATGACATTTAAGTTTGAAGCTTGGTATAAACAAAACCAAACAACATTTTAGGTATTGTAAATTAATTAGTTAATCAAAATTAAAAGAACTTTTAACAGTGTTAAAAAATTATTGTTAAAGATAATTTATTATTAATATTCAGTTAATTCAAAAAATAGAGAAAGTCTGGCTATAATTAAGTTGCAAATACGAATTACACAAAAAAGGAGAGATAATTTATGAAATTTAAGTCATTGATTACAACAACTTTAGCATTAGGTGTTTTAGCATCAACAGGTGCAAACTTTAATAATAATGAAGCGTCTGCCGCAGCTAAGCCATTAGATAAATCATCAAGTTCGTTACACCATGGATATTCTAAAGTCCATGTTCCATATGCAATCACTGTGAACGGTACAAGCCAAAATATTTTATCAAGCTTAACATTTAATAAGAATCAAAATATTAGTTATAAAGATTTAGAGGATAGAGTTAAATCAGTTTTAAAATCAGACAGAGGTATTAGTGATATAGATTTAAGACTATCGAAGCAAGCGAAATATACTGTTTACTTTAAAAATGGAACAAAGAAAGTTATCGATTTGAAAGCAGGTATTTACACAGCTGATTTAATTAATACAAGTGAAATTAAAGCTATTAATATTAACGTAGATACTAAAAAGCAAGTTGAAGATAAAAAGAAAGATAAAGCAAATTACCAAGTTCCATACACAATCACTGTGAACGGTACAAGCCAAAATATTTTATCAAACTTAACATTTAATAAGAATCAAAATATTAGTTACAAAGATTTAGAGGATAAAGTTAAATCAGTTTTAGAATCAAATAGAGGTATTACCGATGTTGATTTAAGATTATCGAAGCAAGCGAAATATACAGTTAATTTTAAAAATGGAACGAAGAAAGTTATCGATTTGAAATCAGGTATTTACACAGCGAATTTAATAAATTCAAGTGATATTAAAAGTATCAATATTAACGTAGATACAAAAAAACATATCGAAAATAAAGCTAAAAGAAACTATCAAGTTCCATATTCAATTAATTTAAATGGTACATCTACAAACATTTTATCGAATCTTTCATTTTCAAATAAACCTTGGACAAATTACAAAAATTTAACTAGTCAAATAAAATCAGTACTGAAGCATGATAGAGGTATTAGTGAACAAGATTTAAAATATGCTAAGAAAGCTTATTATACTGTTTATTTTAAAAATGGTGGTAAAAGAATCTTACAGTTGAATTCAAAAAATTACACAGCAAACTTAGTTCATGCGAAAGATGTTAAGAGAATTGAAATTACTGTTAAAACAGGAACTAAAGCGAAAGCAGACAGATATGTACCATACACAATTGCAGTAAATGGCACATCAACACCAATTTTATCAGATTTAAAATTTACAGGTGACCCACGTGTAGGCTACAAAGATATCTCTAAAAAAGTTAAATCAGTATTGAAGCATGATAGAGGTATCGGGGAACGTGAATTAAAATATGCAAAAAAAGCAACTTACACAGTACATTTTAAAAATGGAACGAAAAAAGTGATTAACATAAATTCAAATATTAGCCAACTGAATCTGCTTTATGTTCAAGATATTAAAAAGATAGATATTGATGTTAAAACAGGAACTAAAGCGAAAGCGGATAGCTATGTACCATATACAATTGCAGTAAATGGCACATCAACACCAATTTTATCAAAACTTAAAATTTCGAATAAACAATTAATTAGTTACAAATATTTAAATGACAAAGTGAAATCTGTATTAAAAAGTGAAAGAGGCATCAGTGATCTTGACTTAAAATTTGCGAAACAAGCAAAATATACAGTATATTTCAAAAATGGAAAGAAACAAGTAGTGAATTTAAAATCAGACATCTTTACACCTAATTTATTTAGTGCCAAAGATATTAAAAAGATTGATATTGATGTAAAACAATACACTAAATCAAAAAAAAATAAATAAATCTAATAATGTGAAATTCCCAGTAACAATAAATAAATTTGAAAACATAGTTTCAAATGAATTTGTGTTCTATAATGCAAGCAAAATTACAATTAATGATTTAAGTATAAAACTTAAATCAGCAATGGCAAATGATCAAGGGATAACTAAACATGACATAGGACTTGCTGAACGCGCAGTGTATAAAGTGTATTTTAAAAATGGTTCGTCAAAATATGTAGACTTAAAAACTGAGTATAAAGATGAAAGAGTATTTAAAGCAACTGACATTAAAAAGGTAGATATTGAACTTAAATTCTAATCTTTAATTTTATAATAAGGCATCTCACAATCGTGGGGTGCCTTTTACATTTGTAGAGATGTGATGCTTGAATGTTTGAAGTGATTTGCCAAAAGTTATATAAATTGGTTCTATAATAAATCGGACTGATAGAAAAAGTTTTTTACTTTTCATCTGTCCGATTTTTTGATTTTGTTAGGAGAGATGTATAAAACTAATTAGGTATAGTGTTTGACAAGTTGCTGAATAAAATATATCTTATGATACTTTGAAAGAAGGAATAATTTTAAAAATAAAAAACCAATAATCCGAGTCATACTCATCAGATTATTGGTTGAAATTAATTATCTTAAGTCATCAATCGCTTTAGCAATTGAATCAAATACATGTGGGATATCTTCTTTTTCTACACAGCTAAACGCAATACGAATATCTGTTGCATTAAGTGCAATAACACCAATTGAATATTTTTCAATTAAATGTTTACGAAGTTCTTCAGGGTCAACATCATGAACTTTTATTGCCATAAAGTATCCAGAGTTAAAGTCATAGGCTTGCCAATGTGAATGATATTGATCAGCATAGACAACTTCCTTAGTGACTTCATAGCGTTCTTTTAATGTTTGAATATTTTGTTCGATTTCTTTATCGAATTGTTTATTATTTTTTAATACATGCTTAACAGCGCTTTGTGTTGGAAGAGGTCCACTAGAAATGTTACTTCGTATAAGACCTTTTACTTTGGCTTCTAATACTTCTTTAGTTGTTTGATCAGACGTTCCAAATGTCATAAACCCAACACGGAATCCCCATGCGAAAAATTCTTTTGTTGCACCATCTAAACGAACAGGTAATATTGCATTTGAATTTAAATTAGATAATGCAGTAAATAATGATTGAGTATACACATCTTCATAGAATAAACCATAGTATGCGTCATCCACAACAGCTATAACTTTTGTACCTTTATCAGCTAATGCTTTAATTGCATCGACGATGGTAGTCACTTCTTTATGCGTAGGTGTGTAACCTGTCGGATTATTAGGATAATTTAAAATCATAATGACTTTATCTTTATTGTATGATTGTAAAGCTTCTACAAGTGAATCAGTAGTATAATGCCCGTCTTTATCAAAGATAGGATATGTTTGAAGGTTTGCACCATTTCTCGTATTGAAAACAAGTTTGTAATTACCCCAATTATGCTCTGGTAACAAGATAGTGTCACCTTGATTTACAAATAAATCGCCAACTAAAGATAAACCATGTGTTAATGCATTCGTAACAATTGGTAGTGACATGTTGTCGATTGATAGCTCTGGATTGTCACGCAACATTTTTTGTTGCCATAAATCACGTAATTCTTCGATGCCTTGTGGTGGCGCATAAGGGAATATTTCATCTGGAGTTAAATCATTAAACATTGCATCTAAAGATGATGCAAACATTTTTCCGTCTTTGTTTGTCGCCATACCTATAGTTGCATTATATGTTGTACTCTTTGCTTCAGCAGATTGAGATAAAATGCCTTTTGGATAAAACATATTTTGACCTAAGTCAGATAACATTGTAAAGGCAGTTGCATTTGACTGTTGAAGTTGTTCATTTAAGCTTTGGGCTAAAGGATTCATTATTGCTTAACCTCTCTTTAAAAAATTGTATGCCTATATATTATCTTCAATTATACCAAAGATAAAGTGTTGTTGGTGAATTAACGAATAATATGTAAAATCTGCTGCCAAAATACGAACATATGTTCTGTTTTTATGTTAGAATAGGTGTAGGTCATCCTTCAGTATGATACTTTAGTCGAACGGAGGTGTAGTGTAATGATGTGGTGGCAAGAAGGGATGATGACACTTATTACAGGTGGCTTACTAATTATTTTTCGACTTTGGTTAGAACTGAAATGGAAAAATAAAAAATGATCCTACACACATAAATAACCCCAAGTCTGCTGGTACCAGACTTGGGGTTGTGTAGTATAATTCTGTGGATACACTTAAATAATATCATTGAACACAATATATCGCAATCAATAATCATTTTGATTGAATGGTTTTGTTGCGCTATTTTAGTTGAAAGTGATTAGTACCTTGAACTTTTGAAATTCAATAACTTATTAAAAAAATTTATATTTGTTATAATGTCGATGTTGAGGTGAAATAAATTGAAACATCTAACAAAAATATTTGTAGTACTTGCAATTATTTTATTTATTATTGGTTATTATTTACAAGCAACTAATCATGAAAGCCAAGGTATAAAATTATTATTAGCAGCGATTATGTTTATGATTTGTGCTTTTATAAGTAGAAGTAATGATCGACGTAAAAATAGTAAATAGAATTGACTGTTTAAAACGATTGTTTATGTTGACGCTACGGTTGTCACGTAGAGATTAAAGACATTCGTTTTAGCAGTCTTTTTTATTGAAGTAGACAATGCAAGATTAAATGGTAGTGTCATTTCATTTTATTCAACTGCTAGTAATACAATACTCAGTGTTATTTCTGAAGACTGGTTGATAATGAGACATGCATATTTACAAAACTGTGTATATTGTGTATATTGTATATATACAGAAGTTGATAGGGGGACGTTGATGAAAATAATTTTAAAAAACAATAGTGATTTTCCGATTTATGAACAGATTAAGCAACAAGTAAAACAAAATATTTTAAAGGGACATGTTGCTCCTGGAGAGCATTTGCCGTCAATGAGAGAACTTGCCAAAGATCTTCAAGTAAGTTTGATTACTACCAAACGTGCTTATGAAGATTTAGAGAAAGACGGTTTTGTTACAACAATTAGAGGAAAAGGGACCTTTGTTAAGGAGCAAGATAGTTCTATTTTAAAAGAGAAACAATTTTTTACCATTGAAAATTTGGTTAAAGAATTGGTTAATGAAGCGCAAGCCATCGAAATGTCACTTGAGAAACTGCAGGATATTTTAACGTTCATTTATGAGGAGGAATCATCATGAATGCCATAGAATTAAGTAATGTTAATTATTCAAGTGATCAGTTTAATTTAAAGAATATCTCTTTCAAAGTTCCTCAAGGATTCGTCACTGGTTTTATTGGTAGAAATGGCGCTGGTAAAACCACAATAATAAGGTTAATTATGGATTTGTATCAACCACAAACTGGTGTTATTAGAGTATTAGAAGAGGATATGGCTCTCAATCCGATAGAGTTAAAGAATAGAATTGGGTTTGTTTACTCTGAAAATTATTTTAATGAGAGATGGACTACGAAGCAACTTGAAAAAATGATTGCCCCTTTTTATCGTAAATGGGACCATCAAGTATTTGAATTTTATCTTGAAAAGTTCGATTTACCAATCAATAAATCAATAAAAACATTTTCGACTGGGATGAAAATGAAATTATCACTAGCAGTTGCATTTTCACATCATGCTGAATTGTATATTTTTGATGAGCCTACTTCAGGTCTTGATCCCTTAGCTAGAAATGAGCTATTGGAGATAATTCAGCAAGAATTAATTGATGAAAATAAAACAATATTCATGTCGACACACATTATCTCAGATTTAGAAAAAATAGCTGATTATATCATTCACTTAAGTGACGGTGAAGTTATCTTAAATGGTTCAAAAGAACAACTGTTACAAAGATATCAAGTTGTGAGTGGTGCTATTGAGGACCTTGATGATGAATTAGCATCTCTACTTATTTATGAAGAACATAAGCGTACGGGATTTATAGGATTAACAGAACATGCGCAAGTATTTAAAGAAATTTTAGGTCATAAAGTGAATATCACTACACCTTCTATTGAGAACTTAATGGTTTATCTTGAAAAGAGAAAACCTAAATATCATGAAAACATCAAATTGATGGAAGAAGGTTTTTAAATGAAGGCATTGTTAATTAGGAATTTTAAATTACGACGATATACACTTATCATCTATGTTCTATTATTAACCTTATATCCTTTTTATATAATGCTTGACTCAACAAAGTTCTTTTACTTATTGCAATCTTTTATAAGTCCAACAATATTGATTATTTGGATTTTAGATGCTGGTCACTTATTTAGACTCAATCGTAGATTAGGTGGTAATGATTCATATTATTTTTATATGAGTTTACCAGTGTCAAAAAAACAATTGCTTAATGCCAACTATATTACATGCATTGTTTTAACATTAATTGGAACGCTTGTTATTAGTTTATATGCTTATGAAGCAGATGTGATTGAACCAAATTCAATCTATTTTTCAACTGCATATGCATTTGTCATATCTAACTTTTTGTCTATACCAATTGCATTTAGTCAATTTACAGAATTGCGTAGAGTCAAAGTGCCATATGGTATATACGTGTTTACTATTATCATTTTAGTTCCATTTTTATTTTCAATTGCAATAGTATTGGTGAATTATTTTGTTCTAAGTCAATCATCATTCCCAGATTTATATTCATATATTTTAAATATTGGTTTTCTAATTATAAGCATTGTTATACTTATTGTTAATTATTTTAAACAGCTCAATAAAATAAATACTAGAAAATTTAAAGGAGGCAGTCGATGAAATTAGAACATATTACAAAAAAATACGGCTCAAATGTCGTTTTAAATGATATTGATTTTGACTTTGGCGATAGTAGAATTGTCGGATTAATAGGAAAAAACGGTGTTGGTAAAACAACCGTTATGAAAGTAATGAATGGTAATATTATTAAATTTGATGGAAAAGTAGATATTGATAATGCAGATAATATCGGTTTTTTAATTGAGCATCCTAAATTATATGATAATAAATCAGGATTGTATAACTTGAAATTATTTGCACAAGTATTAGGTAAGGGTTTTGATAAAGCATACACAGACAAAATTATAGATGCATTTGGTATGAGACCTTATATTAAAAAGAAAGTTAAGAAATATTCAATGGGGATGAAGCAAAAGTTAGCAATTGCAGTATCTTTAATGAATAAACCTAAATTTTTAATCTTGGATGAGCCTACAAATGGTATGGATCCAGATGGCTCAATTGATGTGCTGACTACAATTAAGTCTTTAGTAAATGAACTTGATATGAGAATTCTAATATCAAGTCATAAGTTAGAAGATATTGAATTAATTTGTGATAGAGCTGTATTTTTAAGAGACGGACATTTTGTTCAAGATGTAAACATGGAGGAAGGTGTTGCATCTGACACAACGATAGTTACTGTTGATCATAAAGACTTTGATAGAACTGAAAAATATCTTGCAGAGCATTTCCAATTACAAAATGTCGACAAAGCAGACGGACATTTAATGATCAATGCACAAAAAAATTATCAAGTTATACTAAAAGCATTATCTGAATTAGATATTTATCCGAAATATATTGAAACACGTAAAAGTTCATTGCGTGATACGTACTTCAATATAAATCAAAGAGGTGATAAATAATGAGAATTTTAAATTTAGTTAAGTATGATTTTTATAGTATATTTAAAAGTCCTTTAACATATTTAGCGATACTAGTCGTATCTAGTTTGATTGCAACTCAAAGTATACTTATGGCAAATTCGATGGATAACCCGAAACATATTATTGTCTATGGATCTGTATTTGCTGCAGCAAAATGGTTATTGTTAATAATTGGATTAATGTTTGTTGTTAAGACAATTACGCGTGATTTTTCACAAGGTACAATTCAACTATATATGAGTAAAGTTAAAACACGCGTTGGATACATTATTTCGAAAACAATTTCAATTATTTTAATTTCAATATTATTTGCATTAATTCATTATGTGATTTTGATTGTTGTGCAGGCATCTAGTAATGGAAAAAATTTGGCGTTTTCTAAATATGTAGATAATTTATGGTTCTTCCTAATCTTTTTACTATTCTTTGGCTTGTTTTTATTCTTAATCACACTTGCATCACAAAAAACAGCAATGATATTTTCATTAGGTGTATTTTTAGTACTCATTGTACCGTTTATTAAACCTTTTATTACATTTATCCCAAGATACGGTGAAAAAGTTTTAGATGCTTTTGATTATATCCCTTTTGCTTACTTAACTGATAAAATGATTAGCTCTAACTTTGATTTTAGCAATTGGCAATGGGTAATTTCATTAGGTTCTATAGTGATATTCTTCATTTTGAATATCTTATATGTCGCTAAAAAAGACATTTAATAAAAATAATTTTGAGGTTGGGAATTTTAAATTTTCCCAACCTCAAAGTTTGTCTTATTGTAAATTTATTTATTTTCTAATTTATTTAGGATGGAATTATAAACTGCTTTCCAAAATGAAGCGTCAGTTTTATAGCGGTTTGATATAACTAAGTGTGTTTCTTTTTCTAAATCTGCATAGTCTGGATGATCTTTGCTCGGTAATTTATCAGCACGAACATCAGTTACAAATTTTTGGACTTCATTTGCTCTTGGTCCCCAAACTGTTTCTTGTTCGAATTGATCATTCAAGAATACGAAGATAGGAATTGCACGTGATTTACCATTTGTTAAATATTGATCGATCAGTTTTGTATCATCATCTCTATGGAACACGCGTACTTCTAAATTTAATGCTTCACTGATGTGTTTTAGAATTGGGAGATTCATCATTGCATCTCCACACCAGTCTTCAGTAATTACTAATACTTTAGAATAATTCATCTCTTTTATTTTTTTGATGCGTGAATCATCTTCTGGTAACTCAAATGATTGATAGATACTGAGAACGGTATCTTGATTTGTCTTCATTCCATCAATGTATTCATTTAAGGGTTGGCTATTTTTGAAATAAGTTTCTAAATTTGTCATTGTAAAAACCTCCTTTAGCATTTACAACATTATACCAATTTATAGTAATAAAAGGTAATGAAATAAATTAATTGCAAATTCTTTGTTAATTTTTGTTAAGGATGAAACGGGAAGCACCTTATGCTATATTTAAATAAGTACAAAGAAAGGGTGACATCAGTGCGTATTCAAAATCGCTGGGTTGTGTTTATATTATTTTTAATCTGTTCTTTTGGTGTATTAATTGGTTTATATCAATATCGTCATACGAAAACTGTGGATTTGTCTAATCTTGAAATAAACGATATTAAATTAAATGAGAAGTTTGATAAAAAAGGCTATGAAGTAAATAAAAAAATTAAGTTTGATCGTTTTAAATTTTATAACAGTAAAGCTCACCCTGATCTTACCGTTAAAGTGAGAGAAAAGGATAACATCGTTAAGGGGATAATATTAGTAAGAGATGAAAAGATACATACTAATTTTGATGGGGGAATTGGTTCGCCGATAAATAACGCGATTGAAAATCTTGGATTCGGATATAAAAGAACAAAAGTTGGCAATGATTTCTCATCGGTAAAGTATATTGATAGAGATAACCATTTAAAATTAAACTTACTTTATCAAGATTTAGAAATTAAACGTATTGAATTTTTTAGTAAATAGCTTTAGGTCTTAAAGTTATAAAAAACGAATGAATAATTTTATTGGGATGAGTGACCTATATGAACAAGATTACTTATTTAAATGAATTAGAAACAGCACTTGATGCGCTACCTAGGCATTTAAGAGATCAAAAAATGTATGAATATGAACGTTATTTTTATGAGCAAGAACTTAATGGCGTTGATGAAGGGGAAATTTTAAAGAAGTTAAAAGACCCACAAGATGTTGCAGCTGAAACAAAAGCTAGAAGTGTTATTGATTATGCTGAATCTAAACCAACATTTGAAAATATTTCAAGAGCTGTTGCTGCTTCATTAAGTTTAGGCATTCTATCTATTTTTGTCATCCTTATACCAGTATCTATAGTTGGATTATTTGTATTAGCATTATTTTTAATATCACTTTTGCTGCTGTTTTGTCCAATTATTTTATTAGCATCAGCAATATCCAGAGGAATTGTGGACTCAATTAGTAATGTATTTTTTGCCATATCATATTCAGGATTAGGATTAGTATTTATCATTGTCATATTTAAGATTTTAGAATACATTTATCGTTTAATCTTAAAATATTTACTTTGGTATATTAAAACTGTCAAAGGAAGCGTTAGAAAATGAAGAAATTCTTTTTTATTGGGCTTTTAGTGTTTGTTGTCTTTTTTACAGCAGCAACCATTATTTGGTTCAGCTATGATAAAAACAAATATGGTACTAAACAATATGATAAAACATTCAAAGACGATGCTTTTGACAATGTATCTATAAATTTGGATAGTACAGAACTTCGTATAAAACGGGGGAATCAATTTAGAGTTAAATATGATGGTGACAATGATATATTAATTAATATAGTAGATAAGACGTTGAAGATTAGTGATAAAAGGTCTGAGACAAGAGGATATGCAATTGATATGAATCCTTTTCATGAGAATAAGAAAACGTTAACGATTGAAATGCCTGATAAAATGATTAAACGTTTAAATCTATCATCTGGAGCAGGAAGTGTTAGAATCAGTGATGTTGATTTAGAGAACACAAGTATTCAAAGCATTAACGGTGAAGTAGTTATTAAAAACTCAAATCTTGACGCACTAGATTCAAAGACAAATAATAGTTCTACTTATATTAGTAAAAGTAACATTAAAAATAGCAATATTAAAGTTGTTATTGGTACGCTACAAATCGACAAGAGTCAAATTAAACAATCCATATTTTTAAACGATCATGGTGACATTGAATTTAAAAACATGCCATCAAAAGTAGATGCAAAAGCTTCTACTAAACAAGGAGATATTCGTTTTAAGTATGATAGTAAACCTGAAGACACTATACTAAAGCTAAATCCGGGAACGGGTGATAGCGTAGTTAAAAATAAAACATTTACTAATGGTAAAGTTGGGAAAAGCGACAATGTTTTAGAATTTTATACGATTGATGGTAATATCAAAGTTGAATAAATAAAGGATGTAAGCACCGATATTAGGAAGCATAATTTCTCTAATATCGGTGTTATTTATTTGTTGGCAAAAGTTAAGTCGGTATCTATATTGCCAGTAAAGTGAGTGATATTAAGGTCTTGACCATCTAACCATGATTTGAAATCTATTATTTCTGGTGGCGCATTTTCTCCCAATGTAAAATATGCAGTTAATGTTTCAGGTTGATACATTGATGTATGGATGGTGCCAGACCAGCTTTTGAATAGTTTACTGTAAATTTCATACTGAGGATTATTGAATAACTTAAATGCTGTAGTCATATCTAAATTATCATTAGTTTGTGAAATGGTACGCGCCAGTCTTTCTTTAGATTCTTTTGTATAATTACGATTTTCATGTGTTAATATTTCAAAATGATTTGTACATATATTATCATAACGAACATCTATTGATCTCGGTGTCACTTCAACAATTGCATGGTTCAATGATTTGTCCATCAGTATGTAGCTAAATGAGCTTCTGTGTGGTATTTCTTTCAATAATTGGATTGCTTCTGTTACATTTCGGCAATTTTCAAGAATTAGACGACCAATCATATAACATACAAAACCATTTGCTGGTTTCTTCCGGTGCATAAAGTTATAGCCCATAGTTAATCCTGACTCATTCATACCATCCATTCTTCCAGTTACCCTTGATACAGGACCAATTTGAGCTAAACCGCTATCTGTAGGTTGATAAAGTAAGTAGCGACCATCATAAGTTGCAGGGTGGTAATCATAATTTCTAACCATGAAGTCTTTGCCTTGAAAGACCGTGCAACCACTTTCTTTTAAATCGGTAAAACGATAATGTCCAAAGTTTAAAATAATTTGGCGTGTTGGCATTTTGAGTATACTTTGTAGTCCCATTAATTCTTCCCATATTTGAGGTGCGTATGTTTGGAATATTTGATAAGTTTCATTTACATCTATATCGAAACGTGGGACACGTTTTTTCCATTCTTTTTCTCGATTTTTTAGAAGAGGTGTTTGTTGAAGCCATTTACCAGTTTTAACACCTAACTCGAAATGTGAACCTCTAAAAGTCATGATATCTGATGTCACTTGTTGCATATCATCGGCCCCTTTCTTTTTAGTTGTAATATATTGTAAATAAATAGTAATCGTATGTATATTGAATGTCATGTTAAATAAAGTTATATTTTACTAAATGAAATATAAAATTGTTTGAGGTGATTTCTCGGTGTATAAGACTTATCAATCAATTAAAACATATTTTTATAGATGGTGGGGATATTGAGTTAAAAACTTAAAATCATCTTATCATAAATATCAATCTTAAGTTAGCATTCACGATAATAGTCATTGTTAACATTAGCATATAAGGTCATGTCACGTTGAAACAGAGGTTCCTCGGCATTTTTGAAAATAATCATTAGCTTGCTCACTATATAATTTGATGAATATATTTCGTGAAAGTGGGTATTTATTTAATGATTATTCTATATATGATAGTATAATGAAATGTAGATAGGTATTTAATTTAACAGAGGTGAAATTGAGATGTGGAATTTTATTAAATGTGTGTTTAAATTCGTATTTAGCTTAGTTGCTATTACAACATTAGTTGCTGGTGTTGGTGTAGTAGCATTTGCTTATATCTTTAAAAAAGATTTTGAAGATATTGAAAGAAAAACTAAAGAAATTATTTCTGATATTGAAAGTAAAAATAACTAATAACATTTAGAGGCTGGGACATAAATCCCTAAAAAACAGCAGTAAGATAATTTTCAATTAGAAAATATCTTACTGCTGTTCTCTATTTATACAATACTTCGTATTGAATGGCTTCGCTTTCCTAGGGTGCCGTCTCAGCCTTGGTCTTCGACTGGCACTGCTCCCTCAGGAGTCTCGCCATTAATACTACGTATTAACATGTAATTTTACTTTGAAATACTTTTAAAAAATAAGACACTTTGCCCAACTTGCACATAAATGTAAAATTCAATAAAATGAATTTTCTGTGTTGGGTCCCTTCTTATAATTTAATAAATACCACTAAACTAAATTAACGAGGTGCCTTATGTATAAAAATTATAACATGCCCCAACTACACTACCAATAGAAACTTCTGTTAGAATCCCTCAAAATGATATTTCACGATATGTTAATGAAATTGTTGAAACAATACCTGATAGCGAATTCGATGAATTCAGACATCATCGTGGCGCAACATCCTATCATCCAAAAATGATGTTAAAAATCATCTTATATGCATATACTCAATCTGTTTAATTATGTTCAAAGCATTAAGGTAACAAGACAATATCTAAGATATCAAAGATAGAAATTTTTTGACGTTGTTGCTGATTGTAAACATAACCATCAATTTCATAATTAATAGCATCAATACGATAAATGGTTAAGCGTACTGAATCTACAAAGCCATTATTATAAAATTTAACTTCTACAGGTTGGGCATATTGTAGCGCCTCGTGTAGCCGAATGTTTAGCTCAGCCAATTGATCATCTGATAATACAGGACGTGTAATTTTGTTTTGGTCGATAATGTATTGTTGAATCGTTTCGAATTGTTCGGGTAATGTTGCAAAAGGTTATATATATGTTGAAGAATATAGACTATTTTGTTTAAAATGAATCATATTTTAAGAAAAAATGAACAAAGTAAAAATATTAAATAGTCTTTTTTTTATTACGTGTAATAAGTTTAATATGTATGATGTAAAAAGAGTTTGAATAGTGTATACTTATACTATTAAAATTAGAAATGAGATTATTATGAAAATAGTAGAAGTAAAATCTAAGAATGGTATCAATTTTATGATTTTAGATGGTAATAATGAACCTATAGTAGATGCAGTAAGATATTTGAAGTATCTGGATAGTGTTAAGAAAAGTTTAAATACCAAGAAAACCTATGCCTATGCACTAAAAAATTTTTTTGTTTACTTAGAAAGTAAAAAGATATGCTATAAAGAAGTTAGTTTTGATAACTTTGTTGATTTTATAAGATGGATGAAAACACCTTTTGAATATGAGAATGTCCTCTCTTATCACCGAAAAGGAAAAAGCATTAGTCCTAAGACAATTAATCTGACTATGACTGTAGTATCTAATTTTTATGATTATCTCTATAGGAGCAAAAAATTAGATGTTAATTTCTATGATTTTATGCATATGGAAAGTAAATACTCTAAAAAATATAAAAGTTTCATGCATCATATAAATAAGGACTATAGAACGTTGAAAAATATTTTGAAAGTTAAAGAACCAAAGAAAAAAATAGAAGTGTTAACTAATGCGGAGGTTAAGAAATTATTAGAGGAAGCTAATAATATTAGAGATAAATTCTTAATACAATTACTATATGAAACCGGATTACGTATAGGTGAGGTATTATCATTACGTATTGATGATATTAAATTTGATTTTAGAAAAGGCCATCAAATAGTTTTGAAAAATAGATTTAATGATAATGGTACTTATTTGAAAACTGGGGAAAGAAAAATATTTATTTCCCAATCGTTAATTGATTTATACGATGATTATGTCTACGAAATAATTGACGAACTTTCAATATGTTCTGATTATCTTTTTGTAAAAATAAAGGGGAGAAATGTAGGAGAGGCTATGAATTATAGTGATATATATTCATTATTTAAAAGGCTAAAACATAAAACATCTATAAATGTTCATCCTCATTTATTTCGCCATACACATGCAACTGTTTTTTATAATGAAACTAAGGATATAAAACAAGTTCAAGAAAGACTTGGTCATAGTAATATACAAACGACTATTAATTTATATGTTCATCCCACTGAAGAAGATATACGTGAAGATTGGAATAAAGTAAAGCCTCAATTTCAAGTTTTTAATAAAGGGGAATGACTATGTCAATACCAATTAATTTACCTACAAACAGTACTATGATTAATGAATTATGTACATTACAAAGTAGAACCATCAATATAAAAGGAGAGGTTTTAATAACTGAAATATATGATGATTACTTTTTTAAAAATGATGAGTGGCACATTACAGCTTTTAACAAATTCAAGCAATTTCAAGATAGTATCAAGAACTATAGAGACAAAAGAAAAAATGTTTTCTTTAGGATTAAAAGTAAAAATTTGAATTTAGAATTTAAATACCTTTTTTTGAAACTGATAGTTAAAGAGGATTGGTCCTTATCTAATTTATTTAATACTGGAGCAGTAAAGCTTAATAAGATTGCTAAGTTCTTTAATGAAGTTTATCCAAATTTAAATTCTTTACTTGATTGTGATATAAATACATTAGAAAAGCACTGGTTTAATTGGCTGACTGAAAATAATATACCAATAAAAAGAAGATCATCAACAATAGTTTTTGGTGATTATGAATACAAAAGCGGGCTGGCTTCTTTTTTAAAGAATATGTACATTAATCTAATTAAGTTCATTGATAAGCGAGAAGAATGGGAAAAAGATAAATGGGATATTAGAAATTTAGAAAAATATGGATTGAGTTATAATAAAACACTAACTGGCAATTATTTAAACTTTGAAAAAATTGAGTCAATTAAAATGCGAGAATTAGCAAAAAAATATTTAAAAAATCGTTTGATAACTGGTGATATAGGATTTGCTACAGCAAGGTTTTATATAAGAGTTTTAACTAGGTTTTTTCAAAATATATCTAAAAATAAAGAAACAAGGAATAGTTTAAATGAACTAGATAGATGTCATATCGAAGCATATATAGAATTTTTGTTTGAATATGCAGCTAATAAAAATTTGCAAAGTACTAAGAACTTTGTGAGAGAAGAATTAAAAACAATTAGAAGGTTCTTAAACGATATTATAACTCAAAACTATGCTATAGCACCGTACCAAGATATACGATTTTTAATTTATCCTCAAGACTTACCTAAACACGAAAAGAAAAATAGTAGCCAAATTGATTATATCCCAGATTTTGTATTGGAACAGCTTTTTGAGCATATAAATGATTTGCATAAAGATTTAATACCTGTAGTTTGGATAGCTTTTAAAACAGGATTAAGAATTTCTGATGTATTGACATTACAAAATAATTGCCTTGCAAAAGTTAATGGAAAGTATTCAATAATCACAGATATTGCTAAAACTTTTGTTAAAGGACATAGAATACCAATTGATAATAAATTAGCTGATATAATAGCAGTTTTAATAGCCGATTCTAAAAGTAAAAGTACAAAAGATAATAATCCTAATAATTATATTTTTGCTATTTATAAAGGAAAAAGAAAGGGAATGCCCTTTACACAACATATGGTCAGAGCACACTTAAATCATTTATCAAAGACTAAAAATATTATTGATGAACAAGGAGAAATCTTCCATTTCAAAACTCATCAATTTAGACATACCTATGCAGTAAAATTGTTAAATGGTGGAGCAGATATATTAACGATACAAGAATTATTAGCACACTCCTCACCAGAAATGACTCTAAGATATGCTAAGTTACTTGATGATACAAAAAGAAAGGCTTTTGAATCAGTTATTGATCAAGGAGCTTTTAGTTTTGATGTTGACGGTAAAATTAAAAATATACAGCATAGTAGTGAACTATCTGAAAAAGCATTGAATTCTTTATGGCAAGAACATAAATTAAACGCAATGGACAATCCTTATGGCACTTGTCATGCTAGATTGAGTGGTGATTGCCCATACATGGAAGCTCCGCCATGCCTGACTTGTAATTCTGGGAAACCATGTAAGGATTTAGCTATTGGATTTTCTGATTTAGATGTTGAAAAATATGAATTACATATCAAATCAACGGTCAAATCTATAGAATTAGCTAAAAATAATAATAGACAAGATATGGTTGAAAAGCATATAAATATATTAAATAAATATGAAGAAATACTAGGTAATATAAAAGATGGAAACATTATATTCGGGAGAAGTAATAGAATAAAAGTATAGAGGTTAAGATGGAAAAATTTAATAGACAAGAACAATTAAAACAGTTGCATGCAGAACGAAAAGTTAAAACCGAGAAAAAAGTTGATAAAGCAATAAATGATTTAGTTCAAAAAAATAAAGCAATTAACTTTAACATCGTTTCTAAACATTCAAAAGTTTCGAAAGCTACATTATATAAAAATAATAAAATTCGAAAGAAAATAGAGAAGTTACGTGAACAAAACAGAGAAATATTTGTTCATAAAAATAAAAATGACGGTAAAGATGCGTTAATCTCCTCTTTAAAAAGAAAAGTAAATTCTTTAGAAAAAGAGAAAAAAATGTTGAAAGAAGAAATTAGCGTTTTATATTCTAGGCTATATGAGGATATTTAAAATAATGGACAATAAAATTGAAAAGATTCTTGAAGATATTAATAAATTACAAGGCTATAAAGTAACATATCAATATGCTACTGCTATAAATATAAAAGATAATAACATGAACCCTTGGTTTGAAAAAATTGAGGAAATTCTATTGAATGTAAAAGGAGTTATACGCATTTTATCTCCTGACAATCCCCCGGTAAATTATGATTATTGGATTTTACCTGGAAGATATAAAAGACATACAAAAGAATATCACGAAAAACTAGAAAAATTTTTAGAAAAATTTGCTACTAATGCAAATATTAATGATGGATTGTTTGATCAAAATAATATACATGGATACAAATATAAAAAATATATATTCACTCCACATATTGAAATTACTCATGAGAACACTTTGAATTTATTTTTTTAACCTTAACTATATTTAACAATGGTACATTTGTTATAGAAATCATTGAAGACTTAGAGAGTATAAACTTTGGAAGCGACTTGTATAGTACTTTCTCATGTGTAAAAGATAAGATATATCCTCTAATTAATCAAGAAAAAAATAATAGACAAAGACAGTATCAATTGTATGGTAATAGACATTGTAAAAATATTAGAGATGTTTCTAGGCAAATTAATAGAATTATAAAAATTAATAGTAAGGATATTTTTGAATATAAAGTATCTAAAAATATGGGTTTTGAAGTTTATTATTTAGCTAATGAAAATGAATTTACTGATGATCCTTTCTATGAGGACGTGAAGATTCAAGAGTGGTTAGTAAATGCGCCTATTTTTTCATTTGAAGGAAAAAGTAAACACTTTAGGCAAGATGGTTATAGCGATAATTATATAAACTTCTTGAATAAAGCATCTGTTTTTGTAGTTTGGATGGATGAGCAAGAAGGAGATGTTTTAGAACAATGTTCTAAAATGGCACTTTATTTCAATAGTTCTGCTAATTTCTTTTTCTTAGAAACTATGTTAAATGAATTACAATTGTATGGGTTTCAACAATATAATTTAAATGGAAAAAAAGAAGCCCTATATTTTAGACAATGGATACTAAATTTCAAGAGATCTATTGCAATTATTTATAGAACAGAGCTTTTACCTAGTTTATATTTATATTTGTATCTAAAGAATAATAATGATTTTAAATCTCCACAATATATTGAAGAATTAAACAAAGAAGAATTATCACTAATTGAATTGGAGCAGTCATATAAGGAAGAAGAAAGAAGCGAAAAATTAAATAAACTTTTGTTAATAATAAGTCTTTTATCAATTTTCCAAGTAGTAGAAATTTTTTTCAGTGATAAAAATAATATATTTAATATCAGTATGATACTTATAATGATTTTGCTAGAAGTATTCCGAAAAAGGTAATTATAAGAACACTATTTAAACTTTTTAAAAGTTTAAATAGTGTTAAGTGATACTACAAACGTTAGCATTATTTAAATTATATATATTATTGTTAGTATCAGAAAAGGAAAATGTATTACTAATTTCATCCTTTTTTAAAATTTTTCCCGTATATTTTGAAATGTTACCGTCTTCCCAATATGTGATTGTACATAACTCATCATTTCTAATTTTTACTTGGAAAATCTGATCTAAATTATCTAATGAATCATATGTTAGCAATGGTTTTTCAACTTTATCTTGATACATTATGATTTGCTCTAAAATTTCAAACTGTTTTGGGAGAGTCGCAAAAGGTTGCCATTTGATTTTTCCACGCCCTTGAGGGATTTTAGGGTTTAAATATTTTCTTGGTATTTTTCTATAATCAGTTTCATATTTATATTCATCTGGCGCATTAGGATTTGGAATCATGTTAACCACCTCATCATCATTATAGAACGTATGTTCTTATCCGGCAAGGATTATATAATTTTTTAATGTGATTAATTAATTTAAAATAAGTTATTTTCTATATGGAAAAGTTGAGTAAGATTATCGAGCATTTATAATTACAGTAACTGGAATTATGATGTTTGGTATGTTAATAGTATTTTCTCTTTTAAAAATGTGAACATAAAAAAATAGAACATATATAATAATAAATAATATATATGTTCTTCGATATTATGAAGTTTTATGAAAGATAGAATTATATCAGTTTTTGTAGTACATTTAGACTATTAAAATTTGTTTATTACATTCTTGGCGGTTTCACTTATCAATTTATCATTAGGTTTATCACTTTTATTGTCTTTATTCGTAAAAATGACTAAAATAATAGGTTCAGATTGGTTCTTAGGATAAATAAAAGCTACATCATTTCTAGAAGCATATGTTATTGCTTGACCACTTTTATCAGCAACTTTATAGTCTTTTGGAACACCATCTTTAATTAAAGTGTCTCCGTTTTTATTATTTAACATTAAATCAAGTAAGAAATTTTTATTTTTTTTGCTTAATTTTCCATTTGCGATAAGTTTATTTAAAGTCTTGCCGAAAGCAGCAGGCGTTGAAGTATCTTTTTTGCTCTTTGGTGAATAGTAATTTAATTCTATTTCATATCTAACTGGATTTGTTACTTTATCTCCCAATTTTTTTAAACGTTTTTTAATTTTTTTGATTCCACCGATTTCGTTTATAATTTTATTGTTTGCTGTATTATCACTGTACTTCATTGAAGCCTCAATAAGTTCTTTTAAAGTGATATCTTTTCCTACATATTTTTCTAAAATAGGAGAATAAGCAACTATATCATCTTTGTTAATATGTACTTTTTTATTTAACTTATTATAAGGTACTTGTTCTAACAAAATAGCACTATTTATCGCTTTTGAAGTTGAAGCATAGGCAAATCTCTTATCGGCATTAAATTTTACTTCCTTACCACTTTTAGTATCTAATGCATAGACACCAATATTAGCATTATATTTTTTTTCTAAATTATTTAACTCTTTAGTATGTGAACTGGTTGAATTACATGCACTTAAAACTAAAGCAATTGCAATTAAAAGTATTAACTTTTTCAAAATATACCCTCCAATATTACATTTGTAATTTCTATGAATCAATCATATTACAATTGTAATATTGGCGTCAATAGTTTATTATAAATATTTGAAAGAAGGTGTTGAAATGGCTAAGTTATTAATAATGAGCATAGTAAGCTTTTGTTTTATATTTCTATTGTTAGTATTTTTTAGGTACATATTAAAACGCTATTTTAATTATATGTTAAATTATAAAGTTTGGTATCTAACTCTTCTTGCAGGATTAATTCCTTTCATTCCTATTAAATTCTCTCTTTTTAAATTTAATAATTTGAATAATCAAGAGCCCACAGTTGAAAGTAATTCACACAATTTGAATCCTAACATAAATACCACTAAACCTGTTCATGAGTTTACAACAGACATCCATAAGTTTAATTGGGATTCAATAGATAATATCTGCACAGTTATTTGGATAGTTTTAGTTATTATTTTAAGTTTTAAATTTTTAAATTCTTTATTATATCTTAAGTATTTAAAGAAACAGTCACTTTATCTAAATGAAAAAGAAAAAAATAAAATAAACAAGATACTTTTCAATCATCAATATAAAAGAAATATTGTGATTCGAAAAGCAGAATCTATTCATTCTCCAACAACTTTTTGGTATGGAAAATATATTATTTTGATTCCCAGTTTATATTTTAAAAGTATAAATGACAAAAAACTAAAATATATAATATTGCACGAGTATGCTCATGCTAAAAACAGAGATACTTTGCATTTAATTATCTTTAATATTTTTTCTATTGCTATGAGTTATAATCCACTAATACAAATTGTAAAAAGAAAGATGATTCATGACAATGAAGTAGAAGCCGATAGATTTGTCCTTAATAATATTAACAAAAATGAATTTAAGTCTTATGCGGAAGCTATTATGGATTCCGTACTAAAAACCCCATTTTTCAACAAAAATATATTAAGCCATTCATTTAATGGTAAAAAATCATTACTCAAAAGAAGATTAATTAATATAAAAGAAGCCAATTTGAAAAAGCAGTCAAAATTAATTCTAATTTTTATTTGTATTTTTACTTTTTTTATCATGATAATTCAAAGCCAGTTTTTAATGGGGCAATCCTTAACTGATTATAATTATAAAAAGCCCTTGCAAAGCGATTACCAAATTTTAGATGAAAGTAAAAATTTTGGTTCAAATAGTGGATCTTTCGTTATGTACAGCATGAAGAAAGACAAATACTATATTTATAATGAAAAAGAAAGTAGAAAAAGATATTCTCCTGATTCAACTTACAAAATTTATTTAGCACTGTTTGGACTTGACCGTCATATTATAAGTGATAAAAATTCACGTATGTCATGGAATCATAATCATTATCCTTTCGATTCTTGGAATAAGGATCAAGATTTAAATACGGCAATACAAAACTCAGTTAATTGGTACTTCGAACGTATTAGTAATCAAATATCAAAGAACTATACTTCTGATCAACTCAAGCAATTAAATTATGGTAATAAAAATTTGGGAAGTTATAAAGCCTATTGGTTGGAAGATAGTTTGAAAATATCTAATCTTGAACAAGTAATAGTTTTGAAAAATATGATGGAACAAAATAATCATTTTAGTAAAAATGAAAAGAAACAATTATCTTCTTCGTTATTGATTAGAAAAAATGAAAATTATGAATTGTATGGGAAAACAGGTACAGGTATAGTAAACGGGAAGTACAATAATGGGTGGTTTGTAGGTTACGTAATTACAAATCATGATAAGTATTATTTTTCTACACATTTATCAGATGAAAAAGCCTCTGGTGAAAATGCTAAATTAATAAATGAAAAAATATTAAAAGAAATGGGTGTTTTAAATGGCCAATAAGCAAGTTGAAATATCTATGGCTGAATGGGATGTTATGAATATAATATGGAATAAAAAATCAGTATCAGCTAATGAAATTGTAGTTGAGATTCAAAAAAATAAAGAAGTTAGCGATAAGACGATTAGAACATTAATTACAAGACTATATAAAAAAGAGATTATAAAACGATATAAACATAATAATATTTATTTTTACTCATCAAATATTAAAGAAGATGATATTAAAATGAAAACTGCTAAAACCTTTCTTAATAAATTGTATGGAGGGGATATGAAAAGTTTAGTGCTTAATTTTGCGAAAAATGAAGAATTAAATAACAAAGAAATTGAAGAATTGCGAGACATTTTAAATGATATTAGTAAAAAATAAATAGACATAGGGTTCAAACATAATACATATATAAATTATGTTTGAGCCCTATTAAAATAGATTTTTTATGAGATTAGTACATATAATAAAAGGAGCCCATTTAATCATGCCTCTTCCCATAGGTATATTGTTATCTAGTAATTCTCTTGGAACGTTACGATAATCAGTTTCTTCTTCATAACTTGTCATCCTTAATTCACCCCAATCTGATAATTACATTATACGAACATGTGTTCTATTTTGCAACAAAAATTTTGTGGAAGCATAAACGCGTTAATAATTAATGCTCGTGTAAGTAAAAAAGAGGGATTAATTAAAATCGAATAATGACATATCACAGCAAATAGTTCTTTTAAAGTAGTTAAATAGTTTTAGCTTTAAGGAAATGATAAATGATTGTTAATTCTAGCTAAAATTTAATAAAATGAAAATAAGACTAACATGGAGGGGTAAAAGTAATGACAAATGGATATATTGGTTCTTACACTAAAAAGAATGGTAAAGGGATTTATCGTTTTGAATTAAACGAAAATCAGTCACGTATTGATTTATTAGAAACAGGATTTGAATTAGAAGCGTCTACATATTTGGTGCGTAATAATGAAGTTTTATATGGAATCAACAAAGAAGGAGAACAATGCGGTGTTGCAAGTTTGAAAATTGATGACAATGGTGAATTGCATTTATTAAATAAATGTTTGTCTTCAAAAGCTGGTACAGGTTGTTATGTATCGATTTCAGAAGATAAACGATATTTATTTGAAGCGGTATATGGTGCTGGCATCATACGTATGTATGAATTAAATACGCACACAGGTGAAATTATACGTCTAATTCAAGAACTTGCACATGATTTTCCAACAGGTACACATGAAAGACAAGATCATCCACACGCACATTATATTAATCAAACTCCAGATGGTAAGTACGTTGCAGTAACAGATTTAGGTGCTGATCGTATCGTTACTTATAAATTTGATGACAACGGGTTTGAATTTTATAAAGAATCTTTATTTAAAGATAGTGATGGGACAAGACATATTGAATTTCATGATAATGGAAAATTTGCTTATGTCGTACACGAATTATCAAATACTGTGAGTGTTGCAGAATATAATGACGGTAAATTTGAAGAGCTCGAGCGTCATTTAACAATTCCTGAAAACTTTGATGGAGATACTAAACTTGCAGCAGTGCGTTTATCTCATGATCAACAATTCTTATATGTATCTAATAGAGGGCATGATAGCATTGCAATTTTTAAAGTTCTTGATAATGGTCAACACTTAGAACTAGTAACAATTACTGAAAGTGGTGGTCAATTCCCAAGAGATTTTAATATTGCCTCATCAGATGACCTTTTAGTTTGTGCTCATGAGCAAGGAGATTCAGTTGTAACTGTTTTCGAAAGAAATAAAGAAACAGGTAAAATTACGCTATGTGATAACACTCGTGTAGCATCTGAAGGTGTATGTGTCATATTTTAATCTTTAATTAATCATGATAAAAAGAAAACCATGTTTCCAAAAAATTTGTGTATACCTTGAAATTTATTGTTTTCAAGAACATCAAATTATGGAAGCATGGTTTATTTTTGTCTCAAAAATTAATTTTTAAAGAAAGCTTTGATGTATTTAAATTTACCTTTATATGGTGGTAAATGGACACCTGATTCTAATCGTGTAGATTTGAAAATGTAGCTTTTTTCATGTGTAAAAGTGTCGAATGAATATTTACCATGATAGCGTCCCATACCTGAGGCGCCAACACCACCAAATGGTAATTTAGGATTCGCTAGGTGCATCAATGTATCATTAATAGCGCCGCCGCCAAATGATAGCTCGTTTATTACACGTTGTGTAGCATTTTCATCTTCGCTAAATAAATATAAACTCAAAGGTTTTGGTCTTTGGTGAATAAAGGCTATTGCTTCATCCAATGACTGATACGTTAAAATCGGTAAGATAGGACCAAAAATTTCTTCTTGCATAATTGCTGAATCACTTGTAACGTGATCTAACAATGTTGGTTCTATATAACGTTCATCCTCATCACTATGACCACCAAATACAATATTCATTTGTGCACTGTTAAGTAATGAAGTCAGACGATGATAATGTTTAAGGTTTACAATGCGGCCATAATCTGGACTTTGTTGTATATTTTGACCATAAAATTCACGCAACGTTTTTGATAGGGCTGTGATTAAATCATCTTTTACAGATTCGTGTACTAAAATGTAATCTGGTGCAACACATGTTTGGCCGGCATTAGTGAATTTCCCAAAACAAATGCGCTCACTAGCAACTTTAATATTCGCTGTTTCATCAACGATGACTGGAGATTTACCGCCCATTTCTAATGTCACAGGAACTAAATTTTCGCTGGCAGCTTGATAAACGATTTTGCCTACATTTTCACTTCCTGTAAAGAAGACATAGTCAAAAGGTAAGTGAATTAACGTTTGCGTTTCTTCAATTCCTTCCTCAATAACTTCAATGTAATTTGCATCAAATGTTTCATTGATTAACCGTTTAATCACTCGTGCAACATTAGGCGTCAACTCAGATGGTTTAATAATTGCCGTATTACCTGCTGCAATAGCACCGATTAAAGGTTCGAACACTAGTTGAAAAGGATAGTTAAATGGTGCAATGATCAAAACTGTTCCATAAGGTTCTTTTTTGATATAGCTTTTTGTTGGAAATAAATATAAAGGTGTGTCTACATTTTTTGTTTTAGTCCAGTTTTTAAGTTCCTTACGGGCAATTTTGATACTTTTCAAAGTTATGCCAATTTCAGTAGCATAAGCTTCGACTTTATTTTTTCCTAAATCTGTATATAGTGCTTCTAAAATATCGCTCTCGTATGATTTAATAGCTTTGCTTAACTTCTTTAATTGCTCTTTTCTAAAACTAATATCTTTAGTTTGTTGTGTATTGAAAAAAGCTTTACTGTCATAAAATTTTTGCTCAATGATATTCATAATGAAAAGAACCTCCTTATATGATTATTTTGGAAAAAGCGATTAATTGATTTGAATGTTGTGGCCGTTAATTTTAAATGGTCTTTCGAATTATATATGTTGAAAGTTGAAAATAGAGCGATGAATCGTGTACATAATAATATTTATAACTTTAATCATAACGAAAAAGGTAGGAAGAAAACAAAAATTTATACTCAACATCGCAAATATTTTAAGAAAATGTAAAGACAAAAGGGGAATTGTATAGAAATCACTAATCTGTGGGTTAGGGTAGCTAAAGGAATAAAAACTACTATTGAAAAAGGGTTGTAAATTAGTCAAACGTAAATAAAAAACAGTTCATTGAAAGTGAAATAAATTCTACTTTAATGAACTGTTAGTTAAATACAACATGTCTATAATTAGACAGTAATATAGTATTATTTTGTTAATGCTTCAGTGATTTGAGGTACGATTTGTTTTTTTCGAGAAACGACACCAGATAAGAAGGCCATGTCATCTTCTAATTGAACATTGAATGCTTCGCCAACTTTATCTTTTTCAGCACCTACAACTAAAATTTTAGAATCACTATTAATGATGTCAGTAACAACAAGTACAAATAAGTCATATTTTTCTTGTGCACTTACAGCTAACATTTCTTTTTCTAAATCTTCTTTACGATTTAACACTTCGTCAAGGTCAACAGCATTAACTTGTGCAATACGAGTCACATAGTCACCCATAGTAAATGATTTAGCATCCATGTTTAATAAGAATTCAACTGATTTATCAGTTGTTGAAGCACCTGCTTTTAACATATCTAAGCCGTACTTTTGAATATCAACTTTAGCAATATCTTTTAATTCTTCAGCTGCTTTAACATCTTGTTGTGTACATGTTGGTGATTTGAAAAGTAAGCTATCTGAGATAATTGCTGATAACATTAAACCGGCAATTTCAGGTTTAATTTCAAAGCCACGTTCTCTAAACATTTTGTATAAAATTGTAGCTGTACAACCAACTGGTTCAGCACGATAACATAAAGGACCAGCAGTTTCGAAATTTGCAATTCTGTGATGATCAATTACATGCTTAATTGTAGCAGAGGCAATCGTATCAGAACTTTGTTGGAATTCGTTATGATCAACTAAGATAACATCTTGACCATCTAAATCATCTGTTAATAATTCCGGAGCAGGTACATTAAATGTATCTAACGCGAATTGAGTTTCTGCACTCACATCACCTAAACGGTATGCTTTGGCTCCTGAATTACCTCGAAGTTGTTCAAATTCTGCCATAATAATCGCAGATGAAATTGCATCAGTGTCTGGATTCTTATGTCCGAAAATATATGTTTTAGCCATTGTCAAATATCTCCCTTGTAAATTGTATTCTTTATAATTATTTTAGCACGATTTAAACGTGTTGTTCTACCTCTGCACCTAATGAGTTTTTGAAATGTGCAAGTGCCCATTCATGCCCTTTTTGATTAAATGAAGCCACTCCCTCAGCAGGTACTGAAATTTTATAACCTAAGTTGTATGCAGAAATTGCTGTATGTAACACGCAAATATCGGTACATACACCAACGATTTCGACTTGATTAATACTTCTTTCTCTCAATAAACTATCAAGCGGGGTACCAAAGAACGAATCATAGCGCGTTTTATCAATGAAATGTACATTAGGTTGCGCTTTAATTGTTTCGTATAATTTACCTACTTTACCGTATAATTCTCTACCACTTGTATCTACGATATTGTGTGGTGGGAATAATTTACTTTCAGGATGATGAATGTCATGTAAATAATGTAAATCCATTAAAAAGAATATATGGTCTTGATAATAATTAAAGTCATTGATACGAGAAACAATAAAATCTTCAATATTTTGTCCAGGTTTACCGCATGTTAGTAAGCCGTCGTCTGCGATAAAGTCATATGAATAGTCAACAACTAATAGTGCGCGATGTGTCATTCAACATCTCTCCTATATAATAATAAAATAAACTCCCATCTATTCATAAATGCTAGAGTAATTTTTAACCCTAATGGTTAATATATAAATATAGATTAAGTATATAGATTAATCAACTTTTTTGGAAGAGCAAATCACGCAATCAACAAATAATATAAGAAGTTTTTGCGATAGTTTTAAAATAGCTGTAATAGAATACTAAATGTGACAAACTTAGAACTAATATCAAGTGTTGATGTTTTGAATATAAAAATGCTAATAGATGGCATCACGAGATTTATGACTATCTGTTAAATCAACCTAACACGATTATAATTTGAATAATTGGTTAATATATGAGTAATTAGAAAATAGACAAAGGATGACGATTTATGTATATCAATATGAAAGATTATGGGTTAACAGGCATAAACAAAACTAAAGATACTCGAGCAATACAACGTGCGTTAAATCGTGGAAGATGTAAACCAACGACAGTTTATATACCGAAAGGGACGTATGATATTTGCAAACCATTAACGATATATGGCAATACAACACTTTTGTTAGATAATGAAACTATTTTACGCCGATGTCATTCTGGTCCTTTATTAAAAAATGGTCGTCGCTTTGGTTTTTATCGTGGTTATAATGGACACAGTCATATTCATATTAAAGGCGGCAAGTTTGATATGAATGGTGTATCGTATCCTTATAACAATACAGCTATGTGCATTGGGCATGCTGAAGATATTCAATTAATAGGTGTGACCATTAAGAATGTAGTGAGTGGTCATGCAATTGATGCTTGTGGGATTAACGGACTCTATATTAAAAGCTGTTCATTTGAAGGATTCATAGACTATAGTGGCGAACGCTTTTATTCTGAAGCAATACAATTAGACATTCAAGTACCTGGTGCTTTTCCAAAATTCGGAACGACAGATGGTACGATAACGAAAAATGTCATTATCGAAGATTGTTATTTTGGACCTTCAGAATTGCCCGAAATGGGAAGTTGGAATCGTGCTATTGGCTCACATGCAAGTAGACATAATCGATACTATGAGAATATTCATATTAGAAATAATATATTTGAAGATATACAAGGTTATGCATTAACTCCCTTGAAGTATAAAGATGCTTTCATTATTAATAATAAGTTTATTAACTGTGAGGGTGGCATTAGATATTTAGGAGTTAGAGATGGTAAAAATGCAGCAGATGTGATGACAGGAAAAGACTTAGGTTCCCAAGCAGGCATAAATATGAATATAATTGGAAATGAATTTAAAGGATCAATGTCTAAAGATGCGATACATGTACGTAATTATAATAATGTTAAACATAAAGATGTATTAATCGTTGGGAATACATTCAATAATTCGACTCAATCAATTCATTTAGAAGATATTGATACAGTGTTTTTAAGTCCTGTTGAAGCGGGTATTCAAGTTACTACAATCAATGTAGATGAAATAAAAAAGTAAAAAGTTTCGCATGACATTAGGATTAAGAATAGTAGATAATTTTTGAAAGCGCATTCATAAAACGGTATAAATATGCTATAATAAACCCAATTATCTGATAAAAGGGGTATTTTGACGGTAATGATAATACAAGATAGACAACTTTCTATACTCTAATATAGTGAGTTGAAGTAGCTTGTCATAATCATCATGAGGGGGAAATTTATGGCTTATTTCAATCAACATCAATCAATGATATCGAAAAGGTATTTAACATTCTTTTCAAAATCAAAGAAAAAGAAACCGTTTAGTGCGGGACAACTTATTGGACTAATATTAGGTCCATTACTTTTCCTATTAACATTATTATTCTTTCATCCACAAGACTTACCTTGGAAAGGCGTCTATGTTTTAGCGATTACTTTATGGATTGCGACTTGGTGGATTACTGAAGCAATTCCTATTGCAGCAACGAGCTTATTACCAATTGTGTTATTACCATTAGGTCATATACTTACACCAGAACAAGTATCATCCGAATATGGCAATGATATTATCTTTTTGTTTTTAGGTGGATTTATTTTGGCAATTGCAATGGAAAGATGGAATTTACATACGAGAGTAGCGTTGACAATTATTAATTTGATTGGTGCAAGCACTTCAAAAATATTACTTGGATTCATGGTGGCAACAGGATTCTTATCTATGTTTGTATCGAACACTGCAGCTGTAATGATTATGATTCCGATTGGTTTAGCAATTATTAAGGAAGCACATGATTTACAAGAAGCCAATACGAATCAAACAAGTATTCAAAAGTTTGAAAAATCTCTAGTTTTAGCAATTGGCTATGCAGGTACGATTGGTGGCTTGGGTACATTAATCGGAACCCCGCCATTAATTATTTTAAAAGGACAATACATGCAACATTTTGGACATGAAATTAGTTTTGCTAAATGGATGATTGTAGGGATTCCAACGGTCATTGTTTTGTTAGGTATTACTTGGCTCTATTTAAGATATGTTGCGTTTAGACATGATTTGAAATATTTACCTGGTGGTCAGACGTTAATTAAACAAAAGTTAGACGAGCTTGGCAAAATGAAGTATGAAGAAAAGGTAGTACAAACTATCTTTGTACTTGCTAGCTTATTATGGATTACAAGAGAGTTTCTTCTGAAAAAATGGGAAGTTACGTCATCTGTTGCAGATGGTACGATTGCTATTTTTATATCAATATTATTATTTATTATTCCAGCTAAAAATACTGAAAAACATCGCCGTATCATTGACTGGGAAGTTGCAAAAGAGCTCCCTTGGGGTGTATTAATTTTATTTGGTGGCGGTTTAGCATTAGCGAAAGGTATTTCTGAAAGTGGTTTAGCAAAATGGTTAGGCGAACAGTTGAAATCATTAAATGGTGTTAGTCCGATTCTTATTGTAATTGTCATAACAATCTTTGTCTTATTTTTAACTGAAGTGACATCTAATACTGCAACTGCAACGATGATTTTACCGATTTTAGCAACGTTGTCTGTTGCTGTTGGAGTGCATCCATTACTACTTATGGCACCTGCAGCTATGGCGGCTAACTGTGCATACATGTTACCAGTAGGGACACCACCGAATGCAATTATCTTTGGTTCTGGTAAAATATCTATCAAACAAATGGCATCAGTAGGATTCTGGGTAAACTTAATCAGTGCAATAATTATTATTTTAGTCGTGTATTATGTAATGCCTATAGTTTTAGGTATTGATATAAATCAACCACTGCCATTGAAATAGTAATTGCAGATTAGAACGAAAAATAAAAGGTTACATTAGCAATTGCTTGGACGAGTGGTAACGAAACGTATACCGCAGCATCGTGTAAAAACAATACAAACAAAAGAAAGTCAACCAAGGATGGATTCCTATTTTAATCCTTGGTTGACTCTTTATTTTATTTAAATTGTAGAACCTAGAAAATAAAGTTTAATTAAAAGCACCAATCATTTCTACTTTGAAATCTAAGGTTTCTAAAATAGCAATGACTTTCTTTATATCGGTTGTAATTGCAGAATCAGCCTGAACGAAAAATCGATACATACCTAATTGTGTTTTTAAAGGACGAGACTCAATCCAGGATAAATTAATATTAAACAAAGCAAATGTATTAAGCACACTTGCTAACAACCCAGGTTTATCATGCATTGGTGTAATTAAAAACATCAATGATGTCGCATTTTGATCAAATTGCTGCTGATTTTTTATAACTAAAAAACGTGTCACGTTATGTGGATAGTCTTCAATATGTGTATCAATAGGTGTAAAACCATAAGCTTCGCCACTACCTAAAGGTGCAATTGCTGCAACGCCATTTTCAATTTTAGTCAAACTTTGAATTGTACTGTCGACATAATCATAGTCAAATTGATGTTGATGTATGTAATTTGTTGTTTGACTGATTGCTGGTGCAATAGAATACACTTTTTTAATATCAGAAATGGAATCTGTTCCATTACCATATAATGCAAAGTTAATATCTAAACGTATTTCACCGTGTGCAAAGACATCTTGCTGTGCAAGTGCATCTGCCACAATGTTGATTGTTCCTTCTATAGAATTTTCAATAGGGACAACACCAATCGATGTGTCATCATCTGCAACTGCCTTGATGACTTCAAATAAATTTGACTTTGGTTGAAAAGTTGCTTCATTTTCAGAAAAATACTGACGACAAGCCAAATATGAAAATGTACCTTTAGGGCCTAAATAATATAATTGCATATGCTACACCTCTACTAACTTAATGATGGAAAGGGCACTGGTTAGCATTTGATTCTTTCTTTTTATAGAAAAAGTTTGGATCTTTTACTGTATTGTCATATCCGTGATGATAATTTGACGTCAATGTTGGAGATAATGGCGGTGCTAGCCAAGACCATTTTCCGGTAACTTGACGACCTTGTTGTGCTTCGTTACGTTCGAATAGTTCGAATTGCTTTGCAGCGGTCAAATGATCGACAATTGATACGCCTTCTTTTTTAAAGGAATGATACACAGCATAGTTCAATTCAACAAGTGCTCGATCTTTATTAAATGAATTATTTTTAAGTGTATCAAATTCAAACGCATCTGCAACTTTTTCTAGTAAATTGTAACGGTAATCATCAATAAAGTTACGTACGCCAATTTCAGTTACCATATACCAACCGTTAAAGGGTGCAGTTGGATATACAATGCCACCGATTTTTAAGTCCATATTGGAAATGATAGGGACTGCATACCATTTTAAGTTCAATTTTCTTAATTTTGGATAATGATTATGTTCAATAGGTACTTCTTTAATTAATGAAGTAGGATATTCGTAAAATTTAACTGACTCATTAGGTAATTGGTAAATCAGTGGTAACACGTCAAAATTAGTACCTTTTCCTTTCCAACCTAAGTGATTTGCTAAGCGTGTAACTTCTTTTTCAGCAGGATCACCACAATTGTCATAGCCAGCATAGCGAATTAAGTGATTGTTGAAAATTTTAGGTCCATCCTTTGGAGCATATATAGTAATATACGGCTTTAATTTACCTTCATTTGTAGCCTGTGTAATATGATAAGTAATTGATGATAAGAACGATGCTTCGTCAGTAACATCTCTTGCATCAATGACATTTAACGAATCCCAAAATAAACGACCAATGCAACGATTTGAATTACGCCAAGCCATTTTAGCACCATAAATAAGTTCTTCTTCTGTATGTGTATATGTCCCAGTTTCTTTTATTTCTAGTTCAATGTCATGTAAACGTTTATTGATAATTTGCGTTTCATAATGACACTCTTTATACATGTTTTCTATGAAAGCTTGAGCCTCTTTAAATAACATTAACAACACCTCGCTTTATATTATAGTCTACATTATTAAAATACTCTTAAAAATTATGTATATGTCATTAAATTGTTGGTTGATTTTAATTAAAAGTATGGAAATTAAGGGGCTCTTATGTATATAAAAAAATGAATTATGATAAAATGTAAGAAAATATTTAGGTCGATTGGAGAGATACAAGTGTACCAATTAGAAGACGACAGTTTAATGTTACATAATGACTTATATCAAATAAATATGGCTGAAAGTTATTGGAATGATAATATTCATGAAAAAATGGCTGTATTTGATTTGTATTTTAGAAAAATGCCATTTAATAGTGGCTATGCTGTTTTTAATGGTTTAAAACGCGTCATTGATTTTATAGAACATTTTGGATTTTCAGAATCTGATTTGGAATATTTAAAGTCTATTGGCTACAAGGATGATTTCTTATCATATTTAAAAGATTTAAAATTCACAGGCAGCATCCGTTCGATGCAAGAAGGCGAATTATGCTTTGGTAACGAACCATTGTTACGCGTAGAAGCACCATTGATTCAAGCGCAATTAATAGAAACAATTTTATTAAACATTGTAAATTTCCATACATTAATTACAACAAAGGCTAGCAGAATTCGTCAAATTGCATCAAATGATAAATTAATGGAGTTTGGTACACGTCGTGCGCAAGAAATTGATGCAGCATTGTGGGGCGCTAGAGCTGCTTACATCGGGGGCTTTGATTCTACAAGTAATGTTAGGGCGGGGAAATTATTTGGTATACCTGTGTCTGGTACACATGCACATGCATTTGTCCAAACTTATGGAGACGAATATGTTGCCTTCAAAAAATATGCTGAAAGACATAAAAATTGTGTGTTCCTAGTAGATACATTCCATACTTTAAAATCTGGCGTGCCAAATGCAATAAAAGTTGCAAAAGAATTAGGTGACAAAATTAACTTTGTAGGTATTCGATTAGATTCTGGAGATATCGCTTATTTATCTAAAGAGGCAAGACGTATGCTTGATGAAGCAGGATTTACTGAAACTAAAATTATCGCGTCTAATGATTTGGATGAAGAAACGATTACGAGTTTGAAAGCACAAGGTGCAAAAGTAGATTCTTGGGGCGTTGGTACAAAGCTAATTACAGGATACGATCAACCAGCATTAGGTGCAGTATATAAACTTGTAGCTATTGAAAATGAAGATGGTTCATATAGTGATCGTATTAAATTATCAAATAACGCTGAAAAGGTTACGACGCCAGGTAAGAAAAATGTATATCGCATTATAAACAAGAAAACAGGTAAGGCAGAAGGCGATTATATTACTTTGGAAAATGAAAATCCATACGATGAACAACCTTTAAAATTATTCCATCCAGTGCATACTTATAAAATGAAATTTATAAAATCTTTCGAAGCCATTGATTTGCATCATAATATTTATGAAAATGGTAAATTAGTATATCAAATGCCAACAGAAGATGAATCACGTGAATATTTAGCACTAGGATTACAATCTATTTGGGATGAAAATAAGCGTTTCCTGAATCCACAAGAATATCCAGTCGATTTAAGCAAGGCATGTTGGGATAATAAACATAAACGTATTTTTGAAGTTGCGGAACACGTTAAGGAGATGGAAGAAGATAATGAGTAAATTACAAGACGTTATTGTACAAGAAATGAAAGTGAAAAAGCGTATCGATAGTGCTGAAGAAATTATGGAATTAAAGCAATTTATAAAAAATTATGTACAATCACATTCATTTATAAAATCTTTAGTGTTAGGTATTTCAGGAGGACAGGATTCTACATTAGTTGGAAAACTAGTACAAATGTCTGTTAACGAATTACGTGAAGAAGGCATTGATTGTACGTTTATTGCAGTTAAATTACCTTATGGAGTTCAAAAAGATGCTGATGAAGTTGAGCAAGCTTTGCGATTCATTGAACCAGATGAAATAGTAACAGTCAATATTAAGCCTGCAGTTGATCAAAGTGTGCAATCATTAAAAGAAGCCGGTATTGTTCTTACAGATTTCCAAAAAGGAAATGAAAAAGCGCGTGAACGTATGAAAGTACAATTTTCAATTGCTTCAAACCGACAAGGTATTGTAGTAGGAACAGATCATTCAGCTGAAAATATAACTGGGTTTTATACGAAGTACGGTGATGGTGCTGCAGATATCGCACCTATATTTGGTTTGAATAAACGACAAGGTCGTCAATTATTAGCGTATCTTGGTGCGCCAAAGGAATTATATGAAAAAACGCCAACTGCTGATTTAGAAGATGATAAACCACAGCTTCCAGATGAAGATGCATTAGGTGTAACTTATGAGGCGATTGATAATTATTTAGAAGGTAAGCCAGTTACGCCAGAAGAACAAAAAGTAATTGAAAATCATTATATACGAAATGCACACAAACGTGAACTTGCATATACAAGATACACGTGGCCAAAATCCTAATTTAATTTTTTCTTCTAACGTGTGACTTAAATTAAATATGAGTTAGAATTAATAACATTAAACCACATTCAGCTAGACTACTTCAGTGTATAAATTGAAAGTGTATGAACTAAAGTAAGTATGTTCATTTGAGAATAAATTTTTATTTATGACAAATTCGCTATTTATTTATGAGAGTTTTCGTACTATATTATATTAATATGCATTCATTAAGGTTAGGTTGAAGCAGTTTGGTATTTAAAGTGTAATTGAAAGAGAGTGGGGCGCCTTATGTCATTCGTAACAGAAAATCCATGGTTAATGGTACTAACTATATTTATCATTAACGTTTGTTATGTAACGTTTTTAACGATGCGAACAATTTTAACGTTGAAAGGTTATCGTTATATTGCTGCATCAGTTAGTTTTTTAGAAGTATTAGTTTATATCGTTGGTTTAGGTTTGGTTATGTCTAATTTAGACCATATTCAAAATATTATTGCCTACGCATTTGGTTTTTCAATAGGTATCATTGTTGGTATGAAAATAGAAGAAAAACTGGCATTAGGTTATACAGTTGTAAATGTAACTTCAGCAGAATATGAGTTAGATTTACCGAATGAACTTCGAAATTTAGGATATGGCGTTACGCACTATGCTGCGTTTGGTAGAGATGGTAGTCGTATGGTGATGCAAATTTTAACACCAAGAAAATATGAACGTAAATTGATGGATACGATAAAAAATTTAGATCCGAAAGCATTTATCATTGCGTATGAACCTCGAAACATACATGGTGGATTCTGGACTAAAGGCATTCGTCGTAGAAAGCTTAAAGATTATGAACCAGAAGAACTGGAAAGTGTAGTAGAACATGAAATTCAAAGTAAATGAGAATGAAACAATTGCTGATTGTTTGTCACGAATGAAAATGCAAGGGTATATGCCGGTAAAACGTATTGAAAAACCCGTGTTTCAAGAGCAAAAAGATGGCACGGTTGAAGTATCACATCAAGAAATCGTTTTTGTAGGTAAGAAAATCCAATAACATAATCCAATTTAAATAAAGACTATTTGAAGAGGAAAGGCTATTCAAAGTTTGAGTAATTTTACTTTGAATAGCCTATTTGTTTATACATGCAAGATGCTCGATCCATATTGTATGAGAAACCCCCAGCAAGCTATATAAAGCATATGCTGGGGGTTCTTAATATTTTAAAAATTATTGTTAGATTATATATATCGTCGCTTTTTCTAAAACAATCTCATCGCATGAAATTTTTTCTTCCTAGAGACCTTTAATAAGATTAATAGTTTACTTAATCATATCTAGATAGTCTTATGACTTATGCTTAATGAAAGTCATTCTAGGAGAAGTTCCCAAAGCTTCTGTGTTCATAATTGTTAGTAGTATTTTATTATCATTTGGTATAAATATTTCAATAACAATTGAGCTATTATTTTTATTATATAATGTGAGTTGTTTGTGTTCTGTATTTATATATTTGCAAATGTAATCAGAATCGTCTGAGGTACTGAGAATAAATTTTAAAGGACTATCATTTAAATCTTGAGGATGCCATTCTCCCTCAATAATATTAAGATAATACTTAGCCTCTGAATTACATTTGAATTTATCAATACTAAATAATTCAATTTGTTCCATAATATTATTTACCTTTCTAAAATACAAATTTTAATAACCATAAATAGATGAATACCATCGATAATGGTCGCCATTGGATACTGGAATAACATTGTTTTTAGCATCTTGAGTCATAAAACCATTATCCCATGGATTCCATATAATTATAACCTCTTGTCCATTATCTAATTTAGCGTTCCCAACAACTGCCATGGCATGCCCTGCGTGCATACCATTTCTTGATTCTACTCTACTACCTAAAACAGCAATTCCTTTATTATTTTTAGTAAGATTGTCAACTTCATTATATGTAGTCATTCTATTAAGAAGTTGTGGACTTCTTCCCTGAGTTTGTCCAAAATAAATCATCTCTCTTGGCGTTAAACCAGTAAATTGGAATCGTTGTCCTTGTAAGTTTGGGTGTAAAAATCTCATCACAGCTTCTGCATGATATTTGTTAGTATTATAAGTCGCATTTAGTAATTCAGACATCGTATAGCCTGCACACCAACCATTGTTACCTTGAGTTTCTCTTATCTTGAAATTCTCAAGTTTATTTATATATTGCTCGTTGTAAGTATAATTATTACTTTTAAATTGACTAGTTGGCATAGTGACAGAAGCTTTTTGCTTTAGTTGCGTTACATTATTGCCAGTAGGTATACTCTCAGTCTTTTTTAACTTTTTATCTTCTAGACGTGGTGTTTTTAGTACTAGTTTAGCTTTATGATTTTGAGTAACCACATAGTAACCTTTTGAGTTTGTCAAAATAGTAATTTGTTGATCTTTATATTGATTTAAGACTTTAGATAAAAATGGAGAAACATTGATTGTGTATTTAGAAGATGAACTAGAATACTTAGTGATTTTTGGTGAAATTGTAACTATATAATCGATATTACCTTCAGTGTTCAAAACTGGAAAATAATAATTACCATCACTCTTTTTGTTGAATTTATAAATTTTAAAAGGTTCACCAAGTGTATACGAGGCTTTCTCTTTATTATAGATTTTATCAAGTGAAGTAACATAAGAAAGATAGTCTTTTTGCGCTAAATTACGTACGTCAGTAGGAACACTCTTGTCCTCGACATTAACTTGCACATGCTTCTTATCTTTTGCTTTGATATTTGAATTGCTCTCAGCGTTTGCAATAGGGGTAACACTTAAAGAAAATATTAAACTTAAAGCTATTAATTTTGGAAAGTTTCTTTTCATATAAAAACTCCTTTATTTTATTATAAAATAATTATATTAAATTTAGTTAAGAGTTTCAATATAAAATTTTAATCTATGTTTAAAAAATAATTAATTTTTACACATTATCAGTTTATGTAATAATTTAGTAGCTTATTTACTAAATTGCAAACATCTCATTCAATAATTAATATGATCGAAAGTTTCATGAAAATATATTAGTCGATTTTGAAAGAAGCGTAGTCAATTTATGTCTTTCTATAAAAATTTACTATTAAAAAAATCTCTGCGTATTTTTCTATAATCAGTTTCGTATTTATACGATTCTGGAGTTCAATATTAATGTCTTATATTTAAAATGCCACACCTATGCAATAGAATATATATTCTTTTTGTGAGTAGAAAATTTGTTATATTAGAAGCGAATAATTTTAAAACATATTATGAAATGTAAGAAGAAATATTATGAAACTAGGAAAAGTAGATTGTTGAAAATTCCATACAATAGGAGAAGTAAAGTGAATAAATTCTGGTATTACTAAAGCTATTGATTGTCCTAATTGTAATAAAAAGTTGGATAGTGTAGTTGAGGGGAGAAAAACTAAAATGCAAAAATATATTCTCAATGGATCATTATAAATACCAATTAGATTAAAGTATTGCGAACATTTACAATTAGAAATCAGTATTAATCTGCCATAGATAATTGTATTAATGTAAAAAATAAAATAGAATGAGAATATACGGAAATTTTTTATACATTTATAACCAATTCTGTTAAACTGTGAAGAGTAGAGTTAAAAACGAACTTTTTGTTTATTTTTATTAAAAAATGTTCTGTTTTTGAAAATTCGAGTATACATACGATAGGAGTTAAAAAAATGATTGAACGCTATTCTAGAGAAGAAATGTCTAATATTTGGACTGATCAAAATCGCTATGAAGCATGGTTAGAAGTGGAAATTTTAGCATGTGAAGCATGGAGTGAATTAGGACATATACCGAAAGCTGACGTACAAAAAATTCGTCAAAACGCAAAGGTAAATGTCGAACGTGCACAAGAAATTGAACAAGAAACGCGCCATGATGTTGTAGCCTTTACTAGACAAGTTTCTGAAACGCTAGGTGAAGAACGTAAGTGGGTACATTATGGTTTAACTTCTACTGATGTTGTAGATACAGCTTTAAGTTTCGTTATTAAACAAGCAAATGACATTATTGAAAAAGATTTAGAAAGATTTATCGACGTTTTAGCTGAAAAAGCAAAAAATTATAAATATACATTGATGATGGGACGTACACATGGAGTGCATGCAGAACCAACTACATTTGGTGTCAAAATGGCATTGTGGTACACGGAAATGCAACGTAACTTACAACGTTTCAAACAAGTAAGAGAAGAAATTGAAGTAGGGAAAATGAGTGGTGCAGTAGGTACTTTTGCTAACATTCCTCCTGAAATAGAAAGTTATGTGTGTAAACATTTAGGTATTGGCACAGCGCCTGTATCAACGCAAACATTGCAACGCGATCGACATGCATACTATATTGCGACATTAGCATTAATCGCGACATCACTAGAAAAATTTGCCGTTGAAATACGTAACCTTCAAAAAACCGAAACGAGAGAAGTTGAAGAAGCATTTGCAAAAGGCCAAAAAGGTTCATCTGCAATGCCTCATAAACGAAATCCAATTGGTTCTGAAAATATCACAGGTATTTCAAGAGTCATTCGTGGTTATATTACTACAGCTTATGAGAATGTGCCATTATGGCATGAAAGAGATATTTCTCATTCTTCTGCTGAGCGTATTATGTTACCAGATGTTACAATAGCACTAGATTATGCATTGAATCGTTTCACAAATATTGTGGACCGTTTAACTGTATTTGAAGATAATATGCGTAATAACATAGATAAAACATTTGGTCTGATTTTCTCACAACGTGTCTTATTAGCATTAATTAATAAAGGTATGGTTCGTGAAGAAGCATACGACAAAGTACAACCAAAAGCGATGATATCTTGGGAAACGAAAACACCGTTCCGTGAATTAATCGAACAAGATGAGTCTATTACAAGTGTTTTAACAAAAGAAGAATTGGATGAATGTTTCGATCCTAAACATCATTTGAATCAAGTTGACACTATTTTCGAACGCGCTGGATTAGCATAAAATTAAATAAAGTAACGATTCAGATTTAATAAAATATAAATCGCTACACTTTAATAGATTAATGCGTTAAAATGACATAAAGAATAAAATTATAGGGGTTGTTTCGATATGCAAATTGAAAAATTACGAGGTGCAGCGTTAGATGAATTGTTTGATGCAATACTAACGTTAGAAAATAGAGAAGAATGTTACCAATTTTTCGATGATTTGTGTACTGTAAATGAAATTCAATCACTGTCTCAAAGATTACAAGTTGCTAAAATGATTAAGCAAGGTTATACCTATGCAACGATTGAACAAGAATCTGGAGCATCGACTGCAACGATTTCTAGAGTGAAGCGTTCATTACAATGGGGTAATGATGCTTATACAATGATTTTAGATCGTATGAATATTGAAACAAATGAATAATAAATGAACGATAAACAATGGTTATCTATCTGCACTAATAAGGTAGATAATCATTGTTTTTTCACGAAAAAATTTACAGAGTAAAAGAACTTAAATTTCATATTAAGTCTTTAGAACTCGACACTTAAAAATGCTATAATCATATGTATGTTAAAAAAGGAGTTTCGGAAAATGTATGACATTAAAAAATGGCGCCATATTTTTAAATTAGACCCAGCTAAACATATTTCAGATGATGATTTAGATGCGATTTGTATGTCTCAAACAGATGCAATTATGATTGGTGGAACTGATGACGTTACTGAAGATAATGTCATTCATTTAATGAGCAGAGTAAGAAGATACCCATTGCCTTTAGTACTTGAAATATCAAACATCGAAAGTGTAATGCCTGGTTTTGATTTTTATTTTGTACCTACAGTACTGAACAGTACAGATGTTGTATTTCACAATGGTACATTATTAGAAGCGCTTAAAACATATGGACATAGTATAGATTTTGAGGAAGTAATATTTGAAGGGTATGTCGTGTGCAATGCTGATAGCAAAGTGGCAAAACATACCAAAGCAAATACAGATTTAACAACAGAAGATTTAGAAGCATATGCCCAAATGGTCAATCATATGTATCGATTACCGGTTATGTATATAGAGTATAGTGGCATTTATGGCGACGTATCAAAGGTTCAAGCTGTCTCAGAACATCTAACAGAAACGCAACTTTTTTATGGTGGCGGTATTTCCTCAGAACAACAAGCGACAGAGATGGCAGCTATTGCAGATACAATTATCGTCGGTGATATTATTTATAAAGATATTAAAAAAGCTTTAAAAACAGTAAAAATAAAGGAGTCTAGTAAATGAATGCGTTATTAAATCATATGAATACAGAGCAAAGTGAAGCTGTAAAGACAACAGAAGGACCATTGTTAATTATGGCAGGTGCTGGTTCAGGGAAGACACGTGTTTTAACACATAGAATTGCTTATTTATTAGACGAAAAAGATGTCTCACCATACAATGTTTTGGCTATTACTTTTACAAATAAAGCTGCAAGAGAAATGAAAGAACGTGTTCAAAAATTAGTAGGTGATCAAGCAGAAGTTATTTGGATGTCAACATTCCACTCAATGTGTGTTCGTATTTTACGTCGTGATGCAGATCGAATTGGTATAGAACGCAATTTTACGATAATTGATCCTACAGACCAAAAATCTGTTATTAAAGACGTCTTAAAAAATGAAAATATTGATAGTAAAAAGTTTGAACCTCGTATGTTTATCGGTGCGATCAGTAATTTGAAAAATGAACTTAAAACACCTGCAGATGCTCAAAAAGAAGCCACAGATTATCACTCGCAAATGGTAGCAACGGTTTATAGTGGATATCAACGCCAATTGTCACGTAATGAAGCGTTAGATTTTGATGACCTTATTATGACAACGATTAACTTATTTGAGCGTGTACCAGAAGTTCTAGAATATTATCAGAACAAATTCCAATATATTCATGTAGATGAGTATCAAGATACTAATAAAGCACAATACACATTAGTTAAATTATTAGCAAGTAAGTTTAAAAACTTATGTGTTGTAGGTGACTCAGATCAGTCAATTTATGGTTGGCGTGGTGCTGATATTCAAAATATCTTATCATTTGAAAAAGACTATCCAGAAGCGAATACAATCTTTTTAGAGCAAAATTATCGTTCGACGAAAACGATTTTAAATGCGGCTAACGAAGTGATTAAAAATAATTCTGAACGTAAGCCAAAAGGACTGTGGACTGCAAATACGAATGGTGAGAAAATTCATTACTATGAAGCAATGACGGAACGTGATGAAGCGGAATTTGTAATACGAGAAATTATGAAGCATCAACGTAATGGTAAGAAATATCAAGATATGGCAATTTTATATAGAACGAATGCACAATCACGTGTACTTGAGGAAACATTCATGAAATCTAATATGCCATACACAATGGTTGGTGGCCAAAAGTTCTATGACCGTAAAGAAATCAAAGATTTATTAAGTTATTTGCGTATAATTGCCAATAGTAATGATGACATTAGTTTGCAACGTATTATTAATGTTCCAAAAAGAGGTGTAGGTCCTTCATCTGTTGAAAAAGTTCAAAACTATGCACTTCAAAACAATATCAGTATGTTTGATGCACTTGGAGAAGCTGATTTTATCGGATTGTCAAAAAAGGTGACACAAGAGTGTCTTAATTTTTACGAGTTAATCCAAAGCTTGATAAAAGAACAAGAATTTTTAGAAATTCATGAAATAGTTGATGAAGTATTACAAAAGTCTGGCTATCGAGAAATGCTTGAACGTGAAAATACATTAGAATCTCGAAGTAGATTAGAAAACATCGATGAATTTATGTCAGTACCAAAAGACTATGAGGAAAATACCCCATTAGAAGAACAGTCATTAATTAACTTTTTAACGGATTTATCGTTAGTAGCTGATATTGATGAGGCAGATACTGAAAATGGCGTAACACTAATGACGATGCACTCGGCTAAGGGCCTTGAATTTCCAATTGTCTTTATAATGGGGATGGAAGAATCTTTATTCCCACATATTAGAGCGATTAAGAGTGAAGATGATCATGAAATGCAAGAAGAACGTCGTATTTGTTATGTAGCAATTACAAGGGCTGAAGAGGTGTTATATATCACTCATGCGACATCAAGAATGTTATTTGGTCGCCCTCAGTCAAATATGCCATCCAGATTTTTAAAGGAAATTCCAGAATCACTATTAGAAAATCATTCAAGTGGCAAACGACAAACGATACAACCTAAGGCAAAACCTTTTGCTAAACGCGGATTTAGTCAACGAACAACGTCAACGAAAAAACAAGTATTGTCATCTGATTGGAATGTAGGTGACAAAGTGATGCATAAAGCCTGGGGAGAAGGCATGGTGAGTAATGTAAACGAGAAAAATGGCTCAATCGAACTAGATATTATCTTTAAATCACAAGGGCCAAAACGTTTGTTAGCGCAATTTGCACCAATTGAAAAAAAGGAGGATTAAGGGATGGCTGATTTATCGTCTCGTGTGAACGAGTTACATGATTTATTAAATCAATACAGTTATGAATACTATGTAGAGGATAATCCATCTGTACCAGATAGTGAATATGACAAATTACTTCATGAACTGATTAAAATAGAAGAGGAGCATCCTGAGTATAAGACTGTAGATTCTCCAACAGTTAGAGTTGGCGGTGAAGCCCAAGCCTCTTTCAATAAAGTCAACCATGACACGCCAATGTTAAGTTTAGGGAATGCATTTAATGAGGATGATTTGAGAAAATTCGACCAACGCATACGTGAACAAATTGGCAACGTTGAATATATGTGCGAATTAAAAATTGATGGCTTAGCAGTATCATTGAAATATGTTGATGGATACTTCGTTCAAGGTTTAACACGTGGTGATGGAACAACAGGTGAAGATATTACCGAAAATTTAAAAACAATTCATGCGATACCTTTGAAAATGAAAGAACCATTAAATGTAGAAGTTCGTGGTGAAGCATATATGCCGAGACGTTCATTTTTACGATTAAATGAAGAAAAAGAAAAAAATGATGAGCAGTTATTTGCAAATCCAAGAAACGCTGCTGCGGGATCATTAAGACAGTTAGATTCTAAATTAACGGCAAAACGAAAGCTAAGCGTATTTATATATAGTGTCAATGATTTCACTGATTTCAATGCGCGTTCGCAAAGTGAAGCATTAGATGAGTTAGATAAATTAGGTTTTACAACGAATAAAAATAGAGCGCGTGTAAATAATATCGATGGTGTTTTAGAGTATATTGAAAAATGGACAAGCCAAAGAGAGTCATTACCTTATGATATTGATGGGATTGTTATTAAGGTTAATGATTTAGATCAACAGGATGAGATGGGATTCACACAAAAATCTCCTAGATGGGCCATTGCTTATAAATTTCCAGCTGAGGAAGTAGTAACTAAATTATTAGATATTGAATTAAGTATTGGACGAACAGGTGTAGTCACACCTACTGCTATTTTAGAACCAGTAAAAGTAGCTGGTACAACTGTATCAAGAGCATCTTTGCACAATGAGGATTTAATTCATGACAGAGATATTCGAATTGGTGATAGTGTTGTAGTGAAAAAAGCAGGTGACATCATACCTGAAGTTGTACGTAGTATTCCAGAACGTAGACCTGAGGATGCTGTCACATATCATATGCCAACCCATTGTCCAAGTTGTGGACATGAATTAGTACGTATTGAAGGCGAAGTAGCACTTCGTTGCATTAATCCAAAATGCCAAGCACAACTTGTTGAAGGATTGATTCACTTTGTATCAAGACAAGCCATGAATATTGATGGTTTAGGCACTAAAATTATTCAACAGCTTTATCAAAGCGAATTAATTAAAGATGTTGCTGATATTTTCTATTTAACAGAAGAAGATTTATTACCTTTAGACAGAATGGGGCAGAAAAAAGTTGATAATTTATTAGCTGCCATTCAACAAGCTAAGGACAACTCTTTAGAAAATTTATTATTTGGTCTAGGTATTAGGCATTTAGGTGTTAAAGCGAGCCAAGTGTTAGCAGAAAAATATGAAACGATAGATCGATTACTAACGGTAACTGAAGCGGAATTAGTAGAAATTCATGATATAGGTGATAAAGTAGCACAATCTGTAGTTACTTATTTAGAAAATGAAGATATTCGTGCTTTAATTCAAAAATTAAAAGATAAACATGTTAATATGATTTATAAAGGTATCAAAACATCAGATATTGAAGGACATCCTGAATTTAGTGGTAAAACGATAGTACTGACTGGTAAGCTACATCAAATGACACGCAATGAAGCATCTAAATGGCTTGCATCACAAGGTGCTAAAGTTACAAGTAGCGTTACTAAAAATACAGATGTCGTTATTGCTGGTGAAGATGCAGGTTCAAAATTAACAAAAGCACAAAGTTTAGGTATTGAAATTTGGACAGAGCAACAATTTGTAGATAAGCAAAATGAATTAAATAGTTAGAGGGGTATGTCGATGAAGCGTACATTAGTATTATTGATTACAGCTATCTTTATACTCGCTGCTTGTGGTAACCATAAGGATGACCAGGCTGGAAAAGATAATCAAAAACATAACAATAGTTCAAATCAAGTAAAAGAAATTGCAACGGATAAAAATGTACAAGGTGATAACTATCGTACATTGTTACCATTTAAAGAAAGCCAGGCAAGAGGACTTTTACAAGATAACATGGCAAATAGTTATAATGGCGGCGACTTTGAAGATGGTTTATTGAACTTAAGTAAAGAAGTATTTCCAACAGATAAATATTTGTATCAAGATGGTCAATTTTTGGACAAGAAAACAATTAATGCCTATTTAAATCCTAAGTATACAAAACGTGAAATCGATAAAATGTCTGAAAAAGATAAAAAAGACAAGAAAGCGAATGAAAATTTAGGACTTAATCCATCACACGAAGGTGAAACAGATCCTGAAAAGATTGCAGAAAAATCACCAGCCTATTTATCTAACATTTTAGAGCAAGATTTTTATGGTGGTGGAGATACAAAAGGTAAGAATATTAAAGGTATGACGATTGGTTTAGCTATGAATAGTGTTTATTACTATAAAAAAGAAAAAGATGGATCGACTTTTAGTAAAAAACTAGATGATAGCGAAGTTAAAAAGCAAGGTAAACAAATGGCTAGTGAGATATTATCAAGGTTACGTGAAAATGATGATTTAAAAGATATACCAATTCATTTTGCAATTTATAAGCAATCAAGTGAAGATTCAATCACACCAGGTGAATTTATCACTCAAGCGACTGCAGAAAAGAGTCAAACAAAGCTTAATGAATGGCATAATATCAATGAAAAATCAGCTTTATTACCTTCTTCAACAGCAGCAGATTATGATGAAAATTTAAATAATAATTTCAAGAAATTTAATGATAATTTGCAATCATATTTTTCTAATTTCACACAAGCAGTAGGGAAAGTTAAATTTGTTGATAAAAAGCCACAACGATTAGTAGTAGATTTACCAATCGATTACTATGGACAAGCTGAAACAATTGGTATTACACAGTACGTTACTGAACAAGCGAATAAATATTTCGATAAAATCGATAACTATGAAATTCGTATTAAAGATGGTAACCAACCACGTGCTTTAATTAGTAAGACAAAAGATGACAAAGAACCGCAAGTTCATATTTACAGTAATTAATTGTAAATTAAAGATAATAAAAAGGTACCAATGTTAGTCATAATTTTGATTAACATTAGTACCTTTTTAATTTGTTAAGACTTATGAATTATTTTTCTCTAACGATGTCACGAACTTTGTTTAAGTCAGTTTCAACAAATGCACCAGGTTTTTTAGTAAGTTTACTTACAACATATGTAACGATTACACTTACAATAAATCCAGGAATAATTTCATATAAGCCGAATATTTCGTTGATATGTGCCAATGGTTTAATCCACGCAATCCAAACGATAACGACTAAGGCACCTGAAACCATTCCACTTACAGCACCGGCACGTGTCAAACCTTTCCAGTAAAGTGCAAATAGCACAAGTGGACTGAACGATGCACCAAATCCGGCCCAAGCGTTACCTACTAAGTTTAGAATTGTGTCGTTTGGATTCCATGCAATCGCGATGGCAACAATTGCTACAACTAATACAGATAATCTTCCAATCATAACAAATTCTTTTTGGTGCGTTTTAGCTTTTTCTTCACCACGAATTAATTTATAAAAGTCTTCCGTTAGTGAACTAGATGTTACAAGTAATTGTGAAGAAATCGTGCTCATAATTGCAGCTAGAATCGCAGCAAGTAAGAAACCACCTACAAGAGGATGGAAGAGTACTTGACTCATCACGATGAATAATGTCTCAGGATCTTCTAGTTTAATATGATAAGCAGGTACGAATGCAATACCTGTTAAACCAACAGCCACAGCGCCTAATAAACCAACAGCCATCCAGCTAATACCTAAACGTCTAGCTTTAGGTAGCATCTTGTGTGATTTAATAGACATAAACCTTACAATGATATGAGGTTGACCGAAATAACCTAATCCCCATGAAAATAGAGAGATAATTCCTATAAATGATAACCCTTTAAATAAATTTAAATTTGTAGGTTTCATAGCTGCTACATCATGAAACGTTCCCCAGCCGTTTAAATTCATCATAGCAACAATAGGGACCATAACCATCGCAATTAACATAATGACACCTTGGAAGAAATCTGTAATTGATACAGCTAAATATCCACCAAAGAAAGTATAGAAAATGACAATGAAAGCAACTAATATTAAACCGAAATGATAATCTAATCCAAAAGCACTTTCAAATAGTTTACCACCAGATACGAAACCAGAATGTGTATATAATGTAAAGAATACTACGATAATCAATCCAGAAATAATCTTTAACACATTATTTTTATCGTTTAAACGATTTTTAAAGAAATCTGGTAATGTAATTGCATCTCCAGCTAATTCGGTATAAACACGAAGTCTAGGAGCAACAACAAAGTAATTTATATAAGCACCTAATGTTAAACCGATTGTAATCCACATAGCTGATAGACCAGTGCTATAGACAGAACCAGGTAGCCCCATAATCATCCATCCACTCATATCTGAAGCTCCAGCTGATAATGCAGTAATATACGGTCCAATACTACGTCCACCTAACATGTACTCGCTTAGGTTACCAGTTGCTTGCTTGTAACCGTAAAAGCCAATAACGATTAGTATCAAGAAGTAGACGGCAATCATAATATAAGTTTGCCAATTGGCATCTACTTGTTGACTTAATGCTGTCCCCATTGTAAGCATGATAAACACTCCCTTTATTTAATTTATAATTTAGTTACTTGAAAACATTATACATAAAGATAAATGTTTAGAAAAGTAGGAAAATTAAATTTATTCTTTTTGAAATACTTGCATACCAATATAGAAAGCGTTTTCGTATTTTTTGGATATGAGCAAATTTTTATAATTAAAATTGCATAATCATAATATTGAATTGGGTTGTCTAATATTAAAAGAGTGTTGTTTTCATAAAAAATGATTTGATAAACGAATGATAATGTTTATACAGTTTATATGAAATTAAAGTAGCACCTCATAAATACTTAGATTTTTAATTGGAAATTTGATACAATTTAGTGATGAATGACTTAAAGGAGGCTTTTATTAATGACAAAAGTAACACGTGAAGAAGTTGAGCATATCGCGAATCTTGCAAGACTTCAAATTTCTCCTGAAGAAACGGAAGAAATGGCCAACACATTAGAAAGCATTTTAGATTTTGCAAAACAAAATGATAGCGCTGATACAGAAGGCGTTGAACCTACATATCACGTTTTAGATTTACAAAACGTTTTACGTGAAGATAAAGCAATTAAAGGTATTCCACAAGAATTAGCTTTGAAAAATGCCAAAGAAACAGAAGATGGACAATTTAAAGTGCCTACAATCATGAATGAGGAGGACGCGTAAGATGAGCATTCGCTACGAATCGGTTGAGAATTTATTAACTTTAATAAAAGACAAAAAAATCAAACCATCTGATGTTGTTAAAGATATATATGATGCAATTGAAGAGACTGATCCAACAATTAAGTCTTTTCTAGCGCTGGATAAAGAAAATGCAATCAAAAAAGCGCAAGAATTGGATGAATTACAAGCAAAAGATCAAATGGATGGCAAATTATTTGGTATTCCAATGGGTATAAAAGATAACATTATTACAAACGGATTAGAAACAACATGTGCAAGTAAAATGTTAGAAGGTTTTGTGCCAATTTACGAATCTACTGTAATGGAAAAACTACATAATGAAAATGCCGTTTTAATCGGTAAATTAAATATGGATGAGTTTGCAATGGGTGGTTCAACAGAAACATCTTATTTCAAAAAAACAGTTAACCCATTTGACCATAAAGCAGTGCCAGGTGGTTCATCAGGTGGATCTGCAGCAGCAGTTGCAGCTGGCTTAGTACCATTTAGCTTAGGTTCAGACACAGGTGGTTCAATTAGACAACCGGCTGCATATTGTGGCGTTGTCGGTATGAAACCAACATACGGTCGTGTATCTCGATTTGGATTAGTTGCTTTTGCATCTTCATTAGACCAAATTGGTCCATTGACTCGAAATGTAAAAGATAATGCAATCGTATTAGAAGCTATTTCTGGTGCAGATGTTAATGACTCTACAAGTGCACCAGTTGATGATGTAGACTTTACATCTGAAATTGGTAAAGATATTAAAGGATTAAAAGTTGCATTACCTAAAGAATACTTAGGTGAAGGTGTAGCTGATGACGTAAAAGAAGCAGTTCAAAACGCTGTAGAAACTTTAAAATCTTTAGGTGCTGTCGTTGAGGAAGTATCATTGCCAAATACTAAATTTGGTATTCCATCATATTACGTGATTGCATCATCAGAAGCTTCGTCAAACCTTTCTCGTTTTGACGGAATTCGTTATGGTTATCATTCTAAAGAAGCTCATTCATTAGAAGAATTATATAAAATGTCAAGATCTGAAGGTTTCGGTAAAGAAGTAAAACGTCGTATTTTCTTAGGTACATTTGCATTAAGTTCAGGTTACTATGATGCTTACTATAAAAAATCTCAAAAAGTTAGAACATTGATTAAAAATGACTTTGATAAAGTATTCGAAAATTATGATGTAGTAGTTGGTCCAACAGCGCCTACAACTGCGTTTAATTTAGGTGAAGAAATTGATGATCCATTAACAATGTATGCCAATGATTTATTAACAACACCAGTAAACTTAGCTGGATTACCTGGTATTTCTGTTCCTTGTGGACAATCAAATGGCCGACCAATCGGTTTACAGTTCATTGGTAAACCATTCGATGAAAAAACGTTATATCGTGTCGCTTATCAATATGAAACACAATACAATTTACATGACGTTTATGAAAAATTATAAGGAGTGGAAATCATGCATTTTGAAACAGTTATAGGACTTGAAGTTCACGTAGAGTTAAAAACGGACTCAAAAATGTTTTCTCCATCACCAGCGCATTTTGGAGCAGAACCTAACTCAAATACAAATGTTATCGACTTAGCATATCCAGGTGTCTTACCAGTTGTTAATAAGCGTGCAGTAGACTGGGCAATGCGTGCTGCAATGGCACTAAATATGGAAATCGCAACAGAATCTAAGTTTGACCGTAAGAACTATTTCTATCCAGATAATCCAAAAGCATATCAAATTTCTCAATTTGATCAACCAATTGGTGAAAATGGATATATCGATATCGAAGTCGACGGTGAAACAAAACGAATCGGTATTACTCGTCTTCACATGGAAGAAGATGCTGGTAAGTCAACACATAAAGGTGAGTATTCATTAGTTGACTTGAACCGTCAAGGTACACCGCTAATTGAAATCGTATCTGAACCAGATATTCGTTCACCTAAAGAAGCATATGCATATTTAGAAAAATTGCGTTCAATTATTCAATACACTGGTGTATCAGACGTTAAGATGGAAGAGGGATCTTTACGTTGTGATGCTAACATCTCTTTACGTCCATATGGTCAAGAAAAATTTGGTACTAAAGCCGAATTGAAAAACTTAAACTCATTTAACTATGTACGTAAAGGTTTAGAATATGAAGAAAAACGCCAAGAAGAAGAATTGTTAAATGGTGGAGAAATCGGACAAGAAACACGTCGATTTGATGAATCTACAGGTAAAACAATTTTAATGCGTGTTAAAGAAGGTTCTGATGATTACCGTTACTTCCCAGAGCCTGACATTGTACCTTTATATATTGATGATGCTTGGAAAGAGCGTGTTCGTCAGACAATTCCTGAATTACCAGATGAACGTAAAGCTAAGTATGTAAATGAATTAGGTTTACCTGCATACGATGCACACGTATTAACATTGACTAAAGAAATGTCAGATTTCTTTGAATCAACAATTGAACACGGTGCAGATGTTAAATTAACATCTAACTGGTTAATGGGTGGCGTAAACGAATATTTAAATAAAAATCAAGTAGAATTATTAGATACTAAATTAACACCAGAAAATTTAGCAGGTATGATTAAACTTATCGAAGACGGAACAATGAGCAGTAAAATTGCGAAGAAAGTCTTCCCAGAGTTAGCAGCTAAAGGTGGTAATGCTAAACAGATTATGGAAGATAATGGCTTAGTTCAAATTTCTGATGAAGCAACACTTCTAAAATTTGTAAATGAAGCATTAGACAATAACGAACAATCAGTTGAAGATTACAAAAATGGTAAAGGCAAAGCTATGGGCTTCTTAGTTGGTCAAATTATGAAAGCGTCTAAAGGTCAAGCTAATCCACAATTAGTAAATCAACTATTAAAACAAGAATTAGATAAAAGATAATTTAAATCATCAAACTATGAAGATTTAAAAAATAAACCCTTGATTGCTGACTTAGATGCAATCGAGGGTTTATTTATATCTATAGAAGTCAAATTACTTTTAACTTTATTCATTGTACATGTTAATGGTAAAAATATTAATTTTATTAATGCGTTAGCTTTAATTATATTAAGGCAAACTGTATAATAAAAAGGTATAAAACATTTTTGTATAAAGACAACATTATATTTACAACATCATTTTAAAGGTAAAATAGCATAACTGACGAAGTCTATATAATGAAGAACGGCAAAAAATGCTGAATAAATAACAAGCTTTGTACATATTGAGATAGTATTTGTTTAAGATACAAGTTGGTCTTTAACGATATTAAGAATGATGAAATAAGACTGAGCCTGGGTCATAAATTCAATGTCCTAGGCACTACAATGTTATATTGGCTGTAGTTGACTGAAAGAAAATACGCTTGTAACAAGCTTTTTTCAATTCTAGTGGGGCCCCAACATAGAAGCTGACTTTCTGTCAGCTTACAATAATGTGCAAGTTGGGGTGGGGCCCCAACATAGAGAATTTCGAAAGGAAATTCTACAGACAATGCAAGTTGGGGTAGAACGAAATAAATTTTGTTAAATATTATTTCTGTCCCACTCCCTATTAGACGAAACAAAGATGAAGTTAAAATATATGAATTTTAAGTAGAGGGATAAGATATGAGGAAACGTGCTAGAATCATTTATAACCCGACATCAGGTAAAGAGCTATTTAAAAGAGAATTACCTGATGCCTTAATAAAATTAGAAAAAGCGGGATATGAAACGAGTGCATATGCAACCGAGAAAATAGGTGATGCCACACTTGAAGCAGAAAGAGCTATGCATGAAAATTATGATGTATTAATCGCTGCAGGTGGTGATGGAACATTAAATGAAGTAGTTAATGGTATCGCAGAAAAGCCTAATCGTCCTAAGCTAGGTGTCATTCCTATGGGTACTGTTAATGACTTTGGACGTGCATTGCATATACCTAATGACATCATGGGGGCACTTGATGTCATCATTGAAGGTCATTCTACTAAAGTAGATATTGGTAAAATGAATAATCGATACTTTATTAATTTAGCTGCAGGCGGACAATTGACGCAAGTCTCTTATGAAACACCGAGTAAATTGAAATCTATTGTTGGTCCATTTGCTTATTACATCAAAGGTTTCGAAATGTTACCTCAAATGAAAGCTGTAGATTTAAGAATTGAATATGATGGTAATGTTTTCCAAGGAGAAGCATTATTATTCTTTTTAGGTTTAACAAATTCAATGGCAGGATTTGAAAAATTAGTGCCGGACGCTAAGTTAGATGACGGCTATTTTACGTTAATTATAGTTGAAAAATCAAACCTTGCAGAACTTGGTCATATTATGACTTTAGCTTCAAGAGGAGAACATACTAAGCATCCTAAAGTTATTTATGAAAAAGCAAAGGCAATTAATATTTCATCATTCACAGACTTACAACTAAATGTAGATGGAGAATATGGTGGTAAATTACCAGCGAATTTCTTAAATCTAGAACGTCATATAGATGTCTTTGCACCTAATGATATTGTAAATGAAGAGTTAATAAATAATGATCATGTTGATGACAATTTAATCGAAGAATAAACAGAAATAGTGAAATATATAATGGCAGGTTAGGAAGCGCATAATTTTGTTCCTAACCTGTTCATTTTGGAGGTAAAATTTTGCAAGCAATAGCTAAAAATGACATAAAAACGGGAACAGTTGTTGATTTAACGCATGAAGGCCATGGTGTCGTAAAAATAGATCGCTTTCCTATTTTCATACCACAAGCTTTAATTAATGAACAAATTGAATATAAAATTATCAAAGTAAAAAAGAACTTTGCGATAGGTAAGTTGCTTAATATAAATACGAGAAGTGAGAATCGTGTTGCACCGCCATGTATATATTATGAACGTTGTGGTGGGTGCCAACTTCAACACTTATCATACGAAGCACAACTTGAAATGAAAAAGGAACAAGTGATTAATTTGTTTCAGCGAAAAGCGCATTTTGATAATTCTAAGATTAACGATACAGTTGGCATGACAGATCCTTGGAGATATCGAAACAAGTCCCAGATTCCAGTTGGTAAGAATGAACAGAATGAAGTTATTATGGGCTTTTATCGTCAAAGAAGCCATGACATTATTGACATGGAAAGTTGTTTAATACAAGATTCACAACATCAAGAAGTGATGAATGAAGTTAAATCTATTTTAAAAGATTTAAATGTAAGTATTTATCAAGAACAATTGAAAAAAGGTTTAATGAGACATTTGGTTGTAAGAACAGGATATCATACAGACGAAATGATGATTATTTTTGTAACTAATGGTAAAAAGTGGCCACAAAAAAATGCTGTTGTTGAGAAGATATTAGATGCATTTCCTAATGTGACAAGCATTAAACAAAACATTAATGATAGCCACTCTAATGTTATTATGGGACGTCAATCTATAACGCTATATGGTAAAGATACAATTATTGATCAATTAACAGATAGTACATTTAAAATAAGTGATCAGTCATTCTACCAAATTAATTCTGAACAAACAGAGAAATTATATAATAAAGCAATTGAGTATGCGCAATTGACAGGTAATGAAGTTGTATTAGATACCTATTGTGGTATTGGAACAATAGGGCTATATATGGCACCACTTGCAAAACATGTATACGGTGTTGAAGTAGTACCTTCTGCAATTGAAGACGCACAACAAAATGCGACTATAAACCAATGCAATAATACAACTTTTGTCTGTGGGAAAGCTGAAGAAGTTATTTTACAATGGAAAGCACAAGGGATTAAACCAGATGTTGTAATGGTTGATCCGCCAAGAAAGGGCTGTGACGAAACGTTTATTCAGACTTTGCTTACATTAGAACCTAAGCGTATTGTCTATATTTCATGTAATCCCGCAACACAGCAACGTGATGCATTATTATTAGCTGAAAAATATCAACTTGAAGAGGTAACACCGGTAGATATGTTTCCACAAACAACACATGTTGAGACAGTGGCATTATTCAATTTGAAATAGCGCACATGATTTGAGATAAAATTTCGCCTTAATAAGTGAAGAAAGAAGTCGTATATTAAAATTTTATTACAGCCAATTTACTTTCTTGATATGAACTTTTTAAATTAAATGTGACATTGTATACTATATTTAAAGAAGAATAAGAATGTCATGATCGGGAGGGTTGGTAATGCATAAAATTGATTTAACGACAAATAATTTTCAAATGCGAAGGTTTATTATCTTGCAACTTGTTATTGCGTTATTCGTGATTTTATTTACGTATAAGTGGGCGTTAGGTGTCACAGCGGTTGTCGATCAAAATATCATCATCAATCTTGTATATGGGTTTGCTGGATTCATTATTTTATTGATTTTACATGAACTTATCCATAGAGCATTATTTCTTTTATTTAAAAAAGATAGCAAACCTATGTTTAATATAAAAAAAGACAGAATCTTATTCCAAACAGCAGATGCTTGCTTCAACAAATGGCAATTCTCAATTATTATGCTGTCACCACTAATCCTATTAAGTACTGGCTTGCTTATTTTAATTAAGGTATTTGGTTATTCATCACTTATTTTTATGTTTAGTATGCATACCGCTTATTGCTTTATAGATATTCTGCTTGTTGCATTAACAATATCTAGTAGTTTTAAATATGTTCAACAAGATGAAGATAGTATTTATTTGTATCATCAAAAGCCGACTCAATAATAAATTTTAATATGATGATACCAACAAAATGAATTTGCTTGAATTATTTCAGATTACCTATGTTTTCTTACTCAATCGTCTTCATCATCATGCTTAAATAGCAATTGATTTTATAACAACTTGTAGTTATCTCAATATAGTTATCGCTAAGTGCAAGATTTATGTAAAAAAATCGTACACAGCGTATAATTATGTTGAGATATTTTTGTGCGTTATAAAAGTAAAAATTAGTAGGGAGGTGAGCACTTGACTGAGAGACGAATTATTCATATAGATATGGACTATTTTTTTGCACAAGTCGAAATGAGAGATAACCCCAAATTGAAAGGGAAACCAGTCATTGTTGGTGGTAAAGCAAGCAGTAGGGGTGTTGTCTCTACGGCATCCTATGAAGCACGAAAATACGGCGTCCATTCAGCAATGCCTATGTCACAAGCGCATAAATTATGTCCAAATGGATACTTTGTCACAAGTAATTTTGGTGCTTACCGAGAAACATCTGCGCAGATTATGTCTATTTTCCGAAGTTATACAGATAAGGTAGAACCGATGTCATTGGATGAAGCGTATTTAGATATTACAGAATTAGTGAGACCAGACCTTCCTGCTTCGAAAATTGCTCAGTATATTAGAAAAGATATTCTAGAGCAGACACATTTAACAGCATCTGCAGGTGTTTCTTATAACAAATTTTTAGCTAAATTAGCGAGTGGTATGAATAAACCTGATGGTATGACTGTGATTGATTATCAAAATGTCCATGATATTTTGATGACATTGGATATTGGAGATTTTCCAGGCGTAGGTAAAGCTTCCAAAAAAGTAATGCATGATAATGGTATTTTTAACGGTAGAGATTTATATGAGAAAACGGAATTTGAATTAATACGTTTGTTTGGAAAAAGAGGTCGGGGTTTATATAACAAGGCACGCGGTATTGACCATAGTGAAGTGAAATCATCAAGAGTAAGAAAATCAGTAGGGACTGAACGCACATTTGCAACAGACGTGAATGATGATGAAGAGATTTTAAGAAAAGTATGGGAATTGTCAGGTAAAACAGCTGAACGTCTAAATAAATTACAGAAGTCAGCTAAAACTGTAACGGTTAAAATTAAAACTTATCAATTTGAAACGCTATCTAAACAGATGAGTTTAAGAGATTCGGTTAGTTCTGAAGAAGATATTTATAATATTGCATATTTACTTTATAACGATTTAAAAGACCCTGATGTACCAATTCGACTTATTGGTGTCACTGTAGGTAATTTAGAACAATCAACTTATAAAAATATGACGATATATGACTTTATATAAAATAAAGCTCCCTGCAAAGTTTACATTTTTACAATGCTTACTTTTGAAGGGAGTATTTTATTTAGTCCTAGCCTTTATCTTTTAGATTTTTACCATAAATATTAGTTACATATGTTAAATTTTCATAATTTTTCAGTAGCCTAAAAGTAATCATTGCGCATGCTTTGGCATCATTCAATGCATCATGATGACCATGAAAATCTAATTGATAAAACTCCATCATATGTTTTAAACCGTATCGATACGAATCAACGGTTCTTTTAGCAAGTTGATAACTACAAAAGTAAGTTAAATTTGGAGTTGGTAAACCAATATTTTGAATGCTTTGATGTAAGACGTTCATATCAAATGCCGCGTTATGTGCGACAACAGGTAAATCTGCAATAAATTGCATCATATATGGAAATACGTAGTCAAACGTAGGTGCATTTTCAACATCTTCTGGTTGTATGCCATGAATTTTAATATTTTGTTGTGAAAAATAGTCTTGCGGATTCACAAGAGTATGAAATGTTTCTGTTATTTGACTATCAATGACTTTAACCATTCCGACAGAACAAATACTTGTACGTTTACCATTTGCTGTTTCAAAATCAAGTGCAACAAACGCATCTTGTATCATGTAGTCAATCCTTTCAATTAATTAAATGTATATATTAATAGACTTTTAGTCATTTGCTTACAAACGATACATAATATTATACGTGAAGGTATAACGTGAAATCTATCATTTGGATGTAACTCTGATTAAAAAGTAAATGATGATATGCTTTAAAATCGTCAAATTAATTCAACATCAAATTTAGAGTTATTAACATTAGTAGTTTAAAAAATAAATGACTAAAAATACAATAATTAGCCTTGAAAATGAAAAAACGCAGATCAATGATTCAGAAAATGAATCTAGTGATCTCCGTAAAGCAAAATAATATAGACATTGGGTTATTGTAAGTGACCCAAATGCCTATCATGTCGTATGATATTTATCTGTCTATTGTAGTGATGTTTAATTATTCTTCGTCGAATGTACGAGCGCCAAGTTCTTTTTCGTAAAGATATAATGCATTGCTGTCATCGCCGATACGAGTTAAATAATTGATGTGAGTTTCAAACATTGATTCTTCTTCGACTTGTTCATCTAAGAACCAGTTTAAGAATGAGATAGTTGCATAATCTTTATCTTGACGAGCGATTTCAGATAAGTTATAGAAACGTCTTGTTACTTCTTGTTCTTGAGATAAGCTGTCTTTGAAAGTTTCTAGTATGCTTGAAAAGTCAATTTTTGGTGCTGAAACTGCTCTGAATTCTGCATGTGCACCTCTGTCGTTAATATAGTTATAAATCTTTTGTCCATGGAAACGTTCTTCTTTAGCTTGTTGAATGAAGAAGTTTGCAAATCCTTCGTACGATTCTTTATCACAGTATGCTGCCATTGCCATATATGCGTGTGCTGCAAAGTACTCATGGTTCATTTGATCATTTAATGCTTCTAATAAATTTTTACTTAACATTTTGATACACCTCTTATTTGTAAATTAAAATTACTATGAATTAAACTTAGTATAACAAACTCATTCTCAATTGTAAATAATAATAATTATAATTTAATGCCTTATTTTAGCACTCTAATTGAGAAAATGTATCATTTAGCGATATTTAATTGAGAATAAATATCATTTTTAATTATCTAAATGAGAATGATTATAATTTAGAAACACTGTATCAATTTGTGATTGAGAAACTTTTTTGAAGTTGCCTTGTCATGTTATAATGATGCGAGTGGAAATTTGAGGAGGAAACACATGAGACAGTGGACGGCAATCCATCTAGCGAAATTGGCGCGTAAAGCAAGTAGAGCAGTAGGTAAAAGAGGAACAGATTTACCTGGACAAATCGCTAGAAAAGTGGATACAGATATATTAAGAAAATTAGCAGAGCAAGTTGATGATATTGTATTTATCAGTGGAACAAATGGTAAAACAACGACTTCAAACTTAATTGGACATACTTTAAAAGCAAATAATATTCAAATTATACACAATAATGAAGGTGCTAATATGGCTGCAGGTATAACTTCTGCATTCATCATGCAATCAACACCTAAGACTAAAATTGCGGTAATCGAAATTGATGAAGGTTCGATTCCACGTGTGTTAAAAGAAGTTACACCTTCAATGATGGTATTTACTAATTTCTTTAGAGATCAAATGGATCGCTTCGGTGAAATTGATATTATGGTTAATAACATTGCAGAGACAATTAGTAATAAAGGCATCAAATTATTGCTAAATGCTGATGATCCATTTGTGAGTCGTTTGAAAATCGCAAGTGATACGATTGTGTACTATGGTATGAAAGCACATGCCCATGAATTTGAACAAAGTACGATGAATGAAAGTAGATATTGTCCAAACTGTGGTCGCTTATTGCAATACGATTATATTCATTATAATCAAATTGGTCATTATCACTGTCAGTGTGGTTTCAAACGAGAGCAAGCAAAATATGAAATATCAAGTTTTGATGTGGCACCGTTTTTATATTTAAATATCAATGATGAAAAATATGATATGAAAATTGCAGGTGACTTTAACGCTTATAACGCGTTAGCAGCATATACTGTTTTAAGAGAGCTAGGGTTAAATGAACAAACAATTAAAAATGGCTTTGAAACGTATACATCAGACAATGGTCGTATGCAGTACTTTAAAAAAGAACGAAAAGAAGCGATGATCAATTTAGCTAAAAATCCTGCAGGAATGAATGCAAGTTTATCAGTTGGTGAACAATTAGAAGGCGAAAAAGTGTATGTTATTTCGCTAAATGATAACGCTGCAGATGGTCGAGATACTTCATGGATTTATGATGCAGATTTTGAAAAATTATCTAAGCAACAAATTGAAGCTATCATCGTGACAGGTACACGAGCAGAAGAACTTCAATTGCGATTGAAGTTAGCAGAGGTTGAAGTACCAATTATAGTTGAGCGTGATATTTATAAAGCAACGGCAAAGACTATGGATTATAAAGGTTTCACAGTTGCAATACCAAACTATACATCATTAGCGCCTATGCTTGAACAATTAAACCGTTCGTTTGAAGGAGGTCAATCATAATATGCATGAATTGACTATTTATCATTTTATGTCAGATAAATTGAATTTATACAGTGATATAGGAAATATTATTGCTTTAAGACAACGTGCTAAAAAACGAAATATTAAAGTTAATGTCGTAGAAATCAATGAAACAGAAGGTATTACCTTTGATGAATGTGATATTTTCTTTATCGGTGGTGGAAGTGATAGAGAACAAGCATTAGCAACAAAAGAATTAAGTAAAATTAAGACACCACTTAAAGAAGCGATTGAAGATGGTATGCCGGGATTAACGATTTGTGGAGGCTATCAATTTTTAGGGAAAAAATATATCACGCCTGATGGTACAGAATTAGAAGGGTTAGGTATTTTAGATTTTTATACTGAATCAAAGACAAACCGATTAACAGGAGATATTGTTATCGAAAGTGATACTTTTGGAACTATTGTAGGTTTTGAAAATCACGGTGGTAGAACATATCATGATTTCGGTACACTTGGTCATGTTACTTTTGGTTATGGTAATAATGATGAAGATAAAAAAGAAGGCATTCATTATAAAAATTTATTAGGTACTTATTTACATGGACCAATTTTACCTAAAAATTACGAAATCACTGATTATCTGTTAGAAAAAGCTTGTGAACGTAAGGGTATTCCGTTTGAGCCTAAAGAAATAGATAATGAAGCGGAAATACAAGCGAAACAAGTATTAATAGACAGAGCAAATAGACAGAAGAAATCTCGTTAACTCTGAACATCGCATCAATGGATTTAATATTGATAAACGATGAAGTTTAGTAATTAATCATATATGTATAAACACACACATTATTTTGGATGGAAACAACCAAATTGATGTGTGTTTTTTTGTTCTAGTGAATAATTATTATACAATGAGTATCTATCCTAGAATTATCAATAGTAATGGTGATTATGCAACATGAAAAAATGAATGATGAAAGGAATTTGACGATGAAGCCTACTAAAGTGATATTAAAAGATGCATCTTATTTACATAGCAAAACATCGATAACATTTATTTTAAAAGATGTAGTTATCGAAGAAGATAATAAAATTTATTATTTCGACACTAGTGCAACTTTCGAAGATCAAGAAGTTAAATTTGAATTTGCACTCTTTGATAGTGACATGGACAATTTGAAACATATGGATTGCGACAATCCTGTTACTGAAATATATTTTATAGAACCTGATTTACATTTTACAATTATTGATTTTAATCAAGAACTGCTTTGTATTTATATTGATTTTGATTCTGGTTTAAGGCATTCAAACATGGCAACAGAATCTGGTATTTCATTAAGGATAAATGTTGCTAAATCAGATTTTACTAAATTTATTAATGAATTAGCCTCTTTACATTAATGATTTAAATCTGATATGTAATTACAATCAAAAAAGACAGCCACATCCCTCCGTAGTTTAGGCGTGTGGCTATATTTGAGTCTGAATATTTATGCTTGTAATTTTAAAAAGGGACATGCTATATACGATAAAAAGAGGCGGGGACATAAATCAATGTTCTATGCTCTACGAAGTTATATTGGCAGTAGTTGACTGAACGAAAATGCGCTTGTAACAAGCTTTTTTCAATTCTAGTCAGGGGCCCCAACAAAGAGAAATTGGATTCCCAATTTCTACAGACAATGCAAGTTGGGGTGTGGGCCCCAACACAGAGAATTTCGAAAAGAAATTCTACAGGCAAAGCGAGTTGGGGTGGGACGACGAAATAAATTTTATGAAAATATCATTTCTGTCCCACTCCCATGGTGCCAATTAGCATAAGGTACTTAAATTAAGCATATCTGCTGTCTAGCAGTCGATAAATCATTAGAACTTCGTATAGTATATGACTTTTAATTTGATTTTCACCACTAATTTCAAGTGCTTTTATAGTCGAACGTAAAGTTTCTACAGAATCATCTTCTCTCTTAAAAGAACCATCATAAAATATATCTTTGATGCTACTACTAATTTTTAGCAATGCCATTTTTTCGTCACCTGAAAAGTTAACACGAGTATTTTTAGGCAAGTAAATGATATTTGATAAATGAGTGATAAACAAACGATTCGTATATGCACGTTTAGTTAATTGATTGAGTAATTTCCAATCACATTCTTTTTTCTTATGATAGCTTAATTCATCACGTTGATAACTTATTAACGTTTCAACTTGATTATTTAAATTGAAAATATTTTTATATGCTTTTTCGCTTTTATCAGATTGCAGTCTTGATAAGATAAGTTCTTGGCAGCGATTGTAAAATAATTTATACATCAAGGCATCTGTCTTACTTAATTTTTCTTCGACCTGACCATAATACTTAGGTGGAAACACCATGAAGTTAATTAAACCTGATGTCACGAGTCCAATAATTGCTGTCAATGTTCGAGACAAAAAGTTGAATATGTAGGCATCATGAATACCTGGAATCATAGCTAATGATGTTAGTACAGCGACATTCGTACCAACTTGCAATTTGAGTTTTGTACAGAATAAAATCGTGAACGTTGCACTCAATGCATATGTAAAAGGTGATTGATCGCCGAATAAATATGTAAATAATACTGCAAAGCCTGCACCAATTACCGTAGCAGGTAATCTACGATAACCTTTAATAAGTGATGCCTTGGCAGTTGGTTCAATTGTGACTACAGCTGTTAAAATGGCATAGATGGGTGTTAAATCTAGTGCCATACAAAAGACAGCTGTTAAAAAAATGGCAATACCAGTTTTAATTGTTCTGGCACCAATTAAATGTTTATACCATTGATCGTTCATTTTTTAACCTCTAATCATCGTAAAATCTTAGCGAGCGCTTTATAATAATAGTATCGTACATTGGAAAAGTTCATGTATGTAAAATATTTGAAATAATCATACATAAGCATTACTTTGATTTTCATATACATTAATCAAAGTTCTGGGCTCCACAATGTTATATTGTTAGTAGTTGACTGAAATAAAATGCACTTGTAACAAGCATTTTTCAATTATAGTCCGGGGCCCCAACATAGAGAATTTCAAAAAAGAAATTCTACAGGCAATGCAGGTTGGCGGGGCCCCAACACAGAAGCTGACGAAAAGTCAGCTTACAATAATGTGCAAGTTGGGGTGTGGGCCCCAACACAGAAGCTGACGAAAAGTCAGCTTACGATAATGTGCAGGTTGGCGGGGCCCCAACATAGAGAAATTGGATCTACAATTTCTACAGGCAATGCAAGTTGGGGTACAACGATAAAGAAACATTTTTTCTTTATCACACTATGTCTCACTCACTTTCCAAAATACTAAAGTAACATCTTTAGTATATCAAAGAATTTTTGCTATAATAAGTTATAATTATATAAAAAAGGAACGGGATAAAATGATTGTAAAAACAGAAGAAGAATTACAAGCGTTAAAAGAAATTGGATACATATGCGCTAAAGTGCGCAATACAATGCAAGCTGCAACCAAACCAGGTATCACTACGAAAGAGCTTGATAATATTGCGAAAGAGTTATTTGAAGAATACGGTGCTATTTCTGCGCCAATTCATGATGAAAATTTTCCTGGTCAAACGTGTATTAGTGTCAATGAAGAGGTGGCACATGGGATTCCAAGTAAGCGTGTCATTCGTGAAGGAGATTTAGTAAATATTGATGTATCGGCTTTGAAGAATGGCTATTATGCAGATACAGGCATTTCATTTGTCGTTGGAGAATCAGATGATCCAATGAAACAAAAAGTATGTGACGTAGCAACGATGGCATTTGAGAATGCAATTGCAAAAGTAAAACCGGGTACTAAGTTAAGTAACATTGGTAAAGCGGTGCATAATACAGCTAGACAAAATGATTTGAAAGTCATTAAAAACTTAACAGGTCATGGTGTTGGTTTATCATTACATGAAGCACCAGCACATGTACTTAATTACTTTGATCCAAAAGACAAAACATTATTAACTGAAGGTATGGTATTAGCTATTGAACCGTTTATCTCATCAAATGCATCATTTGTTACAGAAGGTAAAAATGAATGGGCTTTTGAAACGAGCGATAAAAGTTTTGTTGCTCAAATTGAGCATACGGTTATCGTGACTAAGGATGGTCCGATTTTAACGACAAAGATTGAAGAAGAATAGTTCAACATATACTAAGACTAAAGTATGAACATCATTTAGTTCCGGAGCCTATTCATATTGGTTTCGGAACTGTTTTATAATAATTAAGAACACAATCAATGCGTCATTTCAAAAATATGTTGTAACAAAGTAGTTTTTAAGCAAACATATCATCGACATCAACGAAGATACATAGCGCATTTGGTATTTTAAAACTTATTATAAAAGGTGATAGTTATGAACTATGTTGAACGTTATATTGAACAGTTTTTGAGAGCAACAGTAAGAAATAATATCAAGCACTACCTTTTAATGCTAGATGAAAAAATGAAAAATTTAGATGATTATATGCGTTATTTAATTACTAAAAAAGAACAACTTAGCAAGTTAATTGACAGTCTAATGCTAACATTAGAAAATAAATATATTGATATTGCTGAAGCATTTCAAATTCAATGTGCAAGAGAAATCAATAATCAAGAAATTGAAAATATTAAATCAGAGTTGAATAAAGTTGAAGCATATTATGCACAAATTGAAACTCAAATTCAACAAACTTCAACTGAAAAAATAGCAACAGAAAAAACATCGTATCTAATAAATTATATGAACGCTGTGGCATAGAAAGGCGGCGAAACATGACACACAAATATATATCAACGCAAATGTTGATCATTTTTACTGCATTAATGATTATTGCCAATTTTTACTACATATTTTTTGAAAAAATTGGCTTTTTACTCGTTCTATTATTGGGATGTGTATTAGTTTATGTAGGATATCTTTATTTTCATAAAATACGTGGCCTTTTGGCGTTTTGGATAGGCGCGCTATTAATTGCATTCACATTATTGTCTAATAAGTATACAATCATCATCTTGTTCGTCTTTTTATTATTACTTATTGTGCGTTATTTAATACACAAGTTTAAACCAAAAAAAGTAGTTGCGACGGATGAGGTTATGACTTCACCATCTTTTATTAAACAAAAGTGGTTTGGTGAGCAACGTACACCAGTTTATGTATATAAGTGGGAAGATGTACAAATTCAACATGGAATTGGCGACCTACATATTGACTTAACAAAAGCTGCAAATATTAAGGAAAATAATACCATTGTTGTTAGACACATTTTAGGTAAAGTGCAGGTTATATTGCCGGTTAATTACAATATTAATTTACATGTAGCTGCTTTTTATGGAAGTACTTACGTGAATGAAAAATCATATAAAGTTGAAAATAACAATATTCATATTGAAGAAATGATGAAACCGGATAACTATACAGTTAATATCTACGTATCAACGTTTATCGGAGACGTAGAGGTGATTTATCGATGAACCACTACATTAGAACAATTGGTTCAATGCTCATCTTAGTATATAGCATGCTAGCTGCATTTCTGTTCATCGATAAAGTTTTTGTAAATATCATCTATTTTCAAGGTATGTTTTATACACAAATATTCGGAATACCAGTTTTTTTATTTTTAAATCTCATCATCATATTATTGTGTATTATTGTTGGTTCGGTACTCGCTTACAAAATCAATCAGCAAAATGATTGGATTAAGACGCAAATTGAGCGTTCAATGGAAGGCGAAACAGTTGGCATTAATGATCAAAATATAGAAATATATAGTGAAACGTTAGATTTATACCATACACTCGTACCTTTAAATCAAGAATTGCATAAGTTGCGACTTAAAACTCAAAACTTAACCAATGAAAATTATAATATTAATGATGTGAAAGTTAAAAAGATTATTGAAGATGAACGTCAAAGACTAGCACGAGAACTTCACGATTCTGTTAGTCAGCAACTTTTTGCGGCAAGTATGATGCTATCTGCTATCAAAGAAACGAAGTTAGAACCACCATTAGACCAACAAATTCCTATTTTAGAGAAAATGGTTCAAGATTCGCAGTTAGAAATGCGTGCTTTGCTGTTACATTTAAGACCGCTTGGTTTAAAAGACAAATCTTTAGGTGAGGGTATTAAAGATTTAGTTATTGATTTACAAAAAAAAGTGCCAATGAAAGTTGTGCATGAAATACAAGATTTTAAAGTGCCTAAAGGTATTGAAGATCATTTGTTCAGAATTACACAGGAAGCAATTTCGAATACATTGCGTCATTCAAACGGTACAAAAGTGACAGTAGAATTGTTTAATAAAGACGATTATTTATTGTTGAGAATTCAAGATAATGGTAAAGGTTTTAATGTTGATGAAAAATTAGAACAAAGTTATGGACTTAAAAATATGCGTGAAAGAGCTTTGGAAATTGGTGCAACGTTCCATATTGTATCATTGCCAGATTCAGGTACACGTATCGAGGTGAAAGCACCTTTAAATAAGGAGGATTCGTATGACGATTAAAGTATTGTTTGTGGATGATCATGAAATGGTACGTATAGGAATTTCAAGTTATCTATCAACGCAAAGTGATATTGAAGTAGTTGGTGAAGGCGCTTCTGGTAAAGAAGCAATTGCCAAAGCCCATGAGTTGAAGCCAGATTTAATTTTAATGGATTTACTTATGGATGACATGGATGGTGTAGAAGCGACGACTCAGATTAAAAAAGATTTACCGCAAATTAAAGTATTAATGTTAACTAGTTTTATTGAAGATAAAGAGGTATATCGTGCATTAGATGCAGGTGTCGATAGTTACATTTTAAAAACAACAAGTGCAAAAGATATCGCCGATGCAGTTCGTAAAACTTCTAGAGGAGAATCTGTTTTTGAACCGGAAGTTTTAGTGAAAATGCGTAACCGTATGAAAAAGCGCGCAGAGTTATATGAAATGCTTACAGAACGAGAAATGGAAATATTATTATTGATTGCGAAAGGTTACTCAAATCAAGAAATTGCTAGTGCATCGCATATTACTATTAAAACGGTTAAGACACATGTGAGTAACATTTTAAGTAAGTTAGAAGTGCAAGATAGAACACAAGCTGTTATCTATGCATTCCAACATAATTTAATTCAATAGTTCATATCGAATTAAGAAAAGTTACTTACGCCAATCACAATATAACATCAAATAGACACCAAAAAACAGAGGTTTTCGCAATAATCATTAGCGAAAACCTCTGTTTTGTTGGTGTTTAGTCTTTTTTAAGCTTATCAACGATTTTGTCTTTTATATTTTTATCATCTTCTGGATAGGTATCACTAGGATGTTCATCAACATGATACGTACGTTGATGTGTTGCATTACTATCTTCATCATATTCGTATCTAGTGTTCTCATTATAATGATTTTTATTATTGTCATCATGTTCTAATGCTGCTTCTTCAGGTGTTTTACCTTTAATTACACTACGCTGATGAATGATTGCATTGATTTCAGCACCGACAATTATAATAAAACTTGTGATATATAACCATAGTAACAAAATGATGATACCCGCGATACTGCCATATGTTTTAGAATAGTTACCAAAATTTGAAATATACCAACCAAAACCAAATGAACCAGCTAACCAAATAATTGAAGTAAATACTGCACCTGGTAATACTGACTTAAGCTTCGTTTTAACGTTAGGTGCAACCGAATATAACACGATAAATATGATAAATATAATAATGATTGGTAACACAATTCTAATAAGGTTAAAAATCCATTTCACTTGTTCGTCAAATCCAAGTGGACCGAATAGGAAATGACTAATTACAGAACCAAGCGTTGGTAATGCTAGAGCAACTACAAACACAACGCCCATAACTACAGTGAAGACAACACTTAGTAGTTTTAATACGATTCCATTACGGCTATCTTCTACATCGTAAGCAACATTGAAAGAATTCATAATTGCAGTCATTCCATTTGAAGCTGACCAAATTGCTAAAATCAAACCGATAGATAATAAGCCACCACTGGAGTTTTGAGTTATATCACCAATTACACTCTTAATTAGAGTAGATGTTTCAGCGGGTGCATTGCTTAACATATTAGTAATTTGACTCTGCTTAATATTGAAAAATGGTAATAATGTTAATAGGAAAAGCAACATAGGGAACATAGCAAGTACGAAATGGTAAGTCATTTGTGCTGCTAGTCCTGAGGCATCATCTTTTCCTATGCGATAGATGAGATATGATAAGAAATTAGAGTCTTTCTTATATTTTGCAGGTTTATTTAATCTTGATAAGAAGAAAACCTGATCATCTTTTTTAGGTTTCTTAGATTGGAATTGTTGAGGTTCAATATATGTACGATCAACATCAATTTTGGGATTACTTTTATTTTTCTTTTTTGACTCCTCTTGCGCTTCCTTAACAGAATTAAGGTATTTTGAAGAAGAGTGATCCTTTTTCGACATGTGCACTCCTTAACCTTTCTCTATGTAATGTTTTATAAAGTAACTATTAGTATTTATCCAATTATAAAAAAACTAAACAATGATATGCTTTAAAAATGATAATATTATAGAAATTAATTGATTTAAATCTTTCATAGGCTATTTTGATTTAAAATTAAAACAAAGGCAATACTGAAACAATGCAGTTTGGCCAATCATTGTATTATCATTTAATAATGATAACTATGAAAGGCGTACACCAAATTGTTAAGTATTGCCTTATAAAAACAAAATCATCTTAGCGTTGATTTTTTCTATTAACAAATGTTTCTTTCGCATCCTTTAATGAACGTTCTAATTCAGGATTATTACGACGAATTTCTTCAACAACATCTTTCCAGTATAAAACTTCGTCTTTAATCTTGCTGACTTTAGAAGGCTTACGAGTGCGGTTACCATTTTTTGCATCTTTAACTGATTGAACTAAAGCTTGACGTGTAGATTTATCAGCTAAACTAATTGCACCACCAATTACGGCACCAATTAAAATACCAGGAACAAATTTATTTTCCATAAAAAACTACCCCTCTTTCAAATTTGCATCTTTTACGATGTAGTCTATTAAATTATCACAAGATGATAATACCATGTCGTATACACCTTCAAAATTATTCGTGTAGTATGGATCTGGTACATCACTCTCTTCCATATTACTAAATTCTAACAGTTTGAACAATTGTCCCTTAAGATTAGGATTGATAGATTTAATATTATCAACGTTACTTTGATCCATAGCCACAATGTAATCAAAATCATCTGTCGCTTCGAATAATTCACTAATCATGCCATCAAATGGAATATTGTGTTTGTTGAGAATTTTTTGTGTACCTTCATGAGGTGGCTCTCCTAAATTCCAGCTACCAGTACCTCTTGAATGTACTTTAATATCATGAATATTTCTGTCTTTAAGTCTTTGTCGCATGATTGCTTCTGCCATTGGAGAACGACATATATTGCCAAGACAGACAAATGCTACATCTACCATTTTGATTCCTCCAAACTATGTAGTTATATCCCCATTTTATAGCGACTTTAAACAATAAGAAAGCAGATTATATAAAATTCTATTAAAGTTTATTAAATTGTGATACTTTGATAACATAACTATTATTAGAGGTGAACATTGTGGCTATGACAAATGAAGAGAAAGTATTAGCTATTAGAGAGAAGTTAAATATTGTTAATCAAGGATTATTAGATCCTGAAAAATATAAAAATGCAAATGAAGAAGAATTAACAGATATATATGATTTTGTTCAATCAAGAGAAAGATTGTCGCCAAGTGAAGTGACAGCTATTGCTGACGCTTTAGGACAATTGCGACACGAATAGGAGTGGGAATTTTGACTAATTACAAAGAAAAGTTACAACAATACGCTGAACTATTAGTTAAGGTTGGTATGAATGTTCAACCAAAACAGCCAGTATTTATTAGATCATCAGTAGAAACATTAGAATTAACGCATTTAATTGTAGAAGAAGCATATCATTGTGGCGCTTCAGATGTACGTGTTGTATATAGCGATCCAACCTTAAAACGCTTAAAATTTGAAAATGAATCTGTGGAACATTTTGCTAATCATGAGATAAAATCATATGATGTTGAAGCGAGAATGGATTACGTTAAACGTGGCGCTGCTAATTTAGCACTTATTAGTGAAGATCCTGATTTAATGGATGGTATCGATAGCCAAAAATTACAAGCATTTCAACAACAAAACGCACGCGCATTTAAAGGATATATGGAAAGTGTACAAAAAAATCAATTTCCATGGGTCGTAGCTGCTTTTCCATCTAAAGCTTGGGCGAAGAGAGTGTATCCTGAACTATCTGTAGAAGAAGCATATATTAAGTTTATTGACGAGGTATTCGATATTGTGCGAATTGATGGTAACGATCCAGTTGAAAATTGGCGTCAACACATCGCTAATTTAAGTGTTTACGCTCAAAAGTTACAACAAAAAAATTACCATGCGTTGCATTATGTATCTGAAGGTACTGATTTAACAGTAGGTTTAGCGAAAAATCATATCTGGGAAGATGCTACAAGTTATGTTAACGGCAAGGAACAAGCTTTTATTGCTAATATACCAACTGAAGAAGTATTTACAGCACCAGATCGAAATAGAGTAGATGGATATGTTACTAATAAATTGCCTTTAAGTTATAATGGCACAATTATCGATCAATTTAAATTGATGTTTAAAGATGGAGAGATTATTGATTTTTCAGCTGGAAAAGGTGAAGCGGTATTGAAAGATTTAATCAATACTGATGAAGGTTCAAGAAGATTAGGTGAAGTAGCATTAGTACCTGATGATTCACCGATATCAAATCGTAATACCATTTTTTACAATACTTTATTTGATGAAAATGCAGCATGTCATTTAGCGATTGGATCTGCTTACGCCTTTAATATTCAAGGTGGAACGGAAATGACTGTTGAGGAAAAGATTGCAAGCGGATTAAATGATTCAAATGTACATGTCGATTTCATGATTGGTAGTAGTGATTTGACTATTTATGGCATATTCGAAGATGGTTCAAAAGAACTAGTATTTGAAAATGGAAATTGGGCATCAACATTTTAATAAATGTTATTTTGAGGTGCTGAGTAGGAAATGAAACATGTATTTAAAGGTCAAATACGTGATTAAAGTATAGATTGGGAGATAAAATAATGACAAATCAGGACAGACCAATGAAATCTATGTCAGAATCAAAATGTTATAAAAATAGACAAGTTTTCCCTCAAGATACGAATCACCATCATACAATGTTTGGTGGTACATTGATGGCTAATATTGATGAAATTGCAGCAATCACAGCTATGAAACATGCTGGTGCGCAAGTAGTTACCGCATCTACAGACTCAGTAGATTTCTTAAAGCCGATTAAAACAGGGGACATATTACAATACGTAGCGATGGTTTCATACGCTGGGACTAGTTCAATGGAAGTGGTCGTTCAAATTAGAATTGACGATGCATTTAATAACAAGCATGATTTAGCTGCATTAAGTTACTTAACATTTGTTGCGTTAGATGATGAAGGCAAACCTAAACATGTACCTGGTGTATATCCAGAAGATGATGTTGAAAAATGGTTTTATGATACAGCACCACAACGTGTTGAACGAAGAAAAGCACGTCGCATTGAAAGTAAACAAACAATTGAATATTTAGCTCAAGTGCAACATATTAGAGACTAAAAATATAAAGACAGATTGTTAAGGATGAATTGAACTGTTATGTTCGAATATTCCACCTACAATCTGTCTTTTTGATTATGCACGTTTATGCTTTTAGTTAAAATTTACCCCTTTTATTATAGACTATTAGTCCTATTAAATGCCCTTTATTATTTAAGTAGAGTACTGCCAGCAATTAATTGTTTTTTATTTTATAATAGCATTAAAATATGCGGAGACTACTTATCGATAAAGTGCTTCTCCGCATAATTAAGAGTTTTTAAAATTGTATAATTTGTGGTTGTTTGTGCATATGACGCTCATTATCTTTAAAATCCATATTCGGATAGTACATATTTTTAACAAGAACATTTGGTCCTAAACAACTAAACTCGGAACAATGACAATTTAATGATTTAGCAAGATCAGAGGATAACCATTTATCAAATACATCTGTTAATTTATCTTTTTGTATATTCGAAATTGTACCTGTTTCATCTCCGAAATCAGTTACGATTACATTACCTGTAAATACATTGACATTTAAACGACTACGGCCATCCGGGTCATTTCTAGTCGTTACATTTTTAGCATTTCTTAAACGTGATAGTAACTTTTGATCTTCATCATCCTTTAAGCATGGAAACACAGGCAAAGTACCAAATAACATCCAAATATCTTCATCTCTGAAATCCAATATATCATGAATTGTCTTTTTCATTTCCGCTAGAGTTAACACATTTAATTGACTTGCAAAGTCAGCTGGATACATAGGGTGAATCTCGTGTCTGCTACATTTCATATCATGAACGACTTCTTGATGTATTTTTCGTAAATGTGGTAGCGTACTTTGATTGAGCATTGTTTCCGCAGATACAAACATTCCTTGTTCTGATAATGTACGTGCATTCGAAATCATTTGTTCATATAATTTTAACTTAGCTTTTAACGGTGGTTGCTTCTTCATTGCGCCAAAGCCAACATTTGCGAATTCATCAGTTGTTCCCCAGTTGTGTGAGATATGCATAACATCGATATATTCAGCAATATCTAAATAACGATCTTGAGGCAATGTTAGGTTTGAATTCATTTGTGTATATATACCTCGATGATGTGCATACTTTAATAGAGGTTTAACAACATTTCTAATAGACTTTTTAGAAAACATTGGTTCGCCACCTGTAATAGACATCGTTCGCAGATTTGGAATTTCATCAAGTCTACGATAAATTAAGTCCATATCTAAAGGCTCGGGGTCGACAGTTTGTAAAGTATAACCAACTGCACAGTGGCTACAACGCATATTACAAAGATTTGTAGTTGTAAATTCGATGTTACTTAAAGTTAATTGGCCATGTTCTTTAACATCGTTATATGCTTCCCATGGATCATTGTAAATGCTAACAGGTTGCTTCAATTTGACGCTATTCATCGTCTTAAACTTCCTTCTTTCTATTTGGTTCATATCGGTATGATACCACTTCGTATTATCACTCGTAACAAATTATCTCTTAATTTTAGTTAATTGAAAAGGGGATTTTTAAAAGTCAAAATAATTTGAATGTCATAAATATAGCTAAGATTATATCGCTTTAACGCAATTTCTGTTAGGATAATAATGAAAAAGAAAACAAAATAAAAGGAGTTAACTTTTTATGAATGAACAGCAAACAATCGAACAGATAAAAGCGCGTTTAAATAAGTTTATTGAGGATATCGATCATGTAAATCCTGATGAAGTACGTGTTGAAGATATAGATGAATGGATTGGATTGTTAGATCAGCTTGAAGAAAAGGTTAAATTAGTATCTAAGTAAATGCCACATAAGATGTGTTAGGGTTAGATATCGCGACAGTCGCTTAATATTTTTTATATCTTGTATGTTTAATCACTGATTTACTTGTCTATAGTAATTATATCAATGATATATAGAAAGGTGATTTTCAATGACTAAAAAAGTAGCAATTATTCTAGCAAACGAATTTGAAGATATAGAATATTCAAGCCCTAAAGAGGCATTAGAGAATGCAGGCTTTAATACTGTAGTGATTGGAGATACTGCAAATAGTGAAGTTGTTGGTAAACACGGTGAAAAAGTTACTGTCGATGTAGGCATTGCAGAAGCTAAACCAGAAGATTATGATGCATTATTAATTCCTGGAGGATTTTCACCAGATCATTTACGTGGAGATACAGAAGGTCGATATGGCACATTTGCTAAATACTTTACTAAAAATGATGTACCAACATTTGCCATTTGTCATGGGCCACAAATACTAATAGATACAGACGATTTAAAAGGTCGTACGTTAACAGCAGTATTAAATGTACGCAAAGATTTATCAAATGCAGGCGCACATGTAGTTGATGAGTCAGTAGTTGTAGACAACAATATTGTAACAAGTCGAGTACCAGACGATTTAGATGATTTTAATCGAGAAATCGTTAAACAATTACAATAGAAGTATTGTGGTTATCGATTGTTAAAATTTATATATTTTCGTTTGAAATGAAATATGGATTTTAGTTTTAATAAATGAATAACAAATAAAAGGTCGTCTCTATTGGCATTTAATAGGGATGGTCTTTTATTTTTATAAAATATAACAATATTTGACATGATTAATATTTAAAATTGCAATGATTTATCTATAATTTTTTCAAAAAACAAAAAAGTAAGTATGATGGCGTATACGATTGTAAGCCCTTGGACTGATTTTCCCAAAAAGTGTAGCCTATTTGTGATAGTACTGGTAAACTCAAGGTATATACTAAGTGAGTTTTAAAAGAAGGAGCAAACGCATGAAAAGAAGCGATAGGTACTCAAACTCAAATGAACATTTTGAGCATATGAAACACGAACCTCACTATAATACGTATTATCAACCAGTTGGCAAACCGCCGAAAAAGAAAAAAAGTAAACGAATACTATTAAAAATATTATTAACCATTCTAATCATTATCGCATTGTTTATTGGTATCATGTATTTTTTATCTACACGCGATAATGTGGATGAACTAAGAAAAATTGAAAATAAAAGTAGTTTTGTGTCAGCTGATAACATGCCAGAGTATGTTAAAGGTGCCTTTATTTCAATGGAAGATGAACGATTCTACAATCATCATGGATTCGATTTGAAAGGTACAACTAGAGCTTTATTTTCAACGATTAGCGACAGAGATGTGCAAGGTGGTAGTACCATTACACAACAAGTTGTCAAAAATTATTTTTATGATAATGATCGTTCATTTACTAGAAAAGTAAAAGAATTATTTGTAGCTCATCGAGTTGAAAAACAATATAATAAGAACGAAATTTTAAGCTTTTATTTAAATAATATTTACTTTGGGGATAATCAATATACGCTTGAGGGCGCAGCAAACCATTACTTTGGAACAACCGTGAATAAAAATAGTACAACAATGTCTCACATAACAGTTTTACAAAGCGCTATTTTAGCTAGTAAAGTCAATGCACCTAGCGTATATAATATCAATAATATGTCAGAGAATTTTACGCAACGTGTAAGCACGAACTTAGAAAAAATGAAGCAACAAAATTATATCAATGAAACACAATATCAACAGGCTATGTCACAATTAAATCGTTAAATACTTGCATTCATGTGTAAGATGCTTGGAACTATAATGTAGAAGGTTTAATTGAAATGTCATAATGATAAAGTTGAATTGTTTCTGCTTTATAAATTTTACAGATTTGCTTGTAATCACACTTTCATTTTAAAAGATGATAGTGTGATTTTTTGTTAGCATCGAAAAATATTTAAAGTTAAACATTTGCTATAGGAAGTGGCTTATTGAATAATAAAAGAGTATTGTATTAAAACTTAAGAAAGTAACGGGGTGATCCAGTGCCGAAGATTACTAAAATAGAAGTTCAAAAGAAAAACAAAGAACGGTTTAATCTTTTTTTAGACGAACAATTTGAAATGGGTATAGATATTGATACATTAGTCAAATTTAATTTAAAAAAAGGGCAACAACTTGAAGCTGCTGACATGGCAGAGATTCAAAAGTATGATCATTATCGCATAGGTTTAAATAAAGCAATCCAATATTTATCATATAAAAAGAGAACTGAAAAAGAAGTTATACAATATTTACAAAAAGAAGAGATATCAGAGCAAGCGATTTCTGAAGTGATTGAATATTGTTATCGCGAAAAGTTAATCGACCATCAAGATTATGCGGAAAGTTTAAAAAATACAATGATTCGCACGACAGATAAAGGACCTAAAATTTATCAACAAAAACTATATCAACTTGGTATAGAACCAAATATCATTGAAATATTTACAGAACTTTATAGAGAACAACAGGAACTTGATGATATTATCCAAATTGCTGAAAAAATATCTAAAACAAAAAAAGGGCCACAAAATAAAGTTAAAGAAAAAGTAATGCAATCTTTAATTCAAAAAGGGTTTGAAATGGAAACCATTCATGCTGTATTGAATGAAATGGATTTTACACAAGATGAAGCGGTTTTAGACGATTTATTACAACGAGATTTAGAAAAAATTTATAATAAAAATCGAAAGAAGTACACGCAACAGAAATTAATTTCAAAAACTATCGAAGGCCTTATGAGAAAAGGATATAAATATGATAAAATTAAAGCTAAATTAGAAGAAAGTGGTATTGCCGATGGAACAGAAGAAATTGAGTGAGATGTCTGAGCCAGAATTAAGACACGAAATACAACTTTATAAAGAGAAAATGAGAAAAGCTGAGATGAATGGTATTTTAAATGAATATGACGTTTATCAAAGTAAAGTAATTGTTGCCGAAAGTTACTTAGTAGACAGAAAAAAGATAGAAATTGGTAAAATTTATAAACTGACTGATGGCAGTAATCAATATTTTAAAGTAGAAAGATTAAAAGGTATTTTTGCGTGGGGGTTTAGATTTAATAGCGATGAACCCGAAGAAGGATTACCTATAGCGTTATTACAATTATAGAAGGATGAAAATAGATGGGAAGTTCAATTGTTTTAAAGTTACTAAAAGTAACACACTACTATAGGAATAAACAGAATAAGAAATGGTATTTACCTTTTGGATATGATGCTGAAGATATCGATTTAAACAATATTAGTTTACATATTTATCAAGGAGAAGCATTAGGTATAATTGGTGAACCTGAATCTTCCAAAGCGTTGGTAGGTCAATTGTTGGCAGGTGCAATTAAACCTGATAAAGGTAAAGTAGTTTGTACTGAAGATTTGTTCTACGGATATATTGAAGATCAATCGTTAATTCATCAAACTGTTGAAGCTTATACAGCGCAGTTAGTTCAACTATTTCCATATGAAATTAATGATCATAAAGCTGAACAGATTATTCAATATGCACATTTAGGTGATTATAAAACGAAGCCGGTTAACCATATTTCGAAAGCGGCATACGCTCAATTACTATTAAGTATTGCACGCTCATCAAAATCAAATATTATTATTTTAAATCATGTTATTGACTATTTAACACCACAATTTATGGAACGTGCGATTGAATTAACAAATGATTATATTGAAAATAATTTAACGATTGTGTCAATTGGTGATGATATTGATAAAATTTCACAAGTGAGTAACTACATAGCTTGGTTTTCACATGGTCAATTAAGAATGGAAGGGTCACTTAAACAAGTTATTCCATCTTTTAAAGAACATGAACGTGATCGATTAAGTCTAAACTCAAAAGAAGAAATTGAAAACTTTGATTTAGATTGGAAAAAGAATCGTACAAGAATACCAGAGATGACCTATAATTTCAAACGTGTTGAGCGCTATAATCATGCAAAACCGCCTAAGTTTTTAGTGCGTTTTTGGACTTTAGCCTCAGGTACTATTTTAGGCTTAGCATTGATGATGTTGCTCATTTTCAATAATATAGGAATTATTTCGATAACAGATTTTACGAATCGTGCTACGATGCAAAATGAAAATAAAGATCCATATGGCGAAAAGTTAGCTTATGGAATTGCTTTTAATGGCAGTGTGGATATGCAAGGGGATAAACAAGTCACAATTCCAAAATATAGTGTAGTTACAATTACTGGCGAAAATAGTAAAAATTATCGTGTTACCGCCGATAATAAGACTTACTATGTTAGTAAAGATAAATTAGAATATTTTAACCCGGCAGGTTTATATCAAACGCATAGTTTTAAAAAATTAGCACCATATATGAAATCAAATTATAGTAATTACTATGCATACTTTAATAGTCAATTACATAAAAAGCATAGTTCAGTTATAAAAACTTTAGTTCCTGATGATGATAACCGTTTCGTTGCATCCGTTACACAACAACCGATACAATTACTTTTCAATGATAATAATCAGTTATACGGTTTTGTTTATCCAATTGTAGATAAAAAAGAATTAAAAGATAAGTTTAATATTAACAATAACATTTGGATTACTAAAGTTGGGAATGGATATTGTATTGCCAATTTGAAAGAAGACAAATGGATTTATATTGAATTGTAGGTGTAAAGATGCTAGATAATATTATTTTATATTTTAAAAACTTACCGCATACTAAAAGGTATGTAACAGAACGTTTAAAACAAAGTTGGAAAAGTTTTCTAATCGTATTAGCTGCATGTTTAATACTTATTATTGCAAGTGAAACGCTATTTTCCTTTAGTCATTTGACCGATGTTAAAGAGGTGAGATGGTTATTTAGAATCATTGTATTGATTGTTTTTGCGGTAGTGATGTTCACAATTTATATCTCTTATCATCATTATATGAATGACTTTTTAGTTACTAAGTTATTTAATATTTCCGCAGCGACGCCAGTAGTTATTATGTCTATTTTAAGTTTTATTATGCTAGTCATTTTGACGATGATTAGTGCATTGGTTAAACCAGTAAACTTCGAAACATCATATATAGCGCTATTCTATTTTATTGTGATGGCAACTATTTTTGTAGGATTAATATCCGTTACTTTTGGTCTTATTCGACTGTTAACTGAAAAAATAAATATCATATTTTATGGGGTTTGTGTATTGTGTTTCTTATTGTTACCAATTATTTTCATACCAAATCCAAATCATGTATTTATCAATCACATCCTAATGCTAAATCCAATGTATTACATTGTTAATGGTATAGCACAATCTATCATATTTGGTATATCAAGTATGGAAAACATTCCATATCATTTTTACTTTATTTTATTCTTATGTTTAATAGCTGCAGTAAATTTCGTATTAGCAAGGTATACGACACACGCAATTTATAATAAAACATCTAAAGTGACACAAACTGATAATCAACAGGATGTTTCAAATGATAGTACAGACGAGGCGGATACTTCTTCATGATGTTTAGCTGACCTGTTGTGTAAATTAATCTGTGAGAATCAGAAACAATTAGAATATCATCTAGATATTGTTTTCCTATACTGATTTTGATATTTCGAGTCATTAAAGGTAGTTTGTTAGCAACAATATAAATTTTAGATTTTGTAAAAGCATTCATAGTTTTACATTAAAAAACCGGACAGAGTAAAAATCGTTTTGATTTTCATTCTGCCCGGTTGTTCATTTTTTATAGATTAACTTTAGTGAATAATAACTTGAAATTATTTAGCATACAGTTTACGTTGTAACTTATCTTCTGTAAATACCCAGCCAATATAAGAGTGGTCTATGACATTATCGTTTGTTACATGTGCAATTGCCACAAATGAATAATGATCATTTTTTAAATAACGCAAATCAATCAAACGAATTTCAGTAGAACCATCTGCTAACGTTGTTGTTTGCCAACGATAGATTGATGAAAAGTTTAAAAAAGTACGTATATCTTTATTACCTTTGACTTTCCATAAAATGGAGTCTGTTGATAATGTTTGACGTTCCACTTTATCACTAAACACCACATTCCTACCATATGCTTTTCCAACATAGTCATGTGCATCAGTTTGTATCGCGACACGCCATTCCATAAATTTTATTGTTGGCGCAACAAATACTTTAACAGGGTGATGCTCTTGTTGAATTGCTTTTAAAGCTTGTTGCTTAATTACGGCTCTCATTTTAAAACGAATCATGTAATAAATGATTAGTAAAGCGATTATAGGAAAGAAGACTGCAAATGGATGCAAGCCTATAACCCATAATACAATACCAATACAAAGAACTGTGAAAATAATAGGGTCAAATGTGTTAATCACACTTAATTGAATCCATTTGTTTGTGATAGGTCTAAGCGCTTGTGTACCATAAGAATTGAATATATCTACAAAGACATGTAAAAATACTGCGAGCTGAGCCCACATCCATACATGAAATGGGTTGGTTCCACTAAAGAACGTGAATATTAAAAATGTAATTAAAATTGGCCATAGTATTGTGAAAGGGATGGAATGCGTGATACCTCTATGATGCGAAATATATGTTGCATTGTCCTTTAATTTAAGAACAGTATCCCCATCAGGAATTAATGAACCAACGATAAGGGTTGTAGCTGTTGCACCAAACGTAGAAGCCATTGCTGGATCTTGAGTTGCAAGTGCTGTAAGGCCCACCCCAATTGCGATATGTGTTGCAGTGTCCATATCAGTTCACTCATTTCATAATATTATATATACTATTATAATCCAATTTCGCAAATAACTAAATTAACTTACATACTAACCATGATTTTAATGTACAATAAAAACATTATGAGTAAAGACAATTAATTTTGGTGAGGAAAGGGTTTTATAAATGTATCAGCAGTCTAGTTTTAAAGAAAATTTGATACACTGGTTTGATGAAAATCAAAGAGAAATGCCATGGCGACAAACGACCAATCCGTACTATATTTGGTTAAGTGAGGTCATGTTACAACAGACACAAGTTAAAACAGTTATTGACTATTATCATCGTTTTGTTGAACGATTTCCAACTGTGGAAGTTTTGAGTCAAGCTTCGGAAGATGAAGTGTTAAAGTATTGGGAAGGCTTAGGATATTATAGTAGAGCTCGAAATTTTCATACGGCGATTAAAGAAGTTCATGATAAATATGAAGGCTTAGTTCCCAAAGATCCTGATCAATTTAAAGCGTTAAAAGGTGTTGGCCCATACACACAAGCTGCAGTAATGAGCATTGCATATAATGTACCACTAGCAACTGTAGACGGAAATGTTTTTCGAGTATGGTCTAGATTGAATGATGACTATCGAGATATTAAATTACAATCGACGAGGAAATCGTACGAACAAGAATTATTACCGTATGTTACTACAGAAGCTGGAACGTTTAATCAAGCTATGATGGAATTAGGGGCGTTAATTTGTACACCAAAAAATCCATTATGCTTATTTTGTCCAGTTCAAGAAAACTGTGAGGCATTTGATAAAGGTACATTTGAAAAGTTACCTGTTAAATCTAAAAATGTAAGTAAAAAAGTAATTGAGCAATCCGTCTTTTTAATTAGAAATAATCAAGGTCAATATCTGTTGCAAAAGCGTAGCGAAAAATTATTGCATGGTATGTGGCAATTTCCTATGTTTGAAAGTGAGCATGCTAGACGTAAAATGACTGAAAAAATCGGTCATGACATTCAACCAGTAGAAACACCTATTTTTGAGTTGAAGCATCAATTTACTCATTTAACATGGAAGATTAAAGTATACGCCGTTTCAGGAGCAATTAACATTGAAACATTACCAGATGACATGATTTGGTTTGATTTAAGTGATCGAGATCAATATACATTCCCTGTACCTATGTCAAAGATTTATCAATTTATAAATGGGTAACATTCGATGATTGGTAATATTATCGGAAAACATAGTGACATTAATTTTAAAAAGTATAAATGATATCTTTAAATCTCATAGAATAACAATGTCAAAAAGTTAAAGTGTTGATATATAAAAGTGATGATTTTATATACTTTAAATGGGACATGTAAATCTCTGTTGTAGTACTTAGCAATATTACCGAGTTTAATTATTAAGTAGTAAAATCTTATTTCGTAAAAATATGTATTTATATAATACTATTTCTGAAATATGCTATAATTTATAATGGTTAAATTAACAGAAGGTGGTGTGGAGTATGGTCAGAGAATCCATACCTAAAGAAGGGGAAAACATTAAAATTCAGAGTTATAAACATGATGGTAAGATTCATCGCGTTTGGTCTGAAACAACAATATTAAAGGGTACTGATCATGTTGTCATTGGTGGAAATGATCATACGTTAGTGACTGAAAGTGACGGAAGAACTTGGATAACACGTGAACCGGCAATTGTTTACTTTCACTCAGAATATTGGTTTAATGTTATCTGCATGTTTAGAGAAGATGGAATTTATTACTATTGCAATTTGTCATCACCATTTGTTTGTGATGAAGAGGCATTAAAATATATAGACTATGATTTAGATATTAAAGTATATCCAAACGGAAAGTATCATTTATTAGATGAAGATGAATATGAGCAACATATGAATCAAATGAATTATCCGCATGATATTGATATTATTTTAAGACGCAACGTGGACATTCTTCAACAATGGATAGAACAGAAGAAGGGCCCATTCGCGCCAGATTTTATCAAAGTTTGGAAAGAACGTTACAAAAAAATTAGACAGTATTAAGCAAATAAAGTGTAAATACTGATTAAATCATTTATATTGACTTAGTGATGTAAAGAAGTATGATAACTTTTGCTGTCGTGTGGGGACACAGTATCCATAGATTAAATTGAATAGAATATAACATACGAATAAGACAACGTATTTAATCACATGAATATGACAGAGGTTGAGATATCTTAATTTTAAAAATGTAAATTGTAAGAAGAATTTACATCTACAAATTATGTATCCAACCTCTATTCATTTTTATGCTTATGAATAGGATAGGGCAATAGATTAGGGGGGATTGTATGATTAAACGATATTTGCAATTTGTTAAGCCATACAAATATCGTATTTTTGCAACGATTATTGTTGGGATAATTAAGTTTGGTATACCAATGCTTATACCACTATTAATTAAATATGCAATAGATGGCGTGATTAATAACCACGCACTAACGACTGATGAAAAAGTTCATCATTTAACTATTGCCATTGGTATCGCATTATTTATTTTTGTAATAGTGAGACCACCAATTGAATTTATACGTCAATATTTGGCGCAATGGACAAGTAATAAAATATTGTATGATATACGTAAAAAGTTATACAACCATTTACAAGCTTTAAGTGCGAGATTTTATGCTAATAATCAAGTAGGTCAAGTAATATCTAGAGTGATTAATGATGTTGAACAAACAAAAGATTTCATTTTAACCGGGTTAATGAATATTTGGTTAGATTGTATAACAATTATTATTGCACTATCCATAATGTTCTTTTTAGATGTGAAATTGACTTTAGCAGCACTGTTTATCTTCCCATTTTACATTTTAACGGTGTACGTTTTCTTTGGAAGATTAAGAAAATTGACACGTGAAAGATCTCAAGCATTAGCTGAGGTTCAAGGATTCTTGCATGAACGTGTTCAAGGTATTTCAGTCGTTAAAAGTTTTGCGATTGAAGACAATGAAGCGAAAAACTTTGATAAAAAGAATACTAATTTCCTAACACGTGCGTTGAAACATACAAGATGGAATGCCTATTCCTTTGCCGCAATTAATACAGTTACAGATATTGGACCAATTATTGTCATCGGTGTTGGTGCATATCTTGCTATTTCTGGATCAATCACAGTAGGTACACTTGCAGCATTTGTTGGATACTTAGAGTTATTGTTCGGGCCTTTACGTCGTTTAGTCGCATCATTTACAACTTTAACGCAAAGTTTTGCTTCAATGGACCGTGTATTCCAATTAATTGATGAAGATTATGACATCAAAAATGGTGTTGGTGCTCAACCTATTGAAATTAAACAAGGTCGTATTGATATTGATCATGTTAGTTTTCAATATAACGATAACGAAGCTCCAATTTTAAAAGATATTAATTTGAGTATTGAAAAAGGAGAAACAGTTGCTTTCGTAGGTATGAGTGGTGGTGGTAAATCAACATTAATTAACTTAATACCGAGATTTTACGATGTAACTTCTGGGCAAATTTTAATAGATGGTCACAACATTAAAGATTTTTTAACGGGAAGTTTAAGAAATCAAATAGGATTGGTGCAACAGGATAATATTTTATTCTCTGATACAGTTAAGGAAAATATTTTACTTGGTCGTCCAACAGCAACAGATGAAGAAGTAGTTGAAGCGGCGAAAATGGCTAATGCACATGACTTTATTATGAACTTGCCACAGGGATATGACACTGAAGTAGGTGAACGAGGTGTTAAATTATCAGGTGGTCAAAAACAAAGATTATCGATTGCTAGAATATTTTTAAATAATCCGCCAATTCTTATCTTGGATGAAGCAACAAGTGCACTTGATTTAGAAAGTGAATCCATTATTCAAGAAGCATTAGATGTGTTGAGTAAAGATCGAACGACACTTATCGTAGCGCATCGCTTGTCCACTATTACACATGCTGACAAAATTGTCGTAATTGAAAATGGACATATTGTTGAAACAGGTACGCATCGTGAATTGATTGCAAAACAAGGTGCTTACGAGCATTTATATAGCATTCAAAACTTATAAAGTATTAGTTGTTTGACTTCAGTACAATCTTGAAGAGAAAATTTGTAACAGGATGGTGGGGTCATAACATAGAAAAAGCAGTAAGAGATTTTCTTAATTGAAAATAATCTTACTGCTTTTTTAAATTTAATTTCGAGATTCAATATTAGTTTATCTCATTGTGGCATTAATTGATAAAATTGTTTTAATGTTATAAATCAAAGTCTTCTTCAACAATTTCAATGTCTGCATCAGATCTATGATATGTGAAAAAGCTAATTCTTATGCGGTCTAAATGCTCTAAATGGTGTCGATACTCTTCGATGGCTGCAACAATTTGCATAACATTGGCAAACGAATATTCCGTTTGATAAGGATGATTTATTAACTCATGCTGAAATGTGGACAATAAATCTTTTTTCTGCGGATTATCTAACTCATAATCAACATGTGTCACATTATAACGTGCTTTTTTAGAAAGGCTAGCTAAAATTTGCTCGTGAAAAGCAGTTAATGAATCTAAATCTAATTTGATTTGTAATAGGAAATTGTTATTAAGTAAATATAAGTCGTTTTGATAACGCGACAATTTGTTTAATACTTCATAAGCTTGTCTAGTCGTCTGAACTACTTCTCTGAAAAGTATTTTCTTTCTATTCTGTTGGTGAATATGTTTTTTTGTAATAGGACGTTCTTCGCTATAGTAATCATAAATTTTCTCTAACTTTTCGACACGTTGTTTTAAATTATGACTATCTTGTTTAATATTATTAAACTCCGTCGTATCATTTAATACTAATTTAAACCACATAAAAATATCTGAGGATATATTTAATGAATTATAGTAAATTTTTGTTTCAAATTTAGGTGGTAGAAACACAAAGTTAACTAGAGATGAACTTATGACACCAATCATTACAAGTACAAACCTGTAAAAGGCGGTAATATAGAAAGAACCGGTATGTTGTCCCATAATGATTAATGCTGTTACACTCGCCAAAGTAGCAACATGTGCTAAATTAAATTTAAATAAAATAGCAATAAGTACTATGACGGTAACACCCATAATGATAAAATTATCACTAAAAATTGTTACCATTGTAACAGATAGTATGGCACCTATAATGTTACCCAATGCTTGATCAGAAACTGTTTTAAATGAACGATAAATACTAGGTTGCATTGCAACAACAGCACTGACACCAGCTAAGGCTTTCAGACCAACATCATCCGGTAGTAAAGAAGCGATAGACATAGCTAAAATAATGGCTATACCAGTTTTAAAAATCCGAGCTCCTAGTCTCAAAAATAATGACGCCCCTTTTAAGTTTATTGAATATCTAATATTCGTATTCATTACTGTTATACACTTACTAGTTACAAAATTCAAGCTTATTTATAGTTGTTAAAATAAATCATACATAATACTGATAGCGATGTAAAACTTTAGTCAGAGATTAAAATAGTATAAATTTGTAAAATAAAAACTCACATAGTGACATATCAAGTTAAACGTTAATAGTTAACGATATAAAATGAATCTACTATGTGAGCATTTGCTTTATTTTAATTCAATTAAAAATATACTTCCTTAAAAGTTATTTCATTTGACTAAAAGCATAGTCTGCAGCTTTTAAAGTTTGTTTAATATCTTCTTCTGTATGTTCAGTTGTTAAGAACCAAGCTTCAAACTTAGAAGGTGCTAAATTGATACCTTGATTTAACATTAATTTGAAAAATTTACCGAACGCTTCGCCGTCAGAATGTTCAACTTGATCATAATGTGTGACTTTTTCATCTGTAAAGTACAATGTTAAAGATCCATAAATACGATTAATTGTAGCTGTGATATTATGTTTTTCGATTAATTTAAGTAAACCTTCTTCTAGTTGTTGGCCTAAGCTGTCTAATTTTTCATAAACACCGTCTTGTTCTAGTACTTCGAGTAATGCAATACCTGCTTTCATAGATAACGGGTTACCAGCCATTGTACCAGCTTGATATGCAGGTCCTAGAGGTGCTACTTGTTCCATAATATCTTGACGTCCACCATAGCCTCCAATTGGTAAACCACCGCCAACAATTTTACCAAATGCAGTTAAATCAGGGATAACACCTAATAAATCTTGAGCGGCACCGTAATGGAAACGGAATGCAGTAATTACTTCATCATAAATCACTAGGGTCCCATTGTTATGTGAAATTTCATTAACCTCTTCTAAAAATCCAGGTTGAGGCATTACCATTCCAAAGTTACCAACAATTGGTTCTACTAATACTGCGGCAATTTCATCACCCCAAAATTCAATTGCTTCTTTATAGGCGTTAATATCATTGAAAGGTACAGTAATGACTTCACGTGCGACGCTTTCTGGAACACCAGCTGAGTCTGGAGAACCGAGCTGAGATGGGCCGCTACCTGCTGCAACCAATACTAAATCAGAATGGCCATGATAAGATCCAGCAAATTTTATAATTTTATTTCTTTTAGTATATGCACGTGCAACACGAATTGTTGTCATGACTGCTTCTGTTCCAGAATTTACAAAGCGAATTTTCTCAAGAGATGGAATTGCATCACGTAATTTTTTGCTGAATTCAATTTCTAATTCAGTCGGTGTACCAAATAAAACACCTTTAGCAGCTTGTTCTTGAATTGCTTTAGTAATATGAGGATGTGCATGCCCCGTAATAATTGGACCGTATGCTTGAAGGTAATCAATAAATTTATTGCCATCGACATCATATAAATATGCACCGTGTCCTTCTTTCATAACAACAGGTGCACCGCCTCCTACAGCTTTATAAGAACGAGAAGGGGAATTGACACCGCCTAGAATATATTCGTTTGAAAGTTGTTGTAAACGTTCACTTTCACTAAAATTCATTTATATCAACCTCTTTTAATTTAATATTTTCATCTAATATCGTATCATAAAATTATTATAATGAAGAAAAAGGTGATTATATGTTGCAAAAAGGAGAACAATTTCCAATATTTAAATTAGAAAATCAAGACGGAACTGTCATTACAAATGATACATTAAAAGGTAAAAAGGCGATTATATATTTTTATCCTAGAGATAATACACCTACTTGTACCACAGAAGCTTGTGACTTTAGAGACAATTTAGAAATGTTCAATGATTTAGATGTTGCAGTATATGGTATAAGCGGTGATTCAAAGAAAAAACACCAAAATTTTATTGAGAAACACGGATTGAATTTCGATTTATTAGTAGATGAAGATTTTAAATTAGCTAAAGAAACTGGCGTATATCAGTTAAAAAAATCATTTGGCAAAGAAAGTATGGGCATTGTAAGAACGACTTTTATAATAGATGAACAAGGTAAAGTATTAGATGTTATCGAGAAGGTTAAGGTTAAAACACAAATAGAAGAACTTAAAAACATTTTGGGGTGACATATATGAAAGTTGTTGGGTTAAATCGTATGCGTGAAGTTGAAACTGAATTACAACAACGCTTTTCAGATTTAGATTTTAAATTTTATAAAAAAGCATCAGAAATACCTGAGAGCGACTTGGCTGATTTAGATATATTAGTTGGTTATGATGGCGGTATCAATGAGGCATTTTTACGACGTTGCCCGAATTTAAAATGGATTGCATGGTTTGCAACGGGTGTAAATACATTGCCGTTAGATTATATTGCAGATCACGGCATACTTTTAACTAATGGAAAAGGTGTTCAAGCTAAACAATTATCTGAATACATTTTAGCTTTCATTTTAGATGATTATAAAAAGATGAAACTATCATATGATAACCAACGACAACATATATATGATTCGAAAATAACTGGTAAACGCCTATCAGGACAAACAGTTTTATTTTTAGGTACAGGTGCAATTGCTACTAGAACTGCGAAGTTAGCAAAGGCTTTTAATATGAATTTAATTGGTCTGAGCAAGTCAGGTCAGAACAAAGATGAGTTTGACGAGATATATACTATCGAATCACTTGAAAGCACATTACCAAATGCTGACATTATTATAAATGCTTTACCAGAAACGCAAGAAACGATTCATTTACTAAAGAAAAAACATTTTGAATTAATGAAAGATGAAGCACTTTTTATAAATATAGGACGAGGTAGCATAGTTAAAGAAGCGCTCTTAATAGAAGTATTAAAAAGTAAAGTTATTCGACATGCATATTTAGATGTGTTTGAAAATGAACCTTTGAAACCTAATCATGAATTATATGAATTGGATAATGTAACTATAACAGCGCATATAACTGGTAATGATTATGAAGCAAAGTATGACTTATTAGATATTTTTAAAAACAATCTAGTTAATTTTCTCAATAAGAATGGTCTAATTGAGAATGAAGTTGATGCTAAAAAAGGCTATTAAATGAAATCATCATGTAAATATTGACACGCGCGCAATACTACAGTTATATTTATAGTAAGTAATAATAATTATTATATAAGAAAGATGGTGATATAGATGAGTGTTGAAATAGAATCAATTGAACATGAACTAGAAGAATCAATTGCATCATTGCGACAAGCAGGCGTAAGAATTACACCTCAAAGACAAGCAATATTACGTTATTTAATTTCTTCACATACTCATCCAACAGCTGATGAAATTTATCAAGCACTTTCACCTGATTTTCCAAATATAAGTGTTGCGACAATATATAATAACTTAAGAGTGTTTAAAGATATTGGAATTGTAAAAGAATTAACATATGGAGACTCATCAAGTCGATTCGACTTTAATACACATAATCATTATCATATTATATGTGAACAATGTGGTAAGATTGTTGATTTTCAATATCCACAGTTAAATGAAATTGAAAGATTAGCTCAGCATATGACTGACTTTGACGTAACACATCATCGAATGGAAATTTATGGAGTTTGTAAAGAATGCCAAGATAAATAATTTAACTTTGGTAGTATGACAAATTAAAAAAGCGTTAGCTTACTTCATATAAGTAAGCGTAATATTTAAGAAGTTAAACGACATGAAAGTTGTTTAACTTTTTTATGCTTATTCTGAAAAATATTTAAATTGAAGAAAAGAATATTCTAACTACGGAAGTGGTATTAACTAATAACTAGTATCCTTTATAAATAAACATAAAAATATTCAAACGAAGGTCTACTAAATAACTATCCATAAAGTGAGTATAAGTTTGTTTGTAAAACTGAAGTAAAAAGCATAAGGAATTACACTTTAAATACATATAGTACTTACGAATAGAAAATAATCCCTTCAACAGTAATTTTTAAACAAAAATAAGTGTTGTTTTATGTTGACTCTACTAGAATAACTTGATATTATATAAAAGTCGTCAAACGGCACTAATATTTAAAAAACAAATGTTTTAAGTTGTTGATTTAAAATATTAATAAAGTGTAAATTTGACTATTGAAATTCGAACAAATACATAATAAAATAATATTTGTTGAATTAATTGAGTTAGGAAATTTATTTTTTAGAAATAAAATAATTAAAAATAATTCTTGACTTACAAAAACTTACGAGTTATAATTAAATCTTGTAAGTGACAAACGAACATTGAAAACTGAATGACAATATGTCAACGTTAATTCCAAAAACGTAACTATAAGTTACAAACATTATTTAGTATTTATGAGCTAATCAAACATCATAATTTTTATGGAGAGTTTGATCCTGGCTCAGGATGAACGCTGGCGGCGTGCCTAATACATGCAAGTCGAGCGAACGGACGAGAAGCTTGCTTCTCTGATGTTAGCGGCGGACGGGTGAGTAACACGTGGATAACCTACCTATAAGACTGGGATAACTTCGGGAAACCGGAGCTAATACCGGATAATATTTTGAACCGCATGGTTCAAAAGTGAAAGACGGTCTTGCTGTCACTTATAGATGGATCCGCGCTGCATTAGCTAGTTGGTAAGGTAACGGCTTACCAAGGCAACGATGCATAGCCGACCTGAGAGGGTGATCGGCCACACTGGAACTGAGACACGGTCCAGACTCCTACGGGAGGCAGCAGTAGGGAATCTTCCGCAATGGGCGAAAGCCTGACGGAGCAACGCCGCGTGAGTGATG
>OVXK01000026.1_pt1 | contig 180140 bp, 165 predicted proteins | sample 1732021 | NCBI WGS metagenome assembly OVXK01 (sample SAMEA4413051, study PRJEB24355) | metagenome | biome: human; feature: gut; material: faeces | place: United Kingdom | collected 2010 | reverse complement strand
GGTGGAAAAAATAGCCTAAATAGGCTGATTCGATGTGTTTGCGGGAAAAAAATCGGCCCAGATCCGCGAAATTTTAATCAGCGAGTCAGCTTGGGAAGAAATGACCTGCTTATTCGCACCTTCCCTAGAGCTATCCTGATAACACTTACGAGGTCGTTGACGGATTCTCGGTTCAGTAATAGACCATCGACCAATGAAGCGATAAAGACGTTGTGTTGCAGAATCGACTTAATTATCTGTTGAGTCACATCGATGCCTCGGCGACTCAGGCGGTCTAACGATTCAATGATGATAGTTGAGCCTTGTTCGATCTGACCTTTCTCTATTGCTTCGAGCATATCACCGAGTGAAGGTCTGTTTCCCTCCTTGAATGCTGAGATTCCGAGGTCTTGAAAGTTCTTATCTGATAGAATCAAGTTATTCGCATGTGCGTACTGTTCTGCAAGCTCGGTTTGGCGTCTTACAGAGTCGCCTTGCTCTTGCTTCTTTGATGAAAATCTTATGTAAGAGTAAGCTTGTCCGTTTTGTTTCATAATCACCTCAGTAACTTACAAGAGAGTATCAATTTTGCTTCTTTGCAACAATATTACCATGCAGTTCGGCAGTAAGCCGCTGTTCGAAAATATTTCCGTCAAATTTGGCGGCGGCAATCGTTACGGCCTGATTGGCGCCAACGGTAGCGGCAAGTCCACCTTTATGAAGATCCTCGGCGGCGATCTTGAGCCGACGCTGGGCAACGTCTCCCTCGACCCGAATGAGCGTATCGGTAAGCTGCGCCAGGATCAGTTTGCGTTTGAAGAGTTCAGCGTGCTGGATACGGTCATTATGGGCCACGGCGAGCTGTGGGAAGTGAAGCAGGAGCGCGATCGCATCTACTCTCTGGCGGAGATGAGCGAAGAAGACGGTTACAAGGTGGCTGACCTTGAAGTGCTGTACGGCGAGATGGACGGCTACTCCGCCGAAGCGCGCGCCGGCGAACTGCTGCTCGGCGTCGGTATCCCGGTTGAACAGCATTACGGCCCGATGAGCGAAGTGGCTCCCGGCTGGAAGCTGCGTGTGCTGCTGGCGCAGGCGCTGTTCTCCAACCCGGATATCCTGCTGCTTGATGAACCGACGAACAACCTGGACATCGATACCATCCGCTGGCTGGAGCAGACCCTCAACGATCGCGACAGCACCATGATCATCATTTCGCACGACCGTCACTTCCTGAACATGGTTTGTACCCACATGGCGGATCTGGATTACGGCGAGCTGCGCGTTTACCCGGGCAACTACGATGAATATATGACCGCGGCGACCCAGGCGCGCGAACGTCTGCTGGCGGATAACGCCAAGAAAAAAGCGCAGATTGCCGACCTGCAATCTTTCGTGAGCCGCTTTAGCGCCAACGCCTCTAAATCTCGCCAGGCGACCTCACGCGCCCGTCAGATTGACAAAATTAAGCTGGACGAAGTGAAAGCGTCCAGCCGTCAGAACCCGTTCATTCGCTTTGAGCAGGATAAGAAGCTGTTCCGTAACGCTCTGGAAGTGGAAGCGCTGGCAAAAGGCTTTGACAACGGCCCGCTGTTTAAAAACTTCAACCTGCTGCTGGAAGTGGGGGAGAAGATCGCTATTCTGGGCGCCAACGGCGTGGGTAAATCCACAATGCTGAAAACCCTGGTCGGCGACCTGATGCCGGATAACGGTACCGTTAAATGGTCCGAGAACGCGCAGATTGGCTACTATGCCCAGGATCACGAATATGAATTCGAAAACGATCTGACGGTATTTGAGTGGATGAGCCAGTGGAAACAGGAAAGCGATGACGAACAGGCGGTGCGCAGCATCCTGGGCCGACTGCTGTTCAGCCAGGACGACATCAAAAAGCCGGCGAAAGTGCTCTCCGGCGGCGAAAAAGGCCGTATGCTGTTCGGTAAGCTGATGATGCAGAAACCGAACATTCTGGTGATGGACGAACCGACCAACCACCTGGATATGGAATCGATCGAATCGCTGAACATGGCGCTGGAGATGTATCAGGGGACCCTGATTTTTGTTTCCCACGACCGTGAGTTTGTGAGCTCGCTGGCGACCCGGGTGATTGAAATTACGCCGGAGCGCGTGGTCGACTTCACCGGTAACTACGAAGATTATCTGCGCACTAAAGGTATCGAATAATTTTTCTGTTGCTTGTCCCGGATTGCGGCGCCGCTGCGCCTTATCCGGGCTACCGGCCCGCAGACGGCGGTGAACCCGTAGCCCGGGCAAGGCGCGTCAAGCGCCGCCCCCGGGAGCAGTTTGCAGAGTCGCTGAATTCCCCGGAGGCGCCAGTGCGCCTTATCCGGGCTACACCCGCCACTCGCTCCTTTCTTCACCGTTCACCCGCAGCCTGCGTTTTTCCCCCGCCGGCAACGATACCTTCAGCGCTTTCCACGCCGGACGATAATCGCCGCGCGCCTTGACCTTCAGGTTAATGCTGGCGCTATCGCAGACCATTTCCCATTCCACCCACAGCGCATTGCCGTTCCGGTAGCCCCAGCTTTCGCCGTCGTCTTCAAACAGCAGGCCGCGACAGGTCCCCATTCCTTTCAGCGGGAACAGTTTTAGCTCGCGGGTATCGTCTTTTTCAGCGCAAACGTGGCGAATGCGTTCGCTCAGCGGCAGGCCTGCGCCGGCGCGAACCAGCAGCGGCAGTTTTTCCAGCGGCGCATCAAGGACGATCCACTGGCCGCCTGCGTACCACTGGTGGCTGTAAAAGTCGTACCAGCCGTCCTGGTTTGCCGGCAACCACACGCGGCGCTGACGCGCGCCGGGTTCGACGACGCTGGCGACCAGCAGATCGCGACCCAGCAGGAAGTCGTCGCATTCGGCAAACGTCTGCGCATCGTGTTCGTGATCGAGGAAGGTCGGGCGCAGCATCGGTTCATCGTCGGCGTGAGCCTGCCACAGCAGGGTATAGAGGTACGGCAGCAGACGATAGCGCAGCTCAATGGCTGAACGGATCGCCGGGGTGACCTCCGGGTACATCCAGGCTTCGTTGACCGTCTGGTCGTCATTCCACGAGTGAATGGTAAACCGCGGATGCATAACGCCGTTTTGTACCCAGCGCACGAACAGCTCCGGGTCCGGTTTGTCGCCAGAGAAGCCGCCCACATCGTGTCCGACGTTGAACAGCCCGGACAAGCTCATACCCAGCCCCATGCGGGTGTTATAGCGCAGCGTCTCCCAGTTGGTGCGGTTATCGCCGCTCCAGGTCTGGACGTAGCGCTGCATCCCGGCGCAGCCGGAGCGAGAGATCAGATACGGGCGTTTCTGCGGCGCAAAGCGCTGCTGGGCCTCCAGCGACGCGCGCATCATCAGCAGCGGCATCACCGGGCGAATATGTTTGATAGCAATTTCGTGGCCGAATCCGTGACAGCGGGCTTCGCCGTCCCAGACTTCATACTCGTTATTATCGTTCCACGTGGAGTCGATGCCCATCTCCAGCAATTGGGTCGTCACGCCTTCCTGCCACCAGGCGACGGTTTGCGGGTTGGTAAAGTCGAGATGCGACCCTTCGTCATCCCAGAAGCTGGAGCGCTCGGGAGCATCGGCCTGTGAATCGCGGATAAAGAGCCCGCGCTCCGCGACCTCGTGATAGCGCGGATGGTCCTGCAGCAGGCAGGGCTTAATATTGGCGGCGAGCTTCAGCCCGGCATCGTGGAAGGCCTGGCTCATCACCTTCGGCTGCGGCACCTTGTCGTTGTTCCAGTTAAAGACGTAGCGCTTGCCGTTAATCGAGGTATAGCCGGAAGAGAGCTGGAACGAATCGCACGGAATGGCGTGTTCATCGCACAGGCGGATAAAGTTCATCAGCTGGTTTTGCGCATCCGGCGCGTCGGTGTAGTGCATCGTCGAACCGCTGTAGCCGAGACTCCATTTCGGTCCGAACAGCGTTTTGCCGGTCAGGCGGACGAACGCTTTGGTGATATCCAGTACCCGCTTGCCGGAAAACAAATAGTAATCAATGTCTCCCGCTTCCGCCTGCCAGCGGCGATAGGCGGTATGGTAATTATCGATTTCGTTGCCGAGATCCAGCCAGCAGCTGCTCAGGTTGTCGTAAAACAGACCGTAGCTGACATCGCTGCGCTGCGTGATGGTAAACGGAATATGTTTGTACAGCGGGTCGGTGCTTGCCGCGTTATAGCCCATGGCGTCGAGGTTACGCATCTCATAGCGTTTACCGTTACGCTGCAGATCGCCGGCTTTTTCGCCCAGACCGTAGAAGCGTTCGTCTTTGCGTCGGCTCAGGTAGTGGGCAACGCCGTCGCCGTGTGCATTCGCCAGATAGGCGCTGGTGGGGCGGTCGTTCGCCAGCGGCTGCCACTCGCCGGCCTCATCGCGATAGCGCCATTCCAGCCACAGCGGCTGGTGGACGGTGACGCGCAGCTGGTCGGTGGCAATGGTCAGGGCGTCGCTATGCTCCGTGAGCTGCCAGGCGGGTAGGCTAAAGCCGCTCAGCTCTTCGCGCGGGCGTCCTTCCCACGGCACGTCCTGTTGGGGAGCGATACTCCAGGTGCGATCCAGCGCCAGCTGGCCGTGCCGCTTCAGCAGCACGCGGAACATATTTTCTTCCAGTACGTACAGACACAGGGTGTGCTGGCCGTCGACGAGCAGCTCAACGTGATGCTCCAGCCGTTGGTGTAAGGTCCAGTTTTTCAAAGTCTTCATTTTTTACATCCACTCTCAGGCGCGTTTTGCGCGACGTTCAGCAATAAATGCCACCAGGAATACCGCGCCAATCAGGTCAAAGAACCCCATGGCGATAAATAGCGGGTTGAAGCCGATTTTGTCGGCGGTGACGCCAATTAACAGCGAGAACAAAAAGCTGGCGATCCAGGCGGCGGAGCCGCGCATCCCGTTTACGGTCGCCATCTGCCCTTTATCGAACGACTCCACCACCAGCGCGCTGAGCATGCAGGAGATAATCTGGTGGCCGAAGCCGCCAATTGAAATCAGCACGATGGTGATATAGGGATCGCGGGTAATCGCCACGGTGGCGAGGGAAATCATCAGGAAGGCGCCGGTGACGGAGCTGGCGACCACCGAGTTCACCCGCGAGCAGCCGAACCAGCGGGTATACAGTTTGGTCAGATAGCCGCTGGCGACGCTGCCGAGGTCGGCCGCCAGAAACGGCAGCCAGGCAAACATGGCGATTTGCTTGAGATCCATGCCGTGCTCTTTCGCCAGGTAGAGCGGTACCCAGAAGCTCAGCACCGCCCAGGCGGGTTCCGCCATAAAGGCCGGAATGGCGATACCGTAGAAGCGCTTGTTTTTCGATACGGTTTTCAGCGCGGTAAAGAAGGGCAGCTTAACCGGCGGCGCTTCATTGTCCTGCTGGATAAGCGCCAGCTCGGCTTTGCCGAGGTTAGGGTGTTTTTCCGGGTTATGATAGAACGCCCACCACAGTACGACCCATACGAGCGCCAGCGCGCCGGTGAACATAAATGCGCCCTGCCAGCCGAACGAGGCGTGCGCGAAGTAGATAATCGGCGGCGCCAGCATGGCGCCGATGGAAAAACCAACCCCGGCCCAGCCTGCCGCGATTGGGCGCTCGGATTTAGGGAACCACTCGCCGAGCGTTTTGGCGTTGGCTGGCGTCGCCGCCGCCTCAGCGCCGCCCATGAAAAAGCGCAGAATCGCCAGGTGCAGCCAGCTCCCCGCGCCGGCATGGGCGATGCAGGCGATGGCCCACAGCGTGGCGCAGATCATAAAGCCGAGCTTGAGGCCAATGACGTCGATAAGCCAGCCGCAGAGCGGCTGAAAAATGGTATACGCCAGCTGAAAAGCGCCGACGATCCACGAGTACTGTTCAGTGGTAATACCGAGAGAGGTTTTTAATTCCGGGGCGATAATCCCCAGCGAATTGCGCGTGATGTAGTTAACGGTGACGCCGAGCAAAAACAGCACCAGCATCCACCAGCGCAGGTTCTTCACTATGCGGCGCGATTTACTCACCGCCATATCGTTATTGAGGCCTTGGCTCATAGAACTCTCCACGAGACATGTAGTAGGGAAAATTGACCAACCCGCTTGCTGAGTTGTCGCTAAAATTTTCTATTTCGTTGTTTGTTAAGGTTGATGTCTCGACACTATTGGTTGACTAATCTCAAAGGTGTTGGACCAATTCAGGCTAAGGGAGAATGCGAGCGGGCAATAGCGACAATTCTGCAAATTTTTTCATGGGGCGATCGGGATCGCAGTATGACATCGCCAAATCGCTTAAAAATATTCACATTCTCGATATGAAAATTTTTTCATCAGCAAAGTAGAGCGCGATCACAAAATGGACAAAAAGCTTAAAGTGAGCGAAATCGCGGCGCGTACCGGGCTGTCGGTCAGCACGGTATCGCGGGTGCTGGCGGGGAAAGCGAACACCAGCGCCAGGGCCCGCCAGAGGGTACTGGAGTGCGCCCGCGAGCTGGGCGTGATGGAGGGTATCGCCGCCGGGCGAATGCTGCTCAACAACCTCGTGGTATTCGCGCCCCAGCGCGCTTTCGATGAGCGTACGGATATTTACTACTATCGGGTGATTCAAAGCATCAATAGCGCCCTTATGCCGCACGAGGTGCACCTGCGCTACTGCGCGCTGGAAGAGAATGACAGCGATGCCAATTTGTTTTTGCAGCGCATGCATGAAGCCTCGACCCAGGCCGCTATTTTACTGGGTATCGACGATCCGCATATTCACGATCTGGCGGCCGATCTGGCGAAGCCCTGCGTGATGATCAACTGCCACGACGCGGGAATGCGCTTACCCTCCGTCGCGCCGGATCATCGGCTGATCGGCCAGTTCGCCGCCCGCTACCTGTTTGAGATGGGGCATCAGGCGATCATGAACGTGATGTGCCTGCGCCGCTATACCATGGAGCTGCGTCTGCTGGGGATCAAGCAGGCGTGGCGCGCGCGGAATTTGAGCTTTGCCGAAAGCAGGGATCTCATTGATGTGGCCAATTTCAGCGCCCGGGATACCGAGGAAAAAGTAGGAGAGTGGCTGGATAAGCGCGGCGACGGCCCGCTGCCGACGGCATTTCTGGTGGGCGGTGATTTTATGGCGGCAGGCACGATCGCCGCCTTACAAAAACGCGGTTTGCGCGTCCCGCAGGACATTTCCGTCATGAGTATCGACGGTTTTAACCTGGCGGCGATTCAGGATGTACCGCTAACCGCCGTCCACGTCCCGCGCGATGAATTAGGGGTTGAAGCGGTGCATTTGCTACAGCAAAGACTGATCCGTCCCGATGCGCCGCACGGCGCGTTACTCTTGCATGGCACGCTGGCGGTACGCGATTCGGTGCGGCGGATACGCGCCGGTAACCGCCGTACCGCCGTTGAAGCGAAGGGGCTATATGACGATTAATCAACCATTCCCAGCGCGCGCTTACCGTGGATATTTAAATCATCCAGCGTGAAACGTCCTTCCCAGCTGGCTTCATAATCTTCGCGCGGGAAGTCGCCCGGCGAAGCGCCGCGCGCCAGCGCGACTTTGACCTTCTGCGCGTAGGCGAGGTTTTTCTCACACATTGGCGCGGCGGGAATATACATCACGTTGCCCCAGCCCTGCTGATTTTCCACCGGCGCGACCGAGTGGATCACGTCGCAGTGCCACCATACCGAATCGCCCGCGTTAAGCGCCGGAATAGAGCTTAAAGCTTTGATCAGCAGCGGATGCCATTTTTCCGAAATCGGCAGCACCTTACCCGGCGCGACGCCGCACAGTTCATCATCCGGGACATCATCGAGCAGCGGACGCAGCAGCACGTACGCCATCGCTTCCGGGATCGGCACCACGTGCAGCAGGCCCTGATCGGGGATCATATCGGAGAGCGCGGTCCACCCCTGGAAGGTGCGGAACACCGAGCATTTGGTGGTATTGTCGACCGTATACTCTTCGACTTCGGTACGGTGCGCCGCGTCCCACGGGTCGTAAGCATCAATATTGCCATTAAACACGTCGGCAAACACTTTCTGATAGGCCGGCAGCAGCCAGCGCTCCAGGGCGCCGGAGTCGGTATGCGCGCCCAGACCTTTCGAGGTGGTTCCCGGCGGGCGGCGGCGAATGCGGTCCGGGTAGATGACGCTCACGTCCGGGTTAAACCACTGTTTCCCGTCGCGGTTAAACGTCCACAGGCGGTTGAGGAACGACTGCACGGCGGCCATTTCGTCGCTCTGGCGCGCCTGCATCTGCGCCTGGGACCAGTAAATCGGATAGATTTCCGGCCGCGACGCCTCCAGCGAGCCAAAAAAGGTATCGCCCGGGCCTCTGTAGACATCATCAAAATGGTTGCGGTCGAGATAGTCGAGCATCGAGTTATCCCACGCCAGCGCCCGTTCGCGAGAAAAATGGCCTTTGATGACCGCGCAGCCGCGACGCTTGATGAGCTCGCGCTGGGCCTCCGTGACCTGGCCACGCGCAATCGCCTCGAACGGGATTGTCGGCCAAACGTCCTGAGCGCTGGCCTTGAGGGCGTCAATCTCTTCCAGACGCGCGGCGATACGCGCCGTCAGCCGATCGAACACCGCCTGTACGTCGCCAATTTGCGCCCGCAGCTCCCGCTTGATCTGGCGGATAGCCGCTTTAGGGTCGGCAGGTAAAGTTTCACTGGTATGGGTAACAGCCATGATGACCTCTCATCTTTCATTCGAAAGTAATAAATCTTACATATGATAATTTAAGTTAAAATTAAGTTAATGCAAGTTTAAAATTATGCAGAGGCGCACAAAACGGGAAGCCGGGGCGGTCAACCCCGGCGCGGCGTTACTGGTTGAAGGGGGCGGCGTGGTCGAGGACGGCCTGAATGACGTTCAGCGCGCCGTCGTGGTTATTATCATCGGTGGCAAAACGCGACACCGCCTTGATGCTGTCGGCGGCGTTGGCCATCGCGAAAGAGTATTTCACCAGCTTGAGCATTTCCGTATCGTTAGCGCTGTCGCCAATGGCCACGCACGCCTGCGGCGAGATGCTCCAGCGCTTCAGCAGGCGGCTGATGCCGTTGGCTTTATGCAGGCCAGGGATAATTAAATCGACGAAGCCGAAGCCGCTGGTGACCGGCTTCATGATGCCGTCCAGCGAGACGTGCAGTTTATCGATAAGCTGCGGGATTTCGCTATCCGGCAGGTTAAGCGAAAACTTGAACAGCTTATCGTCAATATCATGATAGCTGCTAATGCGCTGCAGGCGATGGTAGTGCTTTGACATCAGGGTGACGAACGCCTCGGGCGCGCGGTCGCTGACATAGGCGCTTTCGAGGCCGCAGGCGACGAAGTTGAGCTGCGGGTCTTTCAGCAGTTCGCCAATGACGACCTGGGATTCATGACGGGTCAGTTCGCCGTGGAACAGCTGTTGACCGTGTTCGTAAACCAGCGCGCCGTTCTCGGCGACAAAGGAGATGCGGTCGCGGATTTCCGGGAAAAAAGAGATCAGCTGGTAGTACTGGTTGCCGCTGGCGACAACGAATTCAATACCCTGCTGTTGCAGTTGCGCGAACTGCGCAAGAAAACGCGAGCGGTCATACTGCTTGGCGTCATTGAGAAAAGTTCCGTCCATATCGGTGACGATAACTTTAACGGTCATAACACATGCTCCTGGCTTAACTTCGACCAGTAACATTCTAATTACAATGTGATGGGGAGCACAAATTTATTTCGAATGAAAGTTGGCGTTCACCGATGTGCAGGAGAAAACCCCGGGTTGCGACGTAAACGCCTTACCCGGGGCAGTGGCCCGCAAACGGCTTCGAACCTGTAGCCCGGCTAAGCGCAGCGCAAGCCGGGGGACGTTATTTACAGCGTATGCTCGGTACGGGCGATAATATCGTCCTGAGCATCCGGCGACAGGGCGGTAAAGAACGCCGAGTAACCGGCCACGCGGACCACTAAATCGCGATACTGGTCAGGGTGTTTCTTCGCTTCAAGCAGCGTCTCGCGCGACACGATGTTGTACTGAATATGCCAGCCTTTATGTACCTCGAAGAAGGTGCGCAGCAGCACCATCAGTTTCTGCTTATCGGATTCATTCTCCAGCGTGGCCGGGTTCAGCTTCTGGTTAAGCAACACGCCGCCAAGAATCGAACCGGTCGGCAGTTTGCCCACCGAGCTGATGACCGCGGTTGGCCCGAGATGGTCGGTACCGGAGGCTGGGCTGGCCCCTTCCGCCAGCGGCGAGTGCGCCTTACGGCCATCTGGGGTCGCCATGGTCTGCGCGCCAAACGGCACATTGGCGGAAATGGACGAGGTGCCGGCGTAGTAGTTGCCGCCGATCGGGCCGCGGCCGTAGCGCGGGTTATGATACAGCTTCAGCTCATCGATATAGGTCTGGTAGGCGCGAGCCAGCAGCATATCCACGCTGTCCTCATCGTTGCCGTATTTCGGCGCGCCGTTGATTAAGCGCTGGCGCAGCTGCTCGTGGGTCAGGCCTTCGAAGTCTTCAGCCAGCGCCTTTGCCAGCGCCTGCTGACCAATAACGCCCTGATCGAACACCAGCTTCTTCACCGCCGCCAGGCTGTTGCCGAGGTTAGCGATGCCGACCTGTAGCCCGGAAACCCAGTCATATTTCGCGCCGCCCTGCTTAATGCTCTTCGCGCGCTCGATGCAGTCATCCACCAGCGCCGAGCAGAGAATATCGTGCACGTTCTCTTCCAGCATGGTGTCGACGACGTACTCAATCTCGATAGATTTGCGCGTGTAGTAGCGGATCTGCGTATCCCAGTCGGCCAGCACCTGCTCGAAGTTGTCGAAGTTGCCTTTCGACAGGGCGTGCTCCTGCGGCAGGAAGACCTGACTGCTGGTGGCGTCGCGGCCGCCTTCCAGGGTCGCCAGCATGACGCGGGCGAAGTTGATAAAGCTCATCCCGGTGCAGCGATAGCCCCATTTGCCGCCGACGGCGGTTTCGATGCAGCCGATCGCGGCATAGTCGTACGCGTCCTGCGGCTCAATGCCGAGTTTGATAAATTCAGGAATAACGATTTCGTCGTTATTGAACGCCGGCATGCCGAAGCCGCAGCGGATCACCTGCACGCAGGCGTCGAGGAAGTCGTTGCTCATGCCCGCGTGATAGCGCACGCTGAGGTTAGGCTGTGTCGAGCGCAGGCGACCGCAGGATTCAAGGATGGCGTAGGAGAGCGGGTTCACCGCGTCCTGCGCGTTGCCGTCCACCAGATTCTGGCCGCCGATGGTGACGTTCTGGTACAGCGGGCTACCGGCGGAGGCCTTCGAGTGCGAGCCGGAGCGAATTTTATTCACCTCCAGCAGCTTCAGCCAGCAGCAGTGCAGCAGCTCGATGGCGTGTTCGCGATCCAATGATTGTGCCAGCTCAACGTCGCGGCGGTAGTAAGGGTAGAGATACTGGTCCATGCGGCCGAAAGAGACCGAGTGGCCGTTGGATTCGATCTGCAGAATCAGCTGGATGAAATAGCACAGCTGCAGCGCCTGCCAGAAGGTCTTCGGCGGCTCGTGGGCGATGATATCGCAGTTTTCGGCTATCACCAGCAGCTCGTCGCGGCGGGCTTCGCGGCTCTCCGTCGCGGCCATGCTGCGCGCCAGCCCGGCGTAGCGCTTACAGTGTTCGCTGACCGCTTCCAGCACGATATCAATGGCTTTGAGGAACTGCTCGCCGTGCAGATCTTCCAGCACGGTCAGGTTAATGCGTGAACGGCGTTCGGCGACTTTCGCCCGCATGCCGTCGAGGCCTTTTTCCAGCAGCAGCGGATAGTTGACCGCAAGGTGAGCATCGCCGGAGGTCATATTGCCTTCCGCTTTGATAATGCCGGTCGCCAGCAGCGCTTTTTGCTCGTCGGTAAACATGCCGTAGCAGCGATCCTGAACGGTTTGACCGCGCCACCACGGGCACACTTCGTGGAGCACGCGTTTATTCTCTTCGCTAACGGCAAACCCGGCACCGGGACGATCGGCGAGGTCGTCGATCTCTTTTTCGATCCAGCTAACGGTGTATTCCGGGAAGATAGGCGCCGCGCGAACTTCGCTGGCCTGGTTGCCGACGATCAGTTCATCGTGCTTAATCCAGATCGTGCGTTCCGCCAGGTGATGGGCCAGCGCCAGCGCGCGGCGTACCGGGATCGGTTTATCCAGGTGCTGTTGATAGGCTTCGGTATAGTGCTGGGCGCGCTCGGTACAGACCGGCGGCTTGACGATATGCACCAGCGCCATTTTATGCGCCTGAATGCGCGGGCTCAGAGTATCCAGTTTCAACGTTGTCATAAGGTTATCCTCGTAGAGTCGCCGTTAAACCTTTGCTCTGAGCATAGCGCTGCGCGAAGGCGAGCAGCTCGGGTGCAGCAAGCGGTTTATCGGGTGCGGTATAGGGCTGACTGAGTAATTGGTATTTATTCATTCCTAACGTGTGGTACGGCAGGAAGTGGATCTCGCCAACCTTTAAGCGGTCAGCGGCAAAATCGGTAATGGCGGCAATATCGCTTTCGTTGGCGTTAAAGCCCTGGATCAGCGGCACGCGAATGATAATTTTCTTTCCGGCCTGCGCGACGCGCTGCAGGTTATCCAGCACCCGGCGGGCGCTGCCGTCCGTCCACTGCTGGAAAATCGCTTCGTTGACGTGCTTGAGGTCGGCGAGAAACAGGTCGATAAACGGCAAAGAAGGCTCGACGTATTTCCACGGCACGTGCAGGCAGGTTTCGACCGCGGTGTGGATCCCCGCGTTGTGGCTGGCCTCAAACAGCTGGCGGGCCAGCTCGGGATTCATAAACGGCTCGCCGCCGGAGAGCGTGACGCCGCCGCCGCTGCGCTCGTAAAACGGTTGGTCGCGCAGCACCGTGGCCATAATCTCTTCGACGCTCTTCTCTTCGCCGCACACCGTTAATGCGGTGGTCGGGCAGCAGTCGCGCAGTTTGCCAATATACGCATCGGTGAGTTTTTCGCGGTGGATAATCAGGCCGTCCAGCTTGCGGGTAATCACCTCCGGCGCGGCCTGCTGGCAGAGGTCGCAGCCGTCCAGGCACAGGCGCGCGTCATACAGCAAATCCGCCGTGCGGGCGCGGCTTTCCGGGTTCTGGCACCAGCGGCAGCCCAGCGAACACCCTTTGAGGAAGACGACAGTGCGGATCCCCGGGCCGTCATGGGTTGAATAACGCTGAATGTTGAAGATCATAATTCACCCTCTAATTTGCATATGAAGATTAAATTACTTTCGAATGAAAGTTGTATTGATATAAATCAACAAGCGTAGAGAGGGGGAAAAACGGAGGCGAAAAAGTCGCGGCGGGTCACAAAACATCCGGCGGCGGTACCGCCGGAAAGGGGTTAGGGCGTACCGCACACCTCGCAGTGAGGGTTACGCGGCAGCGTCATTTCGCGGAACTGACAGCGCATGGCGTCGTACATGACGATTTTGCCGGTCGCCGGGCTGCCGTAGCGGGCGAGCAGCTTAATCGCCTCCATGGCCTGTAGTGAACCAATGATGCCAACCAGCGGCGCCATGACGCCGGCCTCGACGCAGGTGAGGGCGTTGTCGCCAAACAGGCGGCTCAGGCAGCGGTAGCAGGGTTCATCTTCCTGATACGTAAAGACGCTGATTTGTCCCTCCATGCGAATCGCCGCGCCGGAGACCAGCGGCGTTTTATGGCGGAAACATCCGGCGTTGAGCTGGTTACGGATAGCGACGTTGTCGGTACAGTCGAGCACCAGATCGTGGGCGGCGATTTGCGCCGCCAGCGCCGCGTCTTCCAGCCGTGCGTTGAGCGTCGTGAGCTGAACGTGGGGATTCATCCGCGCCAGCGCGCCGCGGGCGGAGTCGACCTTCGGCTGGCCGATGGTGGCGTCGCTGTGCAGGGTCTGGCGCTGAAGGTTGGAGAGCGACACGGTATCGAAATCGAGCAGGGTAAGCTGGCCGACGCCTGCCGCCGCCAGATACTGCGCGGCGGCGCAGCCCAGCCCGCCGAGGCCGACGACCAGCACGCGCGAGGCTTTCAGCTGCTCCTGACCGTCAAAATCGAAATCGCGAAGAATAATCTGCCGGTTATAGCGCAGCATCTCCGCATCGCTCAGCTCCACGCCCATTACAGCCCTCCGAACAGATGATTAAACGGCTCGACTTCCACCCATTCGCCCGCTTCCACGTTGCCGCGCTCGCGCTCCAGCACGATAAAGCAGTTGCCGAGGCTGAATGAGCTAAAGATATGCGAGCCCTGGTGACCGGTGCTGTTTACCACCAGCTCGCCGTCCGGGCCGCGCTGCAGCACACCGCGTTGAAAATCGAGACGGCCCGGCGATTTTTTCAGATGGGTTGCGGCGCGCACGCGCAGGCGCATCGGCTGAGCGTGCCCGATGTTGCCGGACAGCTTCGCCAGCAGCGGCTGAACCAGCTGGTAGAAGGTCAGCGTGGCGGAAACCGGGTTACCCGGCAGGCCGCAGAACCAGCTGTGGCCAAGCTTGCCGAAGGCGAAAGGTTTACCCGGCTTAATCGCCAGCTTCCAGAAGCCGATTTCCCCCAGCTCTTCGAGGATTGCTTTGGTGTAGTCCGCCTCGCCGACGGAAACGCCCCCGGAGCTTATCACCACGTCGGCCTGCTGGTCTGCCTGGATAAAGGCTTCGCGCAGTTTAGCCGGGTCGTCGGGAATAATGCCGAGGTTAATCACTTCGCAGCCCAGCTCCTGTAGCATCAGGTGCACCGCCAGGCGGTTGGTATCGTAAATTTGCCCGTCGGCCAGCGGCTGGCCCGGCAGCTGGAGCTCATCGCCGGTGGAGAACACCGCCACCCGCACTTTACGCACCACGTCAACCTCGGCAATGCCCAGCGAGGCGATGACCGGCAGCTCGGCGGCGGTCAGGCGGGTTCCCGCGGGGAAGACGACCGCGCCATGAGCGATATCCTCGCCGAGACGACGGATATTCTGCCCGTTTTTCACCGGGGCGATAAAGCGGATCCCGTCATCGGTTTGTTCGGTCTGCTCCTGCATGACCACCGCGTCGCAGCCTTCCGGTACCGGCGCGCCGGTCATAATGCGGATACAGGCGCCCGCGGGCCAGACGCCGTTATAGGGTTGACCGGCGAAGGCCTTGCCCGCCACCGGCAGCGCTGCGCCGTCGGCGAGATCCGCCAGGCGTACGGCGTAGCCGTCCATCGCCGAGTTATCAAAACCGGGAACGTTGAGCGGTGAAACGAGATCATGGGCGGTCACGCGCGAAAAGGCCTGCAACAGCGGTACGGTTTCCGTCGCATTCAGCGGCGTAATACGAGTGAGCATCTGGGTCAGGGCTGTGTCGAGCGGCATCAGTCCGGCGGTAAAATCCATGGGTTTCTCCTGCGGGCAAACATCGAAAACGCCTATTATGGCAGAAAAGAGGGGCGGGCTATATGCCACCTGGGTACAAGCTTTACATCACCGTCCGCTCTTTCTATATTCAAAAATTGTATAGGACAGTCAGCACGATAATGATATTTATACACTTTATCGGTAAGGAACGGCGTAATGGGTAAGGCGGTTATAGCAATTCACGGCGGGGCCGGGGCGATTAGCCGCGCGCAGATGACGCCGGCGCGCGAGCGGGAGTACGTAACGGCGCTGTCGGCGATTGTCGATAGCGGACAAAAAATGCTGGCGGCCGGGGCCAGCGCGCTGGATGCGGTAACCGAAGCGGTCCGGCTGCTGGAGGAGTGCCCGTTATTTAACGCCGGTATTGGCTCGGTATTTACCCGCGATAGCCGCCATGAACTCGATGCCTGCGTGATGGATGGCTGCCGCTTGCAGGCCGGCGCTGTGGCGGGAGTTCAGCATTTACGTAATCCGGTGCTGGCGGCGCGCCTGGTGCTGGAACAGAGCCCGCATGTGCTGTTGATTGGCGAGGGGGCGGAAGCGTTTGCCGCTGCCCACGGTATGGAACGCGTCGATAACAGCCTGTTTTCGACCCCCGAGCGCTTGCTGCAGCTGCGTCAGGCGCAGGAGGGCGGCGATATCGTGCTCGACCACCACGCCGCGCCGCTGGATGAGCGGCACAAAATGGGCACCGTCGGCGCGGTTGCGCTGGATCTGGCGGGTAACCTCGCGGCGGCGACATCAACCGGCGGAATGACCAATAAGCTGCCGGGACGCGTCGGCGATAGCCCGCTGCCGGGGGCGGGCTGCTATGCCAATAACGCCAGCGTCGCCGTTTCCTGTACCGGCACCGGCGAGGTGTTTATGCGTACGCTAGCGGCTTACGATATTTCGGCGCTGGTGGAGTACAGCCATCTCAGCCTGCAGGAGGCCTGCGAAAGGGTGGTGATGGAGAAACTTCCCGCGCTGGGCGGCAGCGGCGGCCTGATCGCCGTCGACCGTGAAGGCAACGTGGCGCTGCCGTTTAATAGTGAAGGCATGTACCGGGCCTGGTGTTATGCGGGTGATACGCCCACGATTGGTATTTATCGCGAATAAGAGGAAAGGGCGTTGCCGCATAGTCAAGAAATCGATGCTAATGATGTTCTGCAGGTGCGCGGCCTGAACGTTACGTTTAGCCAGCAGCAGCAGGCTTTTTCCGCCGTTCGCGACCTGTCGTTTACCCTGCGGCGCGGCGAGACGCTGGCGATAGTCGGCGAGTCCGGCTCGGGCAAATCGGTAACGTCGCTGGCGCTGATGCGCCTGCTCGATCGGGCGGTCAGCGAAGTGCGCAGCGATGCGCTGCTGCTGCGTCGTCGCAACCGGCAGGTGATTGAGCTGAGCGAACAGTCTGACGCCGATATGCGCGGCGTGCGCGGCGCGGATATGGCGATGATCTTTCAGGAGCCGATGACCTCGCTGAATCCGGTCTTCACTATCGGTGAACAGATTGCCGAGTCGATTCGATTACATCAGGGCCTGAAGCATGATGAGGCCCTGCGCGAAGCGAAAAAAATGCTCGATCAGGTACGCATTCCGGAAGCGGAAGCCATGCTGTCGCGCTTTCCGCATCAGCTTTCCGGCGGGATGCGTCAGCGGGTGATGATCGCCATGGCGCTCTCCTGCCGCCCGGCGGTGCTGATTGCCGATGAACCGACGACCGCGCTGGATGTGACTATCCAGGCGCAAATTTTACAGCTGATCGCCGTTCTGCAAAAAGAGATGGCGATGGGCGTTATCTTTATTACCCACGATATGGGCGTGGTGGCCGATATCGCCGACCGTGTGCTGGTGATGTATCGCGGCGAAGCGGTGGAGACCGGCAGCGTGGAGGAGATTTTCCGCGCGCCGCAGCATCCCTATACCCAGGCGCTGCTGGCCGCGGTGCCCAGGTTGGGCGCGATGCGCGGCACCTCTCTGCCGCGCCGTTTCCCGCTGCTAAACCAAAGCCCGTCGCCGGAGGAGCAGAACACCGTTGTGGCCGGGGAACCGATCCTCAAAGTTCGCGATCTGGTGGCGCGCTTTCCGCTGCGTAGCGGTATTCTCAACCGCATTACCCGTGAAGTGCATGCGGTCGAAAAAGTCAGTTTTGATTTATGGCCCGGCGAAACCCTAAGCCTGGTGGGGGAGTCGGGCTGCGGTAAATCCACCACCGGACGGGCGCTGCTGCGTCTGGTGGAAACCCAGGGCGGCAGCATCACCTTCAACGGTCAGCGGATTGATACGCTGACGGGCGGTAAGCTTCAGGCGCTGCGCCGCGATATCCAGTTTATTTTCCAGGACCCTTACGCTTCCCTCGACCCGCGGCAAACGGTGGGCTATTCGATTATGGAGCCGCTGCGCGTGCACCGCCTGCTCGAGGGGGACGCCGCCCGCGAACGTGTCGCCTGGCTACTGGAACGCGTCGGACTGGAGCCGGAACATGCCTGGCGCTATCCGCACGAGTTTTCCGGCGGCCAGCGCCAGCGCATCTGTATTGCCCGCGCGCTGGCGCTCAATCCAAAAGTGGTGATTGCCGATGAATCGGTATCGGCGCTGGACGTGTCGATACGCGCGCAAATTATCAATCTGATGCTCGATTTGCAGCGCGAGATGGGCATCGCATTTCTGTTTATTTCCCATGACATGGCGGTGGTTGAGCGCATCAGCCACCGCGTGGCGGTGATGTATCGCGGGCGCATTGTCGAAATTGGCCCGCGCCGCGCGGTGTTTGAAAACCCGCAGCATCCCTATACCCGTAAACTGATGGCCGCCGTTCCGGTAGCCGACCCTACGCATCGTCGTCCGCAGCGCGTGCTGCTCTCCGACGAGCTGCCGGGTAATATCTTCAGACGGGGCGAAGAGGGGGTGAGTACGCCGTTACAGCAGGTGGGGCCGGGGCACTTTGTCGCCAGAGAGTCCGCCGCCGACGTGCTGGCACGATAACAACGACATCCATAATGCAGCATTTCAGGAGAACAACATGACTCAACGCGTTTCAGGCAAATGGCTGTTGGCGCTGGGCGTCGCTTCGGCGCTGGCAGCGACGCCGGCTTTTGCCGCAAAAGATGTGGTGGTGGCGGTCGGTTCTAACTTTACGACCCTCGACCCCTATGATGCTAACGACACGCTGTCGCAGGCGGTGGCGAAGTCTTTCTATCAGGCGCTGTTCGGCCTGGATAAAGAGATGAAACTGCATAACGTGCTGGCGGAAAGCTATACCGTTTCTCCGGACGGGCTGGTTTATACCATTAAGCTGCACCCGGGGGTGAAGTTCCAGGACGGTACCGAGTTTAATGCCGAAGCGGTCAAGGCCAACCTCGATCGCGCCAGCAATCCGGAAAATCATCTCAAGCGCTATAACCTGTATAAAAATATCGCCAGCACCGAGGCGGTTGACCCGACGACGGTGAAAATTACCCTCAAACAGCCTTTCTCGGCGTTTATTAATATCCTGGCCCACCCGGCAACGGCGATGATTTCTCCGGCGGCGCTGAAGAAATATGGTAAAGAGATTGGTTTCCATCCGGTCGGCACCGGTCCGTACCAGCTCGACACCTGGAATCAGACCGACTTCGTTAAAGTGAAGAAGTTCGCCGGTTACTGGCAGCCGGGGCTGCCGAAGCTGGACTCCATTACCTGGCGTCCGGTGGTGGATAACAATACCCGCGCGGCGATGCTGCAGACCGGCGAAGCGCAGTTTGCGTTCCCGATCCCCTACGAGCAGGCGCCGCTGCTGGAGAAAAACAGCAAGCTGGAGCTGGTGGCCAGCCCGTCGATCATGCAGCGCTATATCAGCATGAACGTGACGCAGAAGCCGTTCGATAACCCTAAAGTGCGCGAGGCGATTAACTACGCCATCAACCGTCAGGCGCTGGTGAAGGTGGCCTTTGCGGGCTATGCCACCCCGGCGACCGGCGTGGTGCCACCGTCTATTGCCTACGCTGAAAGCTACAGCGCCTGGCCGTACGATCCGGCCAAGGCCCGCGAGCTGCTGAAAGAGGCAGGCTATCCGAATGGATTTAGCACCACGCTGTGGTCGTCGCATAACCACAGTACGGCGCAGAAAGTGCTGCAGTTTACCCAGCAGCAGCTGGCGCAGGTGGGCATTAAGGCGCAGCTGACGGCGATGGATGCGGGCCAGCGCGCGGCGGAGGTGGAAGGTAAGGGGCAGAAAGAGAGCGGCGTACGCATGTTCTACACCGGCTGGTCGGCGTCGACCGGGGAAGCTGACTGGGCGCTGTCGCCGCTGTTCGCGTCGCAAAACTGGCCGCCGACCCTATTTAATACCGCTTTCTACAGCAATCCTCAGGTCGATAAAGATCTCAACGACGCGCTGAAAACCACCGATGCGCAGGAAAAAACGCGGCTGTATAAGGACGCGCAGGATACTATCTGGAAAGAGTCGCCGTGGGTGCCGCTGGTGGTCGAAAAACTGGTCTCAGCGCACAGTAAAAATCTGACCGGATTCTATATCCAGCCGGATACCGGATTTAGCTTTGAACAGGCGGATCTTAAGTAGATAGCTGTGGGTCCCCGGGCGCAGGCTGCGGGAATTTCACGCAAGGAGAAGCATGCTCAATTATGTGATTAAACGCCTGCTGGGGCTGATCCCCACGCTGCTGATTGTGGCGGTGCTGGTGTTTCTGTTCGTGCATATGCTGCCCGGGGACCCGGCGCGGCTGATTGCCGGGCCGGAAGCGGATGCTCAGGTGGTGGGAATGGTGCGCCAGCAGTTGGGGCTCGATCGGCCGCTGCACGTGCAGTTCTGGCACTATATCAGCAATATTGTGCAGGGGGATTTCGGTACCTCGATGGCCTCGCGTCGCCCGGTAAGCAGCGAAATCGCCAGCCGTTTCATGCCCACGTTCTGGCTGACGCTCGCCAGCATGAGCTGGGCGGTAGTGTTCGGGATGGCGGCGGGGATCGTGGCGGCGGTGTGGCGCAACCGCTGGCCGGATCGCCTGGGGATGGCGCTGGCGGTGACCGGGATCTCGTTCCCGGCGTTCGCGCTCGGCATGCTGTTGATGCAGGTCTTTTCCGTTGAGCTGGGCTGGCTGCCGACGGTGGGCGCCGACAGCTGGCGCCACTATATTCTGCCTTCGCTGACCCTGGGTGCGGCGGTGGCGGCGGTGATGGCGCGCTTTACCCGCGCCTCGTTCGTCGATGTCCTGCATGAAGATTACATGCGTACCGCGCGGGCGAAAGGCGTCAGCGAAACGCTGGTGGTGCTCAAGCACGGCCTGCGCAACGCGATGATCCCGGTGGTGACCATGATGGGGCTGCAGTTCGGCTTTTTGCTCGGCGGTTCAATCGTGGTGGAGAAGGTCTTTAACTGGCCAGGCCTCGGGCGTCTGCTGGTGGACTCGGTGGAGATGCGCGATTACCCGGTGATTCAGGCGGAAGTCCTCCTGTTTTCGCTGGAGTTTATTCTTATTAATTTAGTGGTGGACGTGCTGTATGCCGCCATTAATCCAGCTATCAGGTACAAGTAAGGTGCGATTGCTCAACTGGAGAAGACAAGCGGTTATCAACGCGATGCCGGGGATTAAACCCGGGCAGATACGTACCCCATGGCACGAGTTCTGGCGGCGGTTTCGCCGTCAGCCGGTGGCGATGGGGGCGGGGATATTTGTCCTGCTGCTGATCGCGGTGGCGATCGTAGCGCCGTGGATTGCGCCGTTCGATGCGGAAAACTATTTTGATTACGACCGGCTCAACGACGGCCCGTCAATGATGCACTGGTTCGGCGTTGATTCCCTGGGGCGGGATATCTTCAGTCGGGTGCTGGTGGGGGCGCAGATCTCGCTGGCCGCCGGGGTACTCGCGGTATTCATCGGCGCGGCCATCGGCACGGTGCTTGGGCTACTGGCCGGATACTACGAAGGCTGGTGGGACCGCATTATTATGCGTATCTGTGACGTGCTGTTCGCTTTCCCGGGGATTTTGCTGGCAATTGCGGTGGTGGCGGTAATGGGAAGCGGAATGTCGAACGTGATTATCGCGGTGGCGATCTTTTCGATCCCGGCATTTGCACGTCTGGTGCGCGGCAATACTCTGGTGCTTAAGCAGCAGACCTTTATTGAGTCGGCGCGCAGCATTGGCGCCAGCGATGCTAACATCCTGTTTAATCACATCTTGCCCGGCACGGTATCGTCGATTGTGGTCTACTTTACGATGCGCATCGGCGTGTCGATTATCTCCGCCGCCAGCCTGTCATTTCTGGGGCTTGGCGCGCAGCCGCCGACGCCGGAGTGGGGGGCGATGCTCAACGAAGCGCGGGCGGATATGGTGATGGCGCCGCACGTGGCGCTGTTCCCGGCAATCGCGATTTTCCTGACGGTGCTGGCGTTTAACCTGCTGGGTGACGGCCTGCGCGATGCGCTGGATCCGAGGATAAAAGGGTAGGGGCGTGATTCCCCGGCTGCGCTGACCGGGGCTACGGATTCACCACCGTATGCGGTTTAGTAGCCCGGACAGGTGCGCAGCACCGCCTCCGGGAAAGCACTCCGCACGTTAATCCTGTGCGGTTTTGTCGCCCGGATAAGGCGCGCGAGCGCCGTCATCCGGGATACGGTCAGCGGGCGAAATTAAACCCGGCAGCCCCATAGATCGTATTCGTCGGCGTGTTCGACTTTCACCCGCACAACGTCGCCCGGTTTGACTTTACTCTCACCGTTAAGGTAGACCGCGCCGTCGATTTCCGGCGCATCGGCCATGCTGCGGCCAATTGCCCCTTCTTCATCCACTTCGTCGATCAGCACCAAAATTTCGCGACCGACTTTCTCCTGCAAGCGCTCGGCGGAGATCTGCTGCTGCAGCTGCATAAAGCGGTTCCAGCGCTCTTCTTTCACCTCTTCCGGCACCTGATCCGCCAGTTCGTTAGCGGTTGCGCCTTCTACCGGGCTGTATTTGAAACAGCCGACGCGGTCGAGGCGGGCTTCTTTCAGGAAGTCGAGCAGCATCTGGAAATCGTCTTCCGTTTCGCCCGGGAAGCCGACGATAAAGGTCGAACGCAGGGTGAGTTCGGGACAAACTTCACGCCACTGCTTGATGCGCGCCAGCTGGCGGTCAGCGGAGCCCGGGCGTTTCATCATTTTGAGAATACGCGGGCTGGCGTGCTGCAGCGGAATATCGAGATAAGGCAGAATTTTGCCTTCCGCCATCAGCGGGATTACATCATCAACGTGCGGGTACGGATAGACGTAGTGCAGGCGCACCCAGATACCGAGCTTCGCCAGCTCTTCGCACAGGCTAACCATGCTGGTTTTGACCGGCATGCCGTTGTGGAAGCCGCTGCGATGTTTGACATCAACGCCGTAGGCGGAGGTGTCCTGAGAGATCACCAGCAGCTCTTTGACCCCGGCATCGGCCAGGCGTTTGGCTTCCGCCAGCACTTCGCCAATCGGACGGCTGACCAGATCGCCGCGCATGGACGGGATGATGCAGAAGGTGCAGCGATGGTTGCAGCCTTCGGAAATTTTTAAGTAAGCGTAATGACGGGGCGTCAGCTTCACGCCCTGTTCCGGCACCAGGCTGAGGAACGGGTTGTGTTTAGGCTTCGGCGCGTAGTGGTGGACGTGTTCCAGCACCTGTTCATAGCTGTGCGGGCCGGTAATTTCCAGCACCTTCGGATGCACTTCGCGGATCTGATCTTCTTTTGCGCCCAGGCAGCCGGTGACGATCACTTTGCCGTTTTCTTTCAACGCTTCGCCAATCGCTTCCAGCGACTCCTGCACGGCGCTATCGATAAAGCCGCAGGTGTTAACGATAACCATATCAGCGTTATCGTAGGAGGGAACCACGTCATATCCTTCGGTGCGCAGTTCAGTCAGGATACGTTCTGAGTCCACGAGATTTTTCGGGCAGCCCAGAGAGACAAAGCCGATTTTCGGCTGAGGGGTGACATTGCTCATAGCTTAAAAAGTGTTCAATTATTGGGATGGTCAGGGCAGGGATTCTACAGAGATCGGCGGAAAGTTTATACTCCTTTTCATGTTAGCCCGGCGATATCTGTGTTTCTTTTTATCGGCATGATTATCCAGATTGTTAATCAAAATAAGGGGGTTATTCAGCCATTATCTCGGCAATCGGGGGACGTCGGTTTAGATCTGGTTTAACCTGAAGCGGTAAAATAGCCGCTGCTTTTAGTCTTTATTTTTTATCAGGTTTCCCATGTTTAAAAAGTTGGGTGGTTTCGTCTGCGCGCTGGCCATGATCGGCGCGACGCCCGTTTATGCCAACGAGATGGCGTTATATTCGGTCAATACCGGTTCATTTGTTTATCACATGACCGGTAATCACGGTCAATATAACGAAAAATTCAATAACCAGTTTTTTTCCGTTGAGCGCAAGCTGTCTGCGGATTCAAAGTACAGCGCGTTGGTCGGGACCATGAAGAATAGTTTTGCCGACCGCTGCCTCTCTCTGGGAGCGCGAAGGGACTGGTACGCGGGGGCAAATGGCTGGACGTTCAAGGGCGTCTATGCCTATACCGGCGAGTTCTTCTTTAAAGCCTTTCGCGATTGCGGCGATTCAGGCACCTATCGAACGGCGAAGAAACTCACCGGCGTCGGTTTCTCTCCCTATATTTATCATGGCCTGCAGTACAATTTTACCGATTATTTCGGCGTCGAAACGGGCATTATCGTCCCGGCCATATTTGTGATGAGCGTGCAGTGGAGCTTCCGCTAATTCGCCCGAAAGAGGCTTCCGGGCGAATTTTGATTAATGGCTTTGCGCAACGCCAGCGCCTGGCGCAGCCCCCGGCGCGGTCGGTTCTCTATTATCGCGAAGCGTAAATACCGAGATTAGCGTAAACAGCCCGGCGATGCCGCCCAGAATATAATAGGTATGCGCAAAGCCGATGGTGTCGTACAAATACCCGGCCAGCGGCGAGTAAATGGCGGTGGCGATAGAGGCGACGAACAGCACCAGCAGGTAGACCGTCGAGGAGAGCTTGTTGTCGAAGTTGGCGGCGATAAATTTAAACACCGACACTAAAATCAGCGGTTTTTCCAGCGCATGCATCATTTTTACCGCGCCTATCCACACCGGACCCAGCGGAATTGCGGAGCCGACGATACGCACCGACATGATCAGCCCGGCGATGATCAGCGCCCATTTCGCGCCGGTGCGGTTTACGAACCACGGCATCAGGCATAAAAACAGGGTCTCGCCGCATACCTGAATGGAGGCCAGAATGCCGTACCAGCGATGCCTTCTTCCGGCGTCGAAAACTGCAGAGAAAAGTACTGGGCGAACTGCTGATCGTAGGTGTCATAGATTTGCGTGACGAAAAGGGTGAAGACCAGCAGCATCCAGAACTGGCCGTTCTTGGCCAACTCCAGGGCGTGCGAAACTTTCAGCGCGCTGCTTTTTTGCATTTCCGCTTCGGTCAGTTCGATTTTGGTCAGCATAAAGCAGATCGCCGCGATAACGATGGCGACGCTGGCCAGCCAGAAGGCGAGGTTTGGATTGCTGTCGATATATTTGCCGACGATCCACGCGGCGGCGGCCCAGCCTAACGATCCCCACATCCTGACCCGGCCGTATTCGAACTGGTAGCGCCGCGAAATTTTATCAATATACGAATCGATAACTCCGCAGCCGGAGTTGAAAATAATCCCCAGGTATACCCCGCCAAGCAGCGCGCCCAGCCAGAAGCTGTGCACCAGCAGCGGCGCATACAAATAAATAAAGAACGGGCCTACCGGCAGCAGCATGGCGACCAGGATCCAGATCAGCCGTTTTTTCAGGCCGAACTTATCGGAAATAAAGCCGAAGAAGGGCTGCATCAGCAGGGCGATAAAGGCGTTGACCGAGTAGAGCAGACCGGTTTTGGTTGCGCTAATCCCGAGATGCTGAGTGGTCCAGATAACGAAGAACGCCATGGTCGAGGACCAGGCGAAGAGGTAGAGGAAATCGAAAAGACTCAACAAGATATAGTTTCTTTTGCCGGGCGTAATCATTTCAGTTCCTTCAAGCGGTAGCGGTAAAGGTTACAAGCAGGATCGATCTGCTTGCTGCTCTTATTGAATGTTATACGTAATACATTTTATGAAATGATATGACACCTGGCGGCATTTTATGGCAATGTGAATTGCGATAATATGTGATCATTACTGCAATAAATAATTTTATTATCGTGAGTTGAAAGGTTTTTAGTTTTGAGAGCGTATAACATTTTTTACTTTTGGTCGTTGAGATCGCCGAAGAGGATTTTAATCGCCGTTGTAACATTGTAAAGGATGTTAATGACCTGAGAATTATTGATCTGCCTCATCGTTTTGTACAAAAAATGACCATATTATGGTTGTGGTAAAGGACGACAGAGGAGGAACCGCGATGAGCGTTGACAGACTGTATCGTAACCTGATGAATAAGCTGATTAATGCCAACATTGATCTCGACGCTTATTTGCAGCTGCGTAAAGCAAAAGGCTATATGTCAGTCAGCGAAAACGACCATCTACGTGATAACTTGTTTGAACTGTGCCATGAAATGCATCAACACGCGCCGCGCCTGCAGCACGCCGTCGCGCCGGAGGAGAAGGAAGCCCTGCGGCTGGCCGGCGAGGCCGTCGCTTCCGCGGCGGTCTGCCTGTTGAGCGGACATCATGACTGCCCGTCCTACATCGCTGTCGACGTAGATAAGCTGGAAAGCTGTCTGGCGGTATTGCGGCTAAATATTCATAAATTGAATGATTCTCAGCCCATTACGCACGCCTGAAATCGGGGGGAGCCTGCTCCCCCCGATTAATGTTATGTAAAAATCCCTTCCCGCTTTCCCACGCTGGCTACCCTTATCAGCATTGCTGACAAAAGGAGTATGCCATGCGCCAGACCATTAACCTGATCGCCCTTACCGCGCTGCTGTTGCCAACGGCAAGCCTTGCCGCCCAGGAGCGCGTAGAGGTGTTGCAGAACCAGCTTGAACACCCGTGGGCGCTGGCCTTTCTTCCCGACGACCGGGGGATTCTGATGACCCTGCGCGGCGGCGAGCTCCGTCTGTGGCAGCGGGATAAAGGCCTCGCGCCTGCGATTTCGGGCGTGCCGCAGGTCTGGGCCAACGGGCAGGGCGGTCTGCTGGACGTGGCGCTGGCTCCGGATTTCGCCCAGTCGCGCCGGGTCTGGCTGAGCTACGCCGAAGGCGGGAGTGACGGCAAGGCCGGGACCGCCGTGGGCTACGGCCGACTGAGCGATGACCTCCAGCGCCTGGAAAATTTCCAGGTGGTTTTCCGCCAGCAGCCGAAGCTCTCAACCGGCAATCATTTTGGCGGACGGCTGGTGTTCGACGGCCGCGGTTATCTGTTTATTGGACTCGGGGAGAATAACCAGCGTTCGACCGCTCAGGATCTCGATAAGCTGCAGGGAAAAGTGGTGCGGCTAACGGCTGATGGCAAGGTCCCGGACGATAATCCTTTTGTCGGCCAGGCCGGCGTCAGACCGGAAATCTGGTCTTACGGTATTCGCAACCCCCAGGGGATGGCGATGAACCCGTGGAGCGATACGCTGTGGTTAAATGAGCACGGGCCGCGAGGCGGGGATGAGATCAATATTCCGCAAAAAGGCAAAAACTACGGCTGGCCGCTGGCGACGCACGGCATTAACTACAGCGGCCTGCCGATCCCGGAGGCCAAAGGCAAAACGGCGGAAGGAACCGAAGCGCCGCTGTTTGTCTGGGAAAAATCGCCGGCGGTGAGCGGTATGGCGTTTTACGACGCGCAGACTTTTCCGCAGTGGCGGCACCGGCTGTTTATCGGCGCGCTGAAGGATAAATCGCTGATTGTTCTCAAGGTTGACGGCGATAACGTCACGGAACAGGAGCGGATTCTGGGCGATCGCGGAAAACGTATCCGCGATGTGCGCGTTGGACCCGATGGTTATCTGTATGTGCTAACCGACGAATCCAACGGCGAGCTGCTGAAGGTGAGACCGGCGGGCTAATATCAGGTGACCGGAATCATCACCACGTTGCGCCAGGCCTGGCGCTGGTTAATCTGCTGATACCAGCGCTGCAGGTGCGGGCGCGGTTGCCAGGTTTTAACGATCTCCAGCAGGTTATAAATGAACGGCGCGACGGCGATGTCGCCGAGGCCGAAGGCGTTGCCTGAGAGCCACTGATGACGCGACAGTTCATCATCCAGAATGGCGAACAGCGTCTCGCAGGCGGCAATACCGGCTTCAATCGCGGCGGGGTCGCGTTTTTCCGGCGGGGTTCTCACCAGCCCCATTAACACCGGCCGATGGGCAGGCGAGAGCGAACCGTTGGCCCAGTCCATCCATTTTTCCCCCTGAGCGCGCTCGGCGGGCGACTCCACCCACAGGCGATTTTGACCGTACTGCGCGGCCAGATAGCGGATAATGGTGTTTGATTCCCAGAGCACGAGATCGGTCGTCTCATCTTTCAATAACGGTACCAGGCCATTGGGATTCATGGCCAGATAGTCCGCATCGTGATTCAGACCGAACTCCAGACCGGCCAGAATTTGCTGATACGGGAGGTCGAGTTCTTCCAGCACCCAGCGCACTTTCTTCACATTGGTCGAGTTATTTCTGCCCCACAGCGTAATCATATCCGCTCCTGCTTTTTATTAAGCCGCCGTTGCGGCGTAGTGAGCATTCATGTTGGAATAAAGTTAATATTTAGGCAACCGCGATCAAAAAAATTGCTCTGTTTGCAGCGCCGGGCGAGGTTATTGCGTAAACTTTAAAAACTTTACCAACTCGCTGTTTCTTTAAGGTCATTTGTACGCTTTACTCACCGGCTGCTGCGGCGCCGAACGAGTGTAGTGGCATATTTTTGTTTGGAAAGGATACTTGGGTGGCTCTTATGACGCATGATGCTTTTTCCCTTCGCGGCCTCGCGGCAGGCTGCGCGCTTTTATTTCTCGTTGCGCCTGCGGTGCAGGCTGCAGAACAACTCCCCGATGCGCCATCCATTGACGCGCGAGCCTGGATCCTGATGGACTATGCCAGCGGCAAAGTGCTCAGCGAAGGCAATGCCGATGAAAAACTCGATCCGGCGAGCCTGACCAAAATCATGACCAGCTATGTTGTCGGCCAGGCGTTAAAGGCGGGTAAGATTAAGTCGACCGATATGGTGACTATCGGGCGCGACGCGTGGGCAACCGGTAACCCGGCGCTGCGCGGCTCATCGGTGATGTTCCTTAAGCCAGGAATGCAGGTGTCGGTCGAAGATCTTAACAAGGGCGTTATCATTCAATCCGGCAACGACGCCAGCATCGCGATCGCCGACTACGTGGCGGGCAGCCAGGACGCGTTTGTCAGCCTGATGAACGGCTATGCGCAGAAAATGGGCCTGACCAACACCACCTTTATGACCGTGCACGGTCTGGATGCGCCGGGTCAGTTTAGTACCGCCCGCGATATGGCGCTGCTCACCAAAGCGATGATCCATGACGTGCCGGAAGAGTATGCGATCCATAAAGAAAAAGAGTTCACCTTCAACAAAATCCGTCAGCCGAACCGCAACCGTCTGCTGTGGAGCACGAATCTCAACGCTGACGGCGTGAAAACCGGGACCACCGCCGGGGCGGGCTACAATCTGGTTTCTTCCGCGACGCAAAACGATATGCGCCTGATTGCCGTCGTGCTCGGCACCAAAACTGACCGTATCCGTTTTAACGAATCAGAAAAACTGCTGACCTGGGGCTTCCGTTTCTATGAAACCGTGACGCCGATTAAACCCGATGCCACCTTTATTACCCAGCGCGTCTGGTTTGGCGATAGCAGCGAAGCGAAGCTGGGGGCGGGCGAGGCCGGCTCCATCACGCTGCCGAAAGGCCAGCTGAAAAACCTCAAGGCCAGCTACACCCTGAATGATACGCAGCTGACCGCGCCGCTCACCAAAGGGCAGGTGGTCGGCACCATCGACTTCAAGCTTAATGATAAAACCATTGAGCAGCGGCCGCTGATTGTGATGGAAGCGGTAAACGAAGGCGGTTTCTTTAGCCGGATGATCGATTTCATGCTGATGAAATTGCACGGCTGGTTCGGCGGTTGGTTCTCTTAAAATGCAGGCCGCGCCCTGCGGGGCGCGGTTAGTAAAGCAGTGAAATCTGTTTTTCCTTCGCCAGCGCGAGCAGATCGTCATCCGGACACACGTCGCTGGCAATCACGTCAAACTGCGCTAAATCCCCCATCCTCGCCGGGCGAACTTTACCAAATTTACTGTGATCGACGACCAGCACGTGGTAGCGCGCGCTTTTCATCGCCCAGTGTTTGACCGGCAGCTCTTCCAGGTTAAAACAGGTCGCGCCCTGCTCGCAATCGACGCCCGCGGCGGAATAAAACGCGATGTCCGGGCAAAGGTGGCTCAGCGTATCCTGCAGGCTTAGCGGTTTAAAAATGGCGTTGCTGGCGTGGAACTCGCCGCCGCACAAAATCGCGCGGCACTGGGGTTTTTCCTGCAGGGAAAGAAAGGTATTGAGCGAATAGCAGACCCCGGTAAAGGGCAGGGCGCTATCGATGGCGTCGATGATCCACGGCGTGGTGGTCCCGCAGTCAAAAAAGGCCATCTGGTGGGGCTCAAGCAGCTTAGCCGCATGGCGGGCTGCGCGGCGTTTTTCATCCACAAGGCGTGTTTTCTGATCGCTCAGCAGATAGTGCGTTGCGCTGCGCGGCTCCAGAACGATATAGCCGCCCAGCAAAACGACCGGGCCGCTGTGGCCGTTGAGATCGCGACGAATGGTCATCTCTGACACGCCAAGCAGGGTGGCCGCTTCTTTTAGATGGAGTTTATCACTGCGCTTGAGTGCCTGAATAAGCTGACTGATGCGTTCGTCACGACGAGTTTCCATATTCCCTCTAAGCTGAAAGCGCCCTGCATTGACAGGGCGTCAGCGGCGATTTTACCTGCCGGAAGAGGCTTAGTCACGCGCAGGAATTGGGCGCTACCGCAACTTTACCAGCTGGTCAGGAACATCTATTCGCGCACCCAACCTTTGCGAATCGGCAGCGAAAAAAACAGACGGTACAGCCGCTGCAGATGCTGATAGAGGGTTTTTCCGCCGCTTTGCCACAGCAGTTGGGCGCTAAGGCAGGCGATCATCGCGGTGAGCAGCCCGCCCAGCATATCCATCGGCCAGTGCACGCCGAGATAGACCCGGGACCAGGCAATCGCGCAGGCAAGGGCGAACAGCAGCGCGCCCGACCACAGGCGGTGCCAGAACATAAAGGCCAGCGCAAAGGTAAAGCAGATCGTGCCGTGATTGCTCGGGAAGGAGTTATTGGGCGAATGATGCAGGAAGTTATAGCCAATACCGGCGGCAAACGGACGGTCATGCGGAAAAAATACGCCGAATATCCACGAAAGCGTCAGGCTAATGGCTAATGCCATCATGACCTTAAATACTAACTGCCGCTGGTTTGGGCCCCAAAGCCATAAGGCCAACACCAATAATGGCACCATAATTATCAGGTCTTTGGCGATAAACGTCGCGATTTCAATCGCCCACCACGGCGATGCGGGGGTAGCGTTGAGTAATGCAAACAGCGAGTAGTTAATATTTTCCAGCATACATCCAGGCTCTTGGGTCCGTTAGCAACAAGCCGCCCACCTTAAAAAACGGTGGCGATAAGATAAAGCAGTATTGTCTTAATTATCAGTTTGTTATGAATTAAAACGCGGGCGTGGCTTCGTTAACAGACTGATTGAAGGAGTATATAGCCTGTAATCTAATTGAAACATAAACGAAATATATACAGCTGGATTTTGATTGGTTGCTGGCGATGCGCTATCCGTGTGGCGATATTTTGCTTCATCGCTCACAATTCGCTATCTCCCCGAGACGACTTTCATTAAACTTTGCGCGGTTTTATTTAAATAAGAGATTTCATGCAGAATTATTCGCTTTCTGGCAAACGCCTCGGACGTCAGGCGCTGCTCTTTCCGTTGTGCCTGGTGTTATACGAGTTCTCCACCTATATCGGCAATGACATGATCCAGCCGGGCATGCTCTCGGTGGTGGCAGAATTTGGCGTGGGCAACGAGTGGGTGCCGACCTCAATGACCGCCTATCTGGCCGGCGGTATGTTTTTGCAGTGGCTGCTGGGGCCGCTTTCGGACCGCATCGGCCGTCGTCCGGTGATGCTGACCGGGGTAGTGTGGTTTATCGTAACCTGCCTGGCGACGCTGCTGGCGCAAACTATTGAGCAGTTCACGCTGCTGCGCTTTTTGCAGGGTATCAGCCTGTGCTTTATCGGCGCGGTCGGCTATGCGGCGATACAGGAGTCTTTTGAAGAGGCGGTGTGCATCAAGATCACCGCCCTGATGGCCAACGTCGCGCTGATTGCGCCGCTGCTCGGGCCGCTGGTGGGCGCGGCCTGGGTTCATCTCCTGCCGTGGGAGATGATGTTTGTCCTGTTTGCCGTGCTGGCCGCCATCGCCTTTTTCGGGCTACAGAAGGCGATGCCGGAAACCGCCACCCGCATGGGCGAGAAGCTATCGGTAAAAGAGCTGGGGCGTGATTATCGTGAGGTGCTGAAAAACCTACGCTTTGTCGCCGGCGCGCTGGCCACCGGTTTTGTCAGCCTGCCGCTGCTGGCGTGGATTGCCCAATCGCCGGTGATCATCATCAGCGGCGAGCAGGCGACCAGCTACGAATATGGCCTGCTGCAGGTGCCGATTTTTGGCGCGCTGATTGCCGGGAACCTGGTGCTGGCGCGCCAGACTTCACGCAAAACGGTGCGCTCGCTGATTATTCTCGGCGGCTGGCCGATTATGATCGGCCTGCTGATCTCCGCCGTGGCGACGGTGGCGTCGACGCACGCGTATCTGTGGATGACCGCCGGTCTGAGCGTTTACGCCTTCGGGATTGGTCTCGCCAACGCCGGACTGGTGCGTCTGACGCTGTTTGCCAGCGAGATGAGTAAGGGGACGGTGTCGGCGGCGATGGGGATGCTGCAAATGCTGATCTTTACCGTGGGTATCGAAGTCAGTAAGCACGCCTATGAGTTTGGCGGTAGCGGGCTCTTCAGCTTGCTCAACCTGCTGAGCGGGGTGCTCTGGCTGGCGATGACGGTCTACTTCCTGAAGGATAAACGCGTGGGCAACGCCCACGAACCGCAGTAACCTTCAAATGCCCTGCTGCGACGTGACGCGCCGCAGCAGGCGCTACCTCAGGCGAACGGCGCTTCGCGATTCAGTACCTTATCAATAATATGCAGCACGCCTTCTTCGTTATTGTGCGGGGCACGGTAGCCGGCGACGGCCTTCACCGGCGCGGCGGCGTTGGCCATCGCGAAACCGAATCCGGCGTGCTGCAGCATTTCGATATCGTTGCCGCTATCGCCAAACGCCACCACTTCATGGTTCTTTATGCCCCAGCGTTCCTGCAGGATGCGCAGTCCGTTGGCTTTATGCACCCCGGGAATAATCAGGTCAATGCTACCGTAGCCGGTGGCGACCGCGGTGACCATATCGCCAAGCGCGGCGTGCAGCTTCGGCTGGATCTGCGGAATCAGCTGATCCGGCACGTTGAGACCGAACTTCAGAATTTCATCATCAGCAATATGATTAAAATCGTCGACCAGTTCGAGGCGATGATAGTACTTCGCCGCGACCGCTTTCAGCGCATCGTTATAGCGGTTGAGGGTATAAGCGCTGCGCTTACCGCAGGCGATAATTTCAATGTTGGTCAGCGTCAGAAGATGGTCGATGACGGTATTGAAATGTTCCTTCGGCATCCGGCAGTTAAACACATCCTCGCCGGCGCTGACCACCCAGCCGCCGTTTTCGGCGACAAAAGCGATTTCGTGCGCCACCTCAGGGAAGAAGGAGATGAGCTGGTAATACTGGTTGCCGCTGGCGACGACGAAGCGGATGCCCTGCTCGCGCATCCGCGCATACTGGGCGAGGAAACGCTGACGGTTATAGGTTTTGGCATCGCTCAGAAAGGTGCCGTCCATGTCTACCGCAATCAATTTGATGCTCATTAACTGTTCTCCATCACGGGTTCAGATTGTGGCTTCGCTACCGCGCGGGCGACGATGGCCGCGACCAGCACGAGTGCCAGCACTACCATCATGGCGCTGCGCAGGCCGAAGTGTTCGCCGAGAAAGCCCAGCAGCGGCGGCCCGACGAGGAAGGCGAGGTAGCCGGTAATCGCCACCACGCTGACGCGCTTCGGCGCATCGGGGCCGGTATCGCTGGCGGCGGAAATGGTCAGCGGGAAGCCCAGCGACGCGCCGAGGCCCCATAATAATACGGAGAGACCGGCGACCCACGGGTTGTCGACGAAAATAATCAGGCCAATGCCCAGCGCGCCCATTACCGCGCTGGCGCGTACCACCGTCACGCGGCTGTAGCGGTCAATAAACCAGCCGCCGGTAAAGCGGCCAAGGGTCATGCCGAGGGTGAAGCCTGCATAAATCAGCGAGCCGGAGGTTGGGCTGAAGCCATGGCCGTCCACCATCAGCAGCGGCAGCCAGTCGTTAGCGGAGCCTTCGGCAAAGGCCATGGCCAGGACGATCACCCCAATCAGCAGCAGCTGGGCATCGCGCCAGATCGGCAGGCCTTTGCCTTCATGGCGCGCCGCTTCCGCCGCATTTTTGCCGGTGCCTTCAGGAATCGCGCGAATGGCGATAGCGATGGGGGCGATAGCCACCAGCGCCGCCAGCAGAATGTGCGGCGCGGCGGGCAGGCCGAAGCCGGTTACCGCCATGCCAATCCCGGCGCCGACGAGCGTGCCGAAGCTGTAGAAACCATGCATCATTGGCAGGACGGTTTTATTCATTTCGCGTTCAACGGCGGCGCCTTCGACGTTAATCGCCACTTCCGCGGAGCCAAAGCTGGCGCCGAAGATGGCTAAGCCAATGGCAAACAGCACCGCCGACGTGAACCATAGCGCGGCGCTGAGCACCAGCATGCCGACCACCGCGCAGGACATGGTGGCGCGAATCACTTTACGGGTGCCGAATCGATTGACCAGCCACGCTGAGCAGAGGATGCCGCTCATTGAACCTATTGAGAGTCCAAATAATACAATCCCCATTTCCGCCGTCGATAGCGCGAGCAGATCGCGAATCGCCGGCGTGCGGGTGGCCCATGACGCCATGAGTAATCCGGGGATAAAAAAGAACATGAAGAGCGCCCACAGCCTTAGCTGAAGGGCCCTGCGTGAAGTTTGCGCTGTCATCCGTAAATGCCCGAGAGTGAAGAGATGCAGACAACAGTAGCAAGGTTGTGTACATTTGTACATCCAGGTTGCTTGCTGAGGAATGCTTTTTTATTGACCTCTATGATTCGATTCAGCCTGAGGCATATTAAATGAAAGAGGAAAAGAGTATGGCCCGTCGACCAAACGACCCGCAGCGTCGGGAGCGGATTTTGCAGGCGACGCTGGACACGATCGCGATACACGGCATTCATGCGGTTACGCACCGGAAAATCGCCACCTGCGCGGGCGTGCCGTTGGGTTCGCTGACCTACTATTTTAGCGGTATTGAGGCGCTGGTCGAAGAGGCGTTCAGCCTGTTTACCGGCCAGATGTCGGCGCAGTATCAGCAGTTTTTTGCCGATGTGCATAATCGCCGGGAGGCCTGTGACGCCATTGCCGAGCTGATTTTTAGCGCCCAGGTCACTACCGCGCGCAATATGGAGCTGATGTATCAGCTTTATGCTTTTTGCAGCAGCCAGCCGAATTTAAAAGCGGTCATGCAGAACTGGATGCTGCGCAGCCAGCAGACCCTTGAGCAGTGGTTTGAACCGGCAACGGCCCGCGGGCTGGACGCCTTTATCGAGGGGATGACGCTGCACTTCGTGACCGACAGAGCGCCGCTATCAAGAGAAGCGATTCGACTGATGGTAGACCGGCTGGCGGGAGAGTGAGCGGGGCGCAGAAAACAAAAAACCCATTTATGTAAATGGGTTATTGAAAACAACGAGTTGCAATATTATCAATGAGTTAGTTTGGTGGTAAGGAGTGGCGATTACGGGGTAATGCCAACCGCTGCCGCCACTTTGTCGCCACTTCGCAGGGTAGCTAACGGGTTGAAGCGCAGGGCAGTTTCAAGGTGATCAGGTGCCAGGTGAGCATAGCGCATGGTCATTTTGATGTCATGGTGACCGAGAATTTTTTGTAGGGCAAGAATGTTTCCGCCAGACATCATGAAGTGCGCTGCGAACGTATGGCGCAGAACGTGGGTAAGCTGGCCGCGCGGAAGCACGATAGAGGTTTTGTCCATCACAGACAAAAACTGGAAGTAGCAATCCGTAAAGAACTTGAAGCCGTCCAGGGCAATGATTTCCTCGTACAGCTCTTTGCTAATCGGAATACTACGGTTCTTTTTGCCTTTGGTCCTGACGAACGTGATTCGGTACTTTGTGACCTGGGAGCGGGTGAGGTTCACAGCTTCGCGCCAGCGTGCTCCGGTACTCAAGCAAATTTTGACGACCAAAGCGAGCAGGGTGCTTTGGCGTTGGCAGTCGTACAGTAGTTCTGTGATCTGCTCATGCGTTAGCCAAGCCATTTCTTTTTCGGCGATGGTGAACTTGCGCATATTTTCAAGAGGGTTCGGTGCTGCCCATTCTCCGAGTCGAGTCAGCTCACTAAAAACGCTACTCAGATAGCTTTGTTCGAGGTTGATAGTTACCGGGCTGGCACCTTTCTTCCACTTCTCACTGAAATAGATTTCACCCGTAAGGCGTTTGTCACGGTAATGTGCGAACAATTTCGAGCTGAGTTCTGTAGCAAGAGGGTTTCCGAGTGCATTAACCATCAGGATCAGCTTGTCGTAAACATGCTCGCCAGCGGTTAGGGATTTGCCGTGCAGTTTGAACCAGAGTTCAACGACGTCTTTCAGAGTTCTGCGGTCCAATGATTCACCCAGCCAGGGTTTAGCCTCTGTCTCATCCATCGTGTGGCGTTCAAAAGCTAGTGCTTCGCCTTTGGTGGCGAACTGCTTGCGCACACGTCGTCCGCTGCGTCCGGCGGGGTAACATTCGCAAATCCATTTACCTGTATCGAGTTTTCGTACTGCCATAAAAAATGCCCTCCAATGTGGAGAGCATTTTTACTGTATAAAAAAACAGTGTCAATGTATGATGTTGTCTCGTTGGTACATCATAGATATCGGTAAGATTGTGGTGCAGTGACGTTGTCCCCTAATGAACTTAACAGACGTGGCTGTTCATAGATTTTTAAATCACCAATCTTAATCGCAAAGGCTTTTTCCTTACTTTGAAAGTAAGAGTCAAAAAACTGTTTACTGATCCCCGCATAGCGACTAGTCTTTTTCCAGACGTTACTGGGTTTGCCTTCGATAACATCAGCTATATCGAATTCAGCAACAATCATCCCTACAGGCATTGTCGAGTAAATAACCACAGATTTAACATCTGGGTTTTTGAAAATCCCTTTTCGAAACTCAAATTTCTTAGTTCCATTAAGAATTTTTTCAACAAATTCAGGTTTAATTGACAATAATACTTTCATCTACAGCACCAAGTTTAATAATGTCGTCGAATTCTCTGTCAGTTAATTTTAAAACACCCCAATATGCCTGTGGGTTTAAACCGACGTCTTCTATTAGTTTAGCACGATTTATTCTTTTTGGTAAAGCAAGATTATATGTGAAGCTAATAATATGCGGATATTTCTTTGATTTATAGAAACTTCTCAATTCGGCCTCAGTGAATACACTGTAGCGGGCGCAGTATTTAATAAAATCCTGTTCTGTTGGGAATGAATAGATATCTCGTACGTCCTCAACTACACACAATGAGGTCGCCACGGAGCGATAATGTGCGGGGCCTTGTTTATCTGAAGTCCGGTAGATAATAAGAATATCATGCCTTTTAATATTTGCCACATCTTGCATGGCGCAAATATAAATTTTTCTTATACTGTTAGCATGTGAAACATCAGTGATAATATCAGGGGATTCAGTAATTAGTTTTGAATCCGGAAATAAACGAGTATGAAAATCAGGGTAAATAGATAATAAATATTTAGCTTCTTTGTTTCTGTTGTTGATATAAGGATAATCTGCAAGCAGATCACCGGTTAAATCATCTGTACTCATTTCTCTTACTAAAACATTTTCAATTCCGTTATCTGATTCTTTTTTTCCGTATTTTATGAAGCCATAGTTCAAAAAGAGTCTAATGAGGTAATCATGTTTATCGAAAACAGTAACGTATATATCTCCAACCTTTTCACTTAATGCGTGGTCAAATATTTTTTTTAAAAAACGCTGACCTCTTAACGTACCCTTAGTATTGAATTTAAAAGTGCCAATTTTTAGATGTTTTGAGTCTTCTAAGGGCGGTGTGACATCATTAACTTCACCATTTTCAATTTTCAGATACATAAATCCATCAATGGAGTTATCATCATTGAAAAGTACATACGCTTTTTCTTTCGCATCACTTGCCTTTTTATGAAACCATTCAACAAAACCCACTTTATAATCAGATTTCAATGAGTCAAAAAATTCATCGTCAAAATTAACCTCATTGAAACTGATGTGCTTTAAATTTTCCATGTCAATCTCCATATTTCATTGGGTAGCTATTTTCTGAATTTTAAAAAATGAGCAATTATGTACAGTGCAATTAACGATAAAGACCCAAGGATGAATATTTTTTTGTCTAAGTGCTCTGTAGGTACAAATTTCATAATGAATGTTAATGCTGCGCCGTAAAATATGTATGCAAAAATTTTACTTAATTTTGACTTTACATTTTTGAATTTAACAACAACAGAAAAATCATTCAGTCTAGAGTCAGATTTATTCGAGATCTTCCAATGGTAAATCATCGGGTCGTCTTTACCAAATGAGACGTCACGATTAAAGTATTTTGTCCACGTTTCTGATTCAAGTATCCGACAACCTTTATAGTTTGAACCTGAAGCTGAACAATCATCAACCATATCTCTAATTATAAAAAGATGACACTTTAAAGGAGTGCAAGCCGCACTTGCCAAAGTTGTAGATATCTCAGAAGGAAGATTTCTTTGTTCATTAATCCTGAAATCAATAATGTCAGAGCGCTCAATATTACTTTTTAAAAATAGATCTTTTGGATAAAATGTTTTTACTAAACCTGATATATCAGTTTTATTTAAGTTTATTCTAAATCGAATATAATGGTTACATAAGTTTTCGGATGTTAGACAGTCTTTTAGCTTAAACACTATTAGAGTGCCATCATGTATATGAGTAATCTTTACTCTATGGTCTAATTCTCCTCCACGGAAAGGTAGCTTAGTATTAACTACTAGCTCCCCTTTATTCGCGAGAATGAGTTTTAAATGTCTGCCATCGATAGTTTTTGTGTCGATAAGATATTCATTAAATACAGCAGTAACAAGATCTCTACTGGACTCGAGGTTTTCGCTGAGGTCTGTAAAATCGTTATTGTTTTTTATAAATGGAATGAATATACAAATGGCACCGTGATCAGTGATTGCAGGATCATCTGGTGTTTTAAAAGTAACACCAAAATCTAAATAACTGCAAGAATGTGCGCTGACGTTCCAAAAATTAACATGAAATTCATCAATGAAATTTACATGTTCGGAATTATAACCTGAATTGGAACTGCTATGGTAATTTCGACACCCCCAAACAGCAAAACTTCGAGACATAACATATTCCTTTATAAGTTATTAAAATATTTCCACCATTAAATAATAGTGGCATCTTGCAATTGGTTTAATATCTTTTGCCATACATTCGAATGTAATCGATGGGCTTGAGGCCGTAAGTAAAACTTTTCCTAAAGGCATTTTAACTAAATCCTTGATGCTTACCTTACCTTCAATTTCAATAATCCATTTGCCATCAGTAAGTTCAGAATAGCTTTCATCTACCAAATAACTTTTATCAGCATCTCTAACTACTAAAGGATTTTTCAACGATTTGGCTAAAAGCGTTCTGTCCAAGCTATATACATTATCGTCACATAAAACCCCATCAATGATTTTTTTCTGTTTGACCATAACTACATTAGTAGTTGCATCATTATTTAACTGAGTTGTGTCACTTTCTTTTGAAACTGGGAAAGCAGAACCAATCCCGAATGAAAGCCATTGAAGGGATGCGCCTGTCTCAAGCGTGCACCTTATTATCCAGTCTGCTGGAAAGGTGTCCCGCATATATCTGTTAGCCAAAGTACTTTTTGAGACTTGAAGATGGTCTGCTAGGGCTTGTCTTGTTGTAAAACCATATGCCTCGATTAAACGTTTAATTGCCGCCTTTCCACCTTCATTGGGGTTTATGATGGTCTCAATTGGGTTCTTCGCGACGTGCACACAGTCATCAATCACTGAATTGCTCTGAGTAGGCCCTTCCGGTGAGTTTAGCTCTGATGTTGATACTGATGATTCGGAGCCAAACGATAGCCACTCGATAGAAGAACCTGTCTCTATACTGCAGATCAATACCCAATCAGCAGGGAATGTATCGCGCGCATATCTATTAGCCATAGTGCTTTGCGATATACCGAAATGCTTGCAGAGTGCTTGGCGAGACGTGAAACCATAGGCCGTAACGATACGTTCGATGACTTTTTGCCCACCACGATTCTGCATGATCGTTGCTTTATGCTCGCCATCAATATGGCGGAATGTGTTTATTTGTATTGACATGACCCTTATGAGATCCTATTCTCCGTTTTGTGAAGTTTGTCGTCACAATTCAAACCGGCTCACCACAAGCCAATAGGAGATGTTGCATCATGACCCCCAATATTTCAATCACTCTGACTACGCCACACGTCACAATTGAACGCTATAGCCAGTTAACAGGGCTGCCTGTTGACACCATAAACGACATGCTTGCAGATGGTCGGTTGCCTCGTCGCCGCCTGCGCAAAGATAAGAAGCGTGAAAAGGTAATGATTAACATCGTTGCTTTAACCGTAGATGCACTCTCAGATTGCAATGTGACTATCAACTAGTTCCATTTTGAGACTTCACGGAGCAACTGACTATGTTTGACTATCGCATATCTAAACATCCCCATTTCAATGAAGCCTGCCGGACCTTCGCGCTACGCCACAATATGGCGAAGCTTGCAGAACGTGCAGGTATGAACGTTCAAACCCTGCGTAATAAGCTCAACCCGGAGCAACCGCACCAACTCACAGCGCCAGACATATGGTTGCTGACCGATCTCACCGAAGACTCCACGCTGGTTGATGGTTTTCTGGCGCAGATTCATTGCCTGCCATGCGTACCAACCAATGAAGTCGCTCGGGAGAAAATGCCTCAGTACGTCCTAAAAGCCACCTCTGAGATCGGCCGTGTCGCCGCTTGCGCAGTATCTGGCGTTCAGATGAATGCGACTACCCGCCGCCAGGTTGTCGAAAGCGTCAACTCCGTTACTCGGCTGATGGCACTTACCGCGATTTCGCTGCAGACGCGGCTACAGGCTAACCCGGCAATGGCAAGTGTCGTCGATATGGTGACAGGCCTTGGATCTTCGTTTGGGCTGAGCTGAGGTGCTTATGCTGAAAAATGAACCCTCATTTGCGTCGCTTCTCGTTAAGCAAAGCCCCGCAATGCACTGCGGCCATGGCTGGATTATCGCGAAAGATGGTAAACGATGGCATCCATGCCGCTCGCAGGATGTACTTCTGGCTGACCTGTCCACTATCAAACAGGGGAAACAATGGCTATTGAAGGTCCTGCAGCGACTGTTCCACTAAGTCCCGGTAAACGCCTCGATGGACTGAACCATATAGCGGAGCTGAGAGCAAAAGTATTTGGTCTGAATATTGAGCGGGAACTAGAAAGGTTTATTCATGATATGCGCGAACCTCGCGACATTAACCACAAACAGAACGAGAGGGCACTGGCCGCCATATTCTTCATGGCAAAAATTCCAGCTGAACGTCACAGCGCCAATATTAATGAGCTGACCACTGACGAAACGCGGGAACTGATTAAAGCGATGAATCATTTTCGTGCAGTGGTGAGCTTGTTTCCTAAACGACTAACCATGCCGAATTAACCCAAAGCAGAAATTAATGGCGTAAACCCGCCGGGCATTCTTTTGCCCAAATTCAGGAGAACTGATGATGCGAAATAGTGAAACCCGCACCACTAAAACCGGACCGGATGATGCCGGTCTGTTCCAGCTGTTTAACGATACTCGTCTGGATGAGCGTAAAAGCTGTGCCTTTGCCGTTTCCATCCGTATGGAGGAACTTGCTATCCACATCCTGAAAGAGGGGATGAACGGAGTGGAGGCGGCAGAACTGCTGCGTGGTGAAGTTGCCCGTTATGAAGCTGAATCACGCGGAGACTGGCACTGATGGCTGATTCCATGGATCTCGTACAGCAACGCGTCGAAGAAAACCTGCAGCGCCATATCCAGAACGCCCGAGCCAGAAAGCCGGGCATTGCCCGCGTTCTTTGCATCGACTGTGACGCGCCAATTCCAACAGCTCGCAGACAAGCTATCCCGGGTGTGCAGTGCTGCGTGACTTGTCAGGAAATTGCTGAACTGAAAGGGAAGCACTACACCCGAGGAGCGCAGTGAGCTCAGGAGCCTGTCAGTGATACCTGAATTAACAAACGACAACGGCGGCCCGACTGAGGCCGCCGGGGTTTTCTCATGGAATGCCCCGAAAAAAGCAGTTAATCCCTATCTGGACCCGCCGGATGTTGCGCCGGTTTCCACGCTTTCAAACCTGATCACTCTCTACGCTGCGGACAACGAGCAGGAACAACTGCGCCGTGAGGCGCTGAGTGATGAGGTCTGGGATCGCTATTTCTTCAATGAATCCCGTGATCCTGTTCAGCGTGAACTGGAGCAGGACCGACTCATCAGCCGTGTCAAAATGGCAAGAGAGCAGCAGCGCTTTAACCCTGATTTGGTCATTCTGGCTAACGTCAGCGCCGAACCCACACACGTCAGCAAACCACTTCTTGAAAGAATTAAGTTCTTCCAGGGGCTGGGAAGGCCAAAGGCATATTCCCGGTATCTGCGCGAAACCATCAGGCCGTGTCTTGAACGACTGGAGCGTGTGCGTGAAAGTCAGGTGTCTGCTTCGTTCCGGCTTATGGCGAGTCATGAAGGGCTGGAAGGGCTGCTTGTTCTACCGGAAATGAATCAGGAGCAGGTCAAGCGTTTATCCACACTGGTTGCGGCTCACATGAGCCTCTGTCTTGATGCCGCCTGCAGCGATCTGTTTGTGACTGATGACGTCAAGCCGGAACAAATCCGCCAGTCATGGGAAAAGGTGGCCGCTGAGGCTATGCGCCTTGATGTGATTCCACCCGCCTTTGAGCAGCTGCGCCGCAAGAAACGCCGTCGTAAGCCGGTGCCTTATGACCTGATTCCGGGTTCGCTGGCGCGTATGCTGTGTGCAGACTGGTGGTATCGCAAGCTGTGGCAGATGCGCTGCGAATGGCGTGAGGAACAGCTGCGCGCTGTTTGCCTGGTTAACAGGAAAGAGTCCCCATACGTCAGCTATGAAGCCGTGATCCACAAACGCGAGCAGCGCCGCAAATCACTGGAGTTTTTCCAGTCGCATGAGCTGGTGAACGCCGACGGTGACACGCTGGATATGGAAGACGTGGTTAACGCCAGCAGCAGTAATCCGGCGCACCGCCGCAATGAAATGATGGCCTGCGTAAAAGGTCTGGAGCTGATCGCAGAAATGCGCGGCGACTGCGCGGTGTTCTATACCATCACCTGCCCATCACGCTTCCACGCAACCCTGAACAACGGCAGACCTAATCCGAAGTGGACCAGAGAAACGGTCCGGCAGAGCAGTGATTATCTGGTCGATACCTTCGCCGCTTTCCGCAAAGCCATGTACAAAGCCGGTCTGCGCTGGTATGGCGTGCGCGTTGCCGAGCCGCATCACGATGGCACCGTGCACTGGCATCTGCTGTGCTTCATGCGCAAGAAAGACCGCCGCACCCTCACTATGCTGCTGCGTAAATTTGCCATTCGTGAAGACCGCGCCGAGCTGGGCAACAATACCGGCCCGCGATTCAAGTCTGAACTTATCAACCCGCGCAAAGGCACGCCGACCAGCTACATCGCCAAATACATCAGCAAGAACATCGACGGGCGCGGACTGGCGAAAGAGATCAGCAAAGAAACAGGCAAATCACTACGGGACAGCGCCGAGCACGTCAGCGCCTGGGCATCCCTGCACCGCGTCCAGCAGTTCCGTTTCTTCGGTATTCCAGGGCGTCAGGCTTATCGCGAGCTGCGCCTGCTGGCAGGCCAGGCCGCACGGCAGCAGGCAGATAAAAAAGCCGGTGCTCCGGTACTGGATAACCCGCGACTGGATGCGGTGCTGGCTGCCGCCGATGCTGGATGTTTTGCCACCTACATCATGAAACAGGGCGGCGTGTTGGTCCCGCGTAAACATCACCTGGTCCGCACGGCCTACGAGCTTAACGACGAGCCATCTACCTATGGCGATCACGGCATCCGTATTTATGGCATCTGGTCCCCGATTGTTGAGGGCCGGATTTGCACGCACGCGATGAAGTGGAAAATGGTCCGTAAGGCAGTTGACGTTCAGGAGGCGACAGCCGACCAGGGCGCTTGCGCCCCTTGGACTCGTGGCAATAACTGTCCCCCTGTTGAAAAAACGTACCAGACAGGGGGCGGACGACCAGTCAGCGAAGAACCTGCAGCACTGCCGGACTTCGAAAACATGAGCAAAAAGGAACTGCGCGAGCTGACGGCAAGGCTGCGGCTGGTTAAACCGAAGCGCCGAAAAGGCTACAAACAGGAAATTACGGAACACCAACGGCTACAGCTCAATGCGGAGTTGCTGTCCAGAGGCTTTGACGCCAGTGAAACGGAAGTGGATCTGCTTCTGCGTGGTGGCAGCCTGCCATCTGGAGCCGGGCTGCGCCTGTTCTACCGGAATCAGCGCCTACAGGAGGATGACAAATGGTGTCAATGGTACTGACAGCTCAGAGAAATGGCATATCTATTAATCAAAGAGTTAGCTGAGTAAAAAACTATTTCAGCTTTAAAATCATATGATGTACTGTATATATAAACAGTAATATTGGGAGGGAGTTGTGAACGATTTGTTCATGGAGTCACTTGCACTGCAGCGGATAGAACTTATGGCCCGGCTGGTTGCCAGCTCAGATTGTAGCGATGACGACAAGGAGGTTGCGATTTCGTGGCTGTCGGAGCTGACAAGCGATCTGGTTACCAGGCTGAATGAATATGGGGTAAGGCAGGATGAGAGTACGCATTAGTGATTCCGCACCATGGGAAACTCCCTCCCATATGGCATCCTGCGGTTTGAGAACGCAGTGCATGTCTATGGTGCATGGATTCGCATGATCCAAAAAGGATCACAACGGGTCGGGGCCGCCAGAACTGGCGCGCTTTCCGGCCTGTCATGCACCTGCATGAAAACCACTACACAAAGCGGGCAGGCGTGGCGGGGATACGAGCGCGCGCAATGGGATAGTACATAGATAGATCGTTAACATTAGGTTATGATGGGAATATGACATTAAATGGGCTATCAGTACAAGGAGAGGGGGTATGTTTGATACGTTAATATTAGAAAACTATAAAGGTTATGAAAAATTAGAATTAAATAATTTAAAAAGAATTAATTTAATTGCTGGGATGAATAATACGGGGAAAACCTCTATTCTTGAAGCGATTTTCATGCAGCATGATAGATTAGCTGGTGATGTATTTTTACGTCCTTTGTTTAGACGTGGGGTTCAGCAGGTTGAAGTAAAGCCAGAATATATATTCCATCCATATTTTTATAATTTCAACATAGATAAGCCATTTGTTATAACCACTAAGGGAAGCGGTTTTAAAGATGTGGCTAAATATACTATGGTTTCAGCTAAGAATAAAACTATGGCTGTTAATCAGAATAATTTGCCAATGAATTCGGTTTTATCATCAGCCTCTACTTTTAAAAATGCTGTTGAAATAAGTTACTTGAATAATAATGATAAAAAAGGAATGGCAACACTTCAAATAGTTAATAATCAACTTGAAATGAATCTTGAGTCAGTGTCGCCAGCATTCCGAACAGCAGTGTTTGTTCCAGCCTCAGCAAGAGGTAATAGTTTAAATGATGCAGATTTCATCAGTCAATTAGATATGGCTAATGGACTGGATGAATTTGTTACGTATCTCAAAATGATTGATAGCACGTTGAGGGGAGTATCATTATTATCCTTAGGTGGCCAGCCAACATTGTATGTTGATGTTGGATTGAAAAGAAAAATACCTATGGTACAAATGGGGGAGGGGATTAGTAAATTAACATCAATTTTAACTGCAATTTTATCAAATCAAAATGCCGTCATTCTTATTGATGAGATTGAAAATGGGATTCATTATTCATTGATGCCAAAAATATGGAAAATAATTTTCTCAGCGGCCACGCGACAAAAAAGTCAAGTTTTTATCACCACACACAGCCAAGATGTTATAGAAGGTGTGTCCGAGTGTTTCAAAGAAAATCCAGGTGATAAATATGAGGATTCTTTTTCATATATAAGATTAGATAAGAAAGACAATGGCGAAATTATTCCTAAACATTATGGTGCAGCATCTTTAGTTGCTTCTGTTGAACGTGATTGGGATATAAGATAATGTCATCAAGAATAGAGAGGCAAAAGTTATTATTAGTCGAAGGTCGTGATGAAATTAATTTCTTCAGTGCATTTCTAAATGCAGAGGGGATAACTGACGTTCAAATCGTTGAATCTAAGGGTAAAGATCAGTTCCCCACTGAACTTGAGTTGATTTTAAATGAACCTAATTTTCAAAAAGTTACCTCTATGGGGATTGTAAGAGATGCTGATGACAGTCAAAAGGCTGCCGTAGAAAGTATATGTTATTACTTAAGAAAAAACTCTCTTCCCATTCCTAAAGGACATAACACCTTTGAAAGTGATGGAGCAATGAATGTTGGGATTTTCATTGCTCCTGGATTTACTGATAAAGGGATGCTGGAAAGTTTGATATTGGAGGCGTTAGGAGATCATCCAGTGAAAACGGCCTCTAAAAGATATATCGACGAATTAAAGGCTATTTTGGCGCCTGATAATTCAGGCTGTCCATATGTATTCCCTAAAAATATTCACAAGGCATACATGCACGCATTTTTAGCAGGGATGGAGAAGTTTATACCAAGTGCTGGTATGGCTGCTTTAAAAGGTTATTTTGATTTGACATCACCTGTTTTTGATGATGTGAGAGCTTTTTTGAGGAATTTATAAAGAGAAGGGCGAGAGCCCTTCTTTTATTTTGAATGATGTAAATTTAAAGATGGTGATTAGAGTTTATATGACTGGAATTGTATAATTTCTATATGTAGCCAATCATTTAATTCCTCAATCCGTTTCTGTAGTGGTATAAGCTCATTTCGGACAAAAACTCGACTGGCTTTTTCCACATCACCGAATCCTCCAACATTGCTCGGCATAATCCCCATCATCTGTGGTGGTACACGGTGCGCCGCCATCATGTCATCACGGCTCACGTTTTTGATATTCAGAAACTCATCCTTTGCCGCTACTTCTGACAATGGGATGATCTGGATGCCGTCTTTTTTCCCGTTGGGGGAGTACATAAACAGGTTTCGGAAGTTCCCGGGTCCCTTGGCACTTTTCATCGCATGGCGGATGTTGTTCACGTCCTCCTGGTTCTGCGCTGCGTCGGTCATGTACATGATGAACCCGGCGTGGCTGCCGTTGATGTAATACTTACGGCGAAACAGCGTAGCGGACTCATTAAGTAGTGCAGAGGGAATTGCGGACAGATATTCCGGCAGGCCGTAAATTTCCTGGTTCAGGTCTGGTTCCATCAGGTGAAAAATGCTGCCTTTGGTGAACTCATACGGCTGTGTGGTCATGCCGTATTGCACAAACCAGTAAGTATCGAGGTCGATCCCACGTCGGGTGTATTTCGCCAGCGATGGCTCCAGCGACAGAATACCGCCCAACCGGTTAGTCCTTTTCTCCAGATAAGCGTTACCAAACACCAGATAGTCCTGCACAAAACGACTGAATGCCTGCTGACTCAGCAAAGGGTGCGGGATAAACGTGCTGGTCAGGATATTTCGTTTGACGGCAATCGGGGAGCTGTGATGGACGGCGGCGCGGTATGTGCGTGCCAGCCCGTCAAAACTCACTGGCGGTTCATACCATCTGTCCATCTGCACGCACTCCACATAATCCAGGAGTTCGCGGCGGTCCAGTACAGGTATGGGATCTCCAAAGCTGAAAGCCTGGGTAGACGCTGAGTTATTGGTTAGTTCGTCAGGCGGCATTACATCCTGTACGGTGTTCTCAGACATTAAAAAATCTCCACGATGTTACTGGTGTTTGCTGCCTCGCCCTGCAGCGGTTCGTTAAACAATGCGTGCATGGTCGCCCAGGCCAAATCTGCATGGCTGGCTTCTTCGCTTCGGCTGGCTTCGTAGGTGGGGCGGTTTCCGCTGGCGGTAGTGGCCCGGCGGATAGCCATGAATGACTGCGCAATGTCGGTATGACCGGCGTCAAACTCAATGCGGCGGTGGCTGATGATGTCGTATGCCTTGAGCACCAGGGCGTTTTTGACGTTGGGGTTATAGACAAACTCCCGAACAGCAGGGAAAAAGCCTTTAACGTTCTCATAGACGCCGTGACCGACGCCGGTGGAGTCAATGCCGATATAGGTCACGTTGTATTGCAGTGTGAGCTGGCGGATGGCTTCTGCCTGGGCGCGGAAGTCCATTCCCCGCCACTGGTGGCGCTCCAGTATGCGGAACTTGCCGCCGGGAACGGCTGGCGGGGCGATAACGACGCATCCGGCGCTGTCACCGTTCTGGGTGCCTTTCGCCGGGTCATATCCGATCCACACCTCGCCCCAGCCAAATGGACGCAGAGCCAGTGCATGAAAATCTTCCCAGACCTCCCAGCTGTCCACCATGCAGGCCTGCAGGTCGGAAAGCGGGAACACGGACGCGAGATCATCAATAAACTCGCACATAAGCAGGTTCTGGTATTCGTCCGGGCTGTATTCCAGTCGCAGCTGGTCGAGGTCGAACAGGTTACAGCCGCCGCGCACGGCATCTTCCACCGTCACGATCTGCCTGAATTGACCGTCAGCAGAAAGCAGGCCAGCCGCCAGCGCTGAGTGGGTGAGGTCGATATCCACACGGTCCGTTTTTGAGCGACCACGGTTATACAGCGCACCAGACCAGAAGGGATAGGCGCTGTGCGTCAGGCTGGATGGGGTGGAAAAATAGGTTTGTCGCCACTTTTTGTGCAGCGCCATACCGGAGGCGACTTTTCGCAGCTCCTGGAATTTCGGTATCCAGAAATATTCGTCTAGGTACAGGTTGCCGTGGTAGCTCTGCGCGGTGCGGGCGTTGGTCCCCAGAAAATACAGTGTGGCACCGTTCGGCAAGACCATCGGATCGCCTTTAAGCTCTACATCGACCTCTTTGGCGAAATCAATAATGTAGCCTTTAAAAACATGCGCCTGGGCTTTACTCGCTGACAGGAAAATTTGGTTTCGACCAGTCACCAGCGCATCGATCAGTGCCTCACGCGCAAAATAATACGTTGCCCCGATTTGGCGGGATTTAAGCACGTTGCGGATACGATGCTTAATCCCTGCTTCCCACCAGTGGCGCTGATATTCGAACATGCCAGCGCGGAAAATCTCCTCCAGCTTTTCTATCTGTTCGTCGCTGAACAGGTTTTTTTCAGGTGGTTTGCGGGGGCCGCGGTTGCGGTTTTCCACGTTCGGGTTTAAATCGGCCTCGTTGCCGCCGTTGTTAAATTTCCCGATCCGGGCGTGGCGCTCTGACTGGCGCGCCAGCAGGTCAATTTCCTTGAAGTCCTTCCCTTCTTTCTGCTCCTTCATAATGAGCTGGCAGTAGCGCGCGGCGGTGGTGAGCTGCATCTGGTCAAGCGGACCATAGTTGCCCCATTTGTCGCGCTTTTTCCAGCTGTGAACGGTTGCGGCTTTCTCGCCCAGCATTTCTGCAATGCGGGCTATGCGGTATCCCTGAAAATACAGCAGTAGTGCCTGCCGACGGGGATCGAGGTCTGCGGGAGTCAATGTTGTGTTCATGGCACAAGACTACGGCCTTGACAGAAGCCTTTCCCCGGCTGGCTTTTGTGTGGTTTACCGCACAAGGTCTGCGCGTTGTTTCGCCCCCTCCATCACAGCAACCATAAGGCCTCACTGAGTTATTTGATGGAGTCGCTCAAATGGCAGTTAAAGCAAAACGCTTCCGCATTGGTGTGGAAGGGGCAACAACGGACGGGCGCACCATCGAGCGTGCCTGGCTGGAGCAGATGGCGGCAAGCTATAACCCGCAGGTCTATACCGCGCTGATTAATCTGGAACACATCAAGGGCTACACCCCGGACAGCCCATTCCGCCGTTTCGGGACCGTGGATAAGCTGGAGGCCGAAGAAATTGCGGATGGCCCGCTGAAGGGGAAAATGGCCCTGTATGCGTGGATCACCCCGTCAGATGATCTGGTGGCGTATACCCGCAAGCTGCAAAAGCTGTTCACCTCGATGGAGGTCAATACCAGTTTTGCTGATACCGGCAAAGCGTACCTGGTTGGCCTGGCAGCGACTGACGACCCGGCAAGCCTGGGTACAGAAATGCTGCAGTTTAGCGCCAGCGCCAAAAGCAACCCGCTGGCAGGGCGCAAACAAAGCCCGGAAAACCTCTTTACTGCCGCAGAAGAAACGCTGATCGAGTGGGAAGAGGTCCAGGGCGAAAAAACCTCCCTCTTTGCCCGCGTTACAGCGATGTTCACCAAAAAAGAGCAAACCGATGATGCGCGTTTTTCAGATGTGCATCGTGCTGTTGAGCTGGTCGCCACCGAGCAGCAGAGCCTGAGCGAACGCACCGATCAATCCCTCTCCGCGCAGGATAAACGCCTTGCTGCGCTGGAAACCTCCCTTCAGGAGCAGCAGACCGCCTTTGCGGAACTGGAGCAGCAGCTGCAACAGGAAGACAGCCGCAAAGATTATCGCCAGCGCGCGCCGGGCGGTAACGCACCGGCAGGCACCCTGACCAATTGCTGATGGAGCATAAGAACCCATGAAAAAGAAAACACGTTTTGCCTTTAACGCCTATCTGCAGCAGCTGGCGCGCCTGAATGGCGTGGAAGTTGAGGAGCTGTCCAGCAAGTTCACCGTGGAGCCGTCTGTGCAGCAGACGCTGGAAGACCAGATCCAGCAGTCCGCCGCATTCCTGACCATGATTAACATCATTGGGGTGACTGAGCAATCAGGCCAGCTGCTGGGTCTGGGCGTCGGTAGCACCATTGCCGGGACGACTGACACGACCACGAAGGAGCGCGAACCAACCGATCCGACGGTCATGGTTGATGTTGAGTACAAGTGCGAGCAGACCAATTTTGATACGGTGCTGACCTACGCAAAACTGGACCTGTGGGCGAAATTCCAGGATTTCCAGGTGCGCATCCGTAACGCCATCGTCAAGCGTCAGGCGCTGGACCGCATCATGATCGGGTTTAACGGTGTGAAGCGTGCCAAAACCTCAAATCGTGGCGCTAACCCGCTGCTGCAGGACGTTAACAAAGGCTGGCTGCAGAAGGTCCGCGAAGATGCGGCGGATTGCGTGATGGGCAGCACCACGGCTGAAGATGGCACCACTACTGCAGACCCGGTGAAGGTAGGCAAGGGCGGTAAATATTCCAACCTGGATGCGCTGGTGATGGATGCCGTCAATGAGCTTATTGACCCGGTTTTCCAGGATGATGCGGAACTGGTTGTGATCTGTGGCCGTGAGCTGCTGTCTGACAAGTATTTCCCGTTGGTCAATAAGGAGCAGGCAAACACCGAGGCGCTGGCCGCTGATCTGATTATCAGTCAGAAACGCATGGGTGGCCTGCAGGCTGTCCGCGCCCCGTCATTCCCGGCTAATGCCGTGCTGATCACCCGTCTGGATAACCTGTCCATCTACTGGCAGGAAGATACCCGCCGCCGTTCGGTCATTGATAACCCGAAACGCGATCGCATCGAAAACTTCGAATCCGTCAATGAGGCGTATGTGGTGGAGGATTACCGCTGCGTGGCACTGGTGGAAAACATCACCATCGGCGACTTCAGCGCCGGAGCAGGGGAGTAACGCATGAGCCTGAGTCCCGCACGGCAGCACCGCCTGCGCGTTCAGGCTGAACAGGCCGCCCGTCAGGGCGGCAGTGTTCGCCATGCGTCGGGTTATGACCTGATGCTGCTGCAGCTGGCGGAGGACCGCCGCCGCCTCAAGGGGGTGCAGTCCACCGTGAAAAAGGCACAAATCAAGGTGGAGCTGTTACCCAAATATACCGCCTGGGCGGATGGCGTACTGGCAGCCGGTGGAGCGCAGCAGGATGACGTGCTGATGTTTTTGATGGTGTGGCGTATCGATGCCGGTGATTTTGCCGGCGGCCTGCAGATTGCCGCGCACGCGCTTAAGCATGGCTGGGTGATGCCGCAGGCGCTGGGCCGTCGCAACGTGCAGACCGTTGTTGCTGAAGAGCTGGCAGACCAGGCAGAAGCCGCGCAGCGCATGAAAGCTGAATTCCCTGCTGACGTGTTGCTGCAGGCGCTTTCGCTGACGGATACGCTGGATATGCCGGACCAGTCCCGCGCCCGGCTGCATAAAGCCATTGCCGCCGTGATCAGCGAGTCCCGCCCGGCAGCTGCCCTGAACCACTACACGTTTGCGCTGCAGCTCGATCCACGCTGCGGTGTGAAAAAAGACAAAGAGCGGCTGGAGCGCCATTTGCGTAACAGCCACTGACGGAACGTGCCCCGCGCACGGGCGGCACGGGATGGCGACAGGCAGCGCCTTATCAAAATCCCGTTCACCGCCCACCTTTTCAGGAGAAAACCCGCATGAGATTTGTTGCGCCAGAACAGGCGCCGGAACAGGCGGAGGTCATCAAAAACACCCCATTCTGGCCTGATGTGGATTTGTCGGAGTTTCGCAGCGTGATGCGAACGGATGGCACGGTGACGTCGCCGCGTCTCGGGCAGCTTATCCGGTCCGCGATGTCGGAGGTCAACGCGGAGTTGTACGACTTCCGCAAGCGCCAGCAGGCGCTGGGGTTCCAGACCCTGGCAGACGTACCGGCGGAAGTGCTGGACGGAAAAAGCGAGCGCATCCACCACTATCACAACGCCGTGTATTGCTGGGCGCGTGCGCAGGTGAATGAACGTTACCTGGACTATGACGCCACGGCATCCGGCGTCAAACGGGGTGATGAGCTGGCGGAGGCCAGCGGCGATCTGTGGCGCGATGCCCGCTGGGCAATCAGCCGGGTGCAGGATGCACCCCACTGTACGGTGGAGCTGATCTGATGAAAGTGCGTGCGTACCAGGGGGACACGGTGGACGCGCTTTGCTGGCGTCATTACGGGCGCACGCAGGGCGTCACAGAGCAGGTACTGCAGTCAAATCCGGGGCTGGCTGAGCATGGCCCTTTTTTACCTCACGGGCTGCAGGTGGAGCTGCCGGATATTGCGACCACTACCACGGTGCAGACCGTCCAGTTATGGGACTGAGTTATGACGCTTGAACGGATCAGCGCCTTTATTACGTATTGCATCGCTGTGCTGCTGGCGATGTTGGGCGATTTATCGCTTAAAGATGCCTCTACGGTGGGCGGTGTGCTGATTGGTCTGCTGATGCTGGCGATCAACTGGTACTACAAACACAAAACCTATCAGCTGCTACGCGGCGGGAAGATAACCCGGGGGGAATATGAATCCTTCAATCGTTAAGCGCTGCCTGGTGGGGGCAGTGCTGGCCATCGCTGCCACGTTGCCCAATTTCCAGCAGCTCCACACCTCAGTGGCCGGGTTGAAGCTGATTGCTGATTACGAGGGGTGCCGCCTGCAGCCGTACCAGTGCGACGCAGGCGTGTGGACCGACGGCATCGGTAACACGTCCGGTGTGGTGCCGGGGAAGACCATCACAGAGCGGCAGGCGGCGGGGAACTTCATCACCAACGTATTACGGGTAGAAACCGCGCTGGCTCGGTGTGTCCTGGTGAACGTGCCGCAGTACGTTTATGACGCCCTCGTGTCGCTGGCGTTCAACGTCGGCACGGGCAATGCCTGCAGTTCAACCATGGTGAAGTTTATCAATCAGAAGCGCTGGCGCGATGCCTGCTATCAGCTACCGCGCTGGGTATATGTCAACGGCATATTTAACCAAGGGCTGGATAACCGCCGCGGGCGGGAGCTGGCCTGGTGCTTAAAAGGAGCATAACGAAATGAAGAAGAAATTTATTAGTGGGTTGCTTTCGGTGCTGTACGCGGCGCTGATGATTTTAAGTCTCTTTGTCCCAAACGGCATGGCCTCGGCGTTGGTCACCGCATTGACATGGGGAGCCTGTTTGCTGGTCTGGGTGGCGGTGGTGCTTTGCCTGGCTGGGTGGTATGCGGGTGGCACTCATCGGGAAGAGACAATGCAGGCGCTGACGCGCTTTTTCAGTACGCCAGGAAACCAGGTGATTAGATGGGCCAGGCGTTCACTGCTTGTGATTTTTCTCGCCTTTACGGGCCACGTTGTCACCCTGACATTTTATCTGCTGACGCTGGTCGCGCTTAAGGTCCTGCGTGCGCAGGTTGTTGATGCGCAGCCGGTGACGGTATGACGCGCGCGCTGGCGGTAATTCTGGCGCTTGTACTGGCGGCGCTGGGCTGGCAGTCATGGCGACTGAATGAGGCTAGCCACACCATCGATCAGCAAGGCAGGGACCTGAAAACAGCGGGCGACAAACTGGCAAAAACGAACAGTCAGCTGATCGCCCTGTCCATCCTGTCAGAAAACAACAACCGTGAGCAGATGCGGCTTTACGCGGCGGCAGAAAGCACAAACGCGCTGCTGCGAAGCCGCCAGCGCCGGATTGAGGAGCTAAAACATGAAAACGAGGATTTGCGCCTCTGGGCTGGTACTCCTTTGCCTCCTGACATTATCAGGATGCGCGAACGTCCGGCCCTCGCCGGAGGTGCAGCTTACCGTGAATGGTTGTCCCAGAGTGACGCAGTGCCGCCTGGAAAAGTCAGCGGCCAGCACTAACGGCGATTTGCTGGCAGCGCTGGATGAGGCGGAGGCGGCCTGGTCGATCTGTGCTGACAAGGTGGACGCGATAATTTCCTGCCAGGAGCGAAACAGTGAACAAACCTCAGTCCCTACGCCGCGCCCTGAATAACGCGGTGCCATATGTCCGCGATAACCCGGACAAGCTGCATTTATTCGTGGATAACGGAGCGGTGGTGGCAACCGGGGCAGCGTCACTTTCATGGGAATATCGTTATACCCTGAATGTGGTGATTGTGGATTTCAGCGGCGATCAGGGGTTATTGATGGCGCCGGTGTTGGCCTGGTTAAGGGAAAATCAGCCGGATGCTATTCATAACCCGGAACTGCGGGAAAAGTTGCTTTCCTTTGAAGTCGATATTTTGCGCAATGATATCTGTGATATCAGCCTGAATCTGCAACTGACAGAGCGTGTGATAGTCAGCGCTGAAGGTGACGTGTCCAGCGTCGAAGCGGTGCCGGAACCGGACGAACCAGACGAAATGTGGGCGGTGAGCCGTGGCTGAGCTGCAGGAAGTTGACGCCTGGTTAGATGCGTTGCTGGCGGGACTGGAGCCTGCCGCACGTAAGCGCATGATGCGGGAGCTGGCGCAGCAGCTGCGCCGCAGTCAGCAGAAAAATATCAGGATGCAGCACAACCCCGACGGGACGGCTTACGAGCCGCGTCGCGTGACGGCCAGAACGAAACAGGGCCGCATCCGTCGGCAGATGTTTGCAAAACTCCGCACCACAAAATACCTGAAAGCCGTCGCCAGCCCGGACTCTGCCAGTGTCGAATTTGAGGGCAAGGTACAGCGTATTGTGCGCGTTCATCATTACGGTCTGCGTGACCGTGTTAGCCGCAGAGGTCCGGAGGTTCAGTATTCGCGGCGTCGGTTACTCGGCATCAATGGCGAAGTGGAGGACATTACGCGCGATACCCTTTTGTTGTGGTTAAATTTCTGAGTCATAGACTAAATGTTTTCTAGGCCCTTTATATCGTTCGGATAACACATTTCTAAGGGTTGTATCTAACATGTATCCAAGGTCAAAGAAATGATTTAAATGCTCTTTCCAGATATCTTCTATTTCAATGTATGTATCGTTTTCAATTTTTTTCTCTTCAATTTTTTTTTCTGTTTTTTTATTATTTGATAGGGGTGATTCAAAAGTATTGTTGATGTATTGTATTGTTTTTTCCTTGCTTTCTTTATATTTTTTTACTTGGCCTGCATTGATTCTTACGGAGCGACTGATACTAAAAATGTCCAAGTTTGAAGTTGTTCTGTACTTTAAGTTTAATATTATATTTTCAATGTGTTTAATGTAAAAAATGTCAATGTCATCATTTTTAATTTTCTCTAGTATTTTAGAGATTTCTTCACCAGCGAGATGTGGAAGTAGGCTTCCGTCTGTTAGAGTTTTTTTGATTTCATTTATATGGTTGGATAAAGTGTTTTTTTCAATGGTGAAGTTGTATTTTAATTCATTTTGCATCTGTTCTATTCGGGTTTTTATTTCAATTTGTTTTTGTCTGCATTCATAAAAACTAAGTTCTAATTTTTTTGCTTGAAGACTAAAAAGGTAGAGTTTGTCAAAAAATATCTTTTTTTCCATATCTTGATAGATGCTGGAATTGAGTAATTCAATTTCGAGATTTTTGATCATCTCGATTAGGAAATCATCAAAAGCAGATTTAGACATGGTTTCCACAGCATTTTTAAGATCGGATAAAAGAGTGTTCATGACTACGCCTCATTGGTGGTTTGTATAGTACATCAGACAATAGACCTGGTTTTTTTTCAATAACATCTACGTGCATGCTGTGCGTATGAACATTCAACTTACAGAAATTATGCGCCTTATCACCAATCTGATCCGCACCGGCATCGTGACCGAAGTGGACCGGGATGGCTGGCTGTGCCGGGTGAAAACAGGCGACCTCGAAACCAACTGGATTAACTGGTTGACCTATCGTGCCGGGAAGTCGCGCACGTGGTGGTGCCCGTCGCCGGGGGAACAGGTGGTGCTGTTCAGCTTGGGCGGAAATCTGGAGACGGCTTTTGCGCTTCCGGCCATTTACTCCAACGCGTGCCCGCCGCCGTCAGACTCTGAAAGCGCGGACGTGACCGAATACGAGGATGGCGGCTGGTTCGAATACGACCCTGCCACCGGGCGCTGGATTATCCGGGGCGTTAAAGCCGTGCTGATTGAGTCGTCGCAGCTGGTTTCCTGCAAAACAGGGGAGTTTGTGATCGAGGCTGACACGACTCGTATTAACAGCAACGTGATCATGAATGGCGATGTGACCCATGGCGGCGGAGAGATGACGTCAAACGGCGTCGTTGCTGATAAGCATAAACACCCTGGCGACAGTGGCGGAACGACGGGAGGTCCATTTTGACGCTTTATATCGGGATGAACCGCGACACCGGCAAGACCATTACGGAAACGGATCATCTGCGTCAGTCCGTGCGGGATATTTTGCTGACCCCGCAGGGGAGCCGCCTTGCCCGCCGGGAATATGGCTCCCTGCTGTCCGCGCTGATTGACCAGCCGCAAAACCGGGCGCTGCGCCTGAAGATCATGTCTGCGGTGTATGTCGCGTTGCTGCGCTGGGAGCCGCGGCTGCAGCTCGACACCATCACGATTAACAGCAGCAGCATGGATGGTTCCATGGTGATTGAGCTGGCAGGCCAGCGCAATGACGGCGTGCCTGTGTCCCTTTCCGTATCGACAGGAGCAAGCAATGGCCGTTATTGACCTTTCCCAGCTGCCGCCGCCGCAAATTGTGGATGTGCCGGATTTTGAAACCCTGCTGACAGAGCGTAAGGCGGAGTTTATCGCGCTATATCCGGCAGAAGAACAGGAAGCTGTGGCCCGTACCTTAACGCTGGAATCGGAACCTATCGTAAAGACGTTGCAGGAAAATGTGTACCGGGAGTTGCTGCTGCGCCAGCGGATTAACGAGGCGGCGAAAGCCGTGATGGTGGCCTATTCCGGCGGGGATGACCTGGACAATTTAGGCGCGAATAACAACGTACAGCGCCGGGTGATTACGGCTGCGGACGACACCACCACGCCGCCCACGGAGGCGGTAATGGAATCTGACGCGGATTATCGCCAGCGCATCCCGGCGGCCTTTGAGGGGATGAGCGTTGCCGGTCCCGTCGGCGCGTATGAATATCACGCCCTTAGCTCGGATGGCCGGGTGGCCGATGCCTCGGCGTTCAGTCCGTCCCCGGCGTCAGTGGTGGTGACGGTTCTGGCCCGCGACGGTGATGGCACTGCGCCGGATGATTTGCTGCAGGTGGTTAGTGCGGCACTGAATAATGAGGATGTTCGCCCGGTTGCTGATCGAGTGAGTGTGCGCTCAGCTGAGATTGTTAATTATGCGGTAAATGCCGTTTTGTTTGTCTATCCAGGTCCGGCAGTTGAGCCAATTCTTGCAGCGGCAAAATCCCAGCTTACGGCCTATATCAACGAACAGCGTCGGCTGGGGCGCGATATTCGTTTATCGGCGCTGTATGCCGCGCTGCATGTGCAGGGTGTTCAGCGTGTCGAACTCCAGCAGCCATTGTCGGACGTGGTTCTGGATAAAACGCAGGCGGCATTTTGTACCGGCTTCAATGTCGTGATAGGTGGTTCAGATGAGTAACAGCCTTCTGCCGCCGGGATCGTCCGCGCTGGAGCGCAGACTGGCGCAGGCATGTTCTGGCATCAGTGATTTAAATGTCCCGCTGCGTGATCTGTGGAACCCCTGGAAGTGCCCGGCAAAGTTTTTGCCCTATCTGGCATGGGCTTTCTCTGTTGACCGCTGGGACGAAACCTGGACGGAAACAGCCAAACGGCAGGCCATCAGTGATGCGTTCTGGATACATCAGCGCAAAGGGACAGTCGCGGCCATCAGGCGAGTGATTGAGGGAATGGGGTACGCCATATCTGTCACCGAGTGGTGGGAAGTGGCTGATCCTGCAGGGACATTCCGGCTGGCGGTCGATCTGAATGATATCGGCATTACGGAAGATATGCTGAAAGACCTTGAGCGGTTGATAGCGGAAACAAAGCCGGTCAGCAGGCATCTGGCGCAGCTCAATATGACCGCGACCATCACCGGGAACATTCTCGCGGGCGCGGCGCATTGTATCGGCGAAGTGATTACTGTCTACCCGGTGGAATACGAAGCGCAAAGCGATATCCGATATAACGGCGTTATTTCTCATGACGGGAACATTGAATACAGGTAAATAGCATGGCAAATATTAATGAGTCCTCTCAGTGGGAAAATAACATCACATTAATCAGCCGGGCCGACCGTGTCGAAGGCGGGCAGGATGGCGCAGCGAATAAACCCTTAAAACAACTGGCAAACCGCACGGCCTTTCTGAAGGAAAAATTAGAACAGGGCAGCGCGGATGTGTCGGATAAGGTCGGTGTGAAAGACTCTTTCCAGAAAGGGGCAACGCTGAATTCTGTCAGGGATGAAATCACGTATGAAGGGTACCGGCTGGTCTGGACGGGGGATTTTCCTAAAACGGTTGCGCCGTTTTCAACGCCGCAAAATACCGGCGGTGTCGGGCCGGGTGCCTGGGCCTATACCTCTGACGCCATGCTGCGCGGGAATTTAAAATCCTCTGCCGGATACACGCATATTGACGAATGTGCCTCCGTTGACGAAATTCGCACGGCGAAATTTGAGCATCACGGACAGAAAATAAAGCTCCGGTGCTGGAGTACTGAACAGGATACGTCCCCTGTTGATGTTTTCTATGTCTATGATGCGAATGACTTATCATCAGTTGATGATGGTTACAGAACGATAGTCAATCAGCAGGGCCAGCGTATTAAAGCGCTGTTAAGCGGCGCTGTGGATTTGCGCGTCGCGGGATTCCGTTCGTATGGCGATAACCTGGGCACTTCCTTTAATCGTGTCCTGTCGGCGGAGCTGGCACGCGTTTTTGCCTCCGGTTCGGCGATGAATATGGCGAGTATCAAAATCCCTGCGCTGACTTCATTTGATGACCCCAACGTCTCAACGTATAACGCCATTCTGAATGCCTCTATTGTGATGCCGTCATATACGCCGGTGGAATGTGACGGGAATTATTACTGCAAATTTAACCCGATTAACGATGTCGCCATTCGTATTACGAACACGATTGAAGGGGTTAAGCCGTCACAGACGGTATGGCGAAATATGAAAAGCGTGAAAATGTTCGCCAATAAATCAGGACATTTTCAGTTAGTCGGCCCTGGTGCGACGGTCAGTCAGTCTGCCGGTATTCGTATTGGTAATGACCGCGCCGGGGATGATGTACTGGACCTGCGTGATTTATGTCTCGAAGACGTTCAGATCCGGGCATTCCGTTACGGTCTGGATTGCGTCTGGAACGATACCTATATTCTGACCTACCGGAACCTGCAATTAACCGGCAACTATTTCAACCTGTCATCGCTTCTGGCAGCAAAGCAAAACGCGGGTGAGAACATCCGCATGGAAACTTCCCTCCTGGCGGATTCCGTGTCGCATCAGATTTACTGGAACTCTCCGGGGATTGGTGTGACCCTGGATAAAGTCAGCATTGACTATGCTGGCGGGAGTACCTTCTATTTTGATAATGGTGCGCGCGGTAATACCTGGTATATGCACGGGGGGCACGTCGAGGGATGGAATGGCATGCTGGTCTTTCAGGTCGCCCAACTGGTCGACTGGTATGGGCAGGCTAACTCCATTACTTTCGATAATACCCAGATTAAAGCAGCCGGGACCTCGCCGGGCGCATGGGCACCACGCCGGAAAATACTGCATTCCGGTCAGGTACTTCCCGGTCTGGGGACAAGGGTAACGTTCAATAACAGTCCGATTTACTGGCCCGCGCCCGCTTCTGAGCCGCACGTGGCTCTGATGGGGTATACCGACCCCACGCCGGAAAACATGAAAGGGATTTACCACTGCCCGAACTCACCTTACCCGGATTGCCTGATGAACTATCGTCAGTCAATGAACAAGGGGCTTTACCGGTTCGGCGGAAAAGAGGGTGTTTCCGTTAAGGACCTGACAGACCCGTTAACCGGGTTCACCTTCTCGACGAATGGTAATCCGTCGATTGTTTATGGTGGCGAAGATGCTGATGGTCTGAGAAATATCTTAATTGATTTTGATGAAACAACAACATGGGTTGAGCTGCGTAATAAAGGGCTTTACTACGCACTTGAGCGTGAAGCGGAAATTAATACTGCGCTGTCTGTCATGATGGAAAATATTACCGGGGGAGACCTGACACTGAATACGCGGTTCCATTATTACTATGGAGCTGCAAAAACCTATGACGGTTACGAAGACGGAAGAACTAAAAGTCTGTCGTCATTATTGACGGCAACATATAACGGAATAACCACACCGCTTAAACCCTCTGATTATGTCGGTGAACAAACTGCCATGTCATATATCCGTCAGGACAGCGCTCACCCCACCCAGGCGGAATACGTTCAGGCAGCAATTGTTCTGCGCGGCGCAAAAGGCCGGGCACGGATTAAACTTCCGGCAATCTGGACCACGCGCGGTCGGGGTGCGGCTTTTGCTTTCAGCTAAATAAGGTGATGAGATGATTACAGCCCAGTTTATGTGCACGTATCTTTATAAAACCAGCGATAACACCCGCGTGGATATTTATTTTGACCCGGTCATGAAAGAAGGTCTGCCCGCCGGTAATCTTTACCTGACAATAACGGAACCGGATGATTTTGCTCGTTTTGAAGAAGGCAAAACATACAGTCTGAAAATTGAAGAAACAGAGAGCGAACAAAATGGCTAAAAAATACCGCTCAGTTGTTACCGAATACGGGAATGAGAAAATAGCCAGTGCCGTTGTCACCGGAGAAAAGGTTATTTTTTCTCAGATGGCAGTAGGCGACGGCAGTGGACTGATGAGAGCGCCGGATGAAAACCAGTCATCCCTGATGAACGAATGTTTTCGGGCGCAGTTAAACAGCCTGAAAATTGTCGACAGCGAGAAAAACGTGATTGCGGCGGAAATGATAATGCCGCCGGAAGTCGGAGGTTTCACCATCAGGGAGGCCGCGCTGTTTGATGAAGAAGGCGCGTGCATGGCCGTTGCCAGCGTACCGGAAACCTATAAGCCGCTCCTGCTTGAGGGTTCCGGGCGTTTTACTGTGATCCGTTTGTGGCTGATTGTCAGCAGTACCGAAGGTGTGGAGCTGAAAACCGATCCGGGCATCGTGCTGGCTACGGTAGAGGATGTTATCAATGTCGGAAATGCAGGAAAAGACTATACCGATAATCAACTGAGCGAGCACGCAGAGTCGCGCAATCACCCGGATGCCACCCTGACAGAAAAAGGATTTACATCATTAAGCAACAGCACAGACAGTGATGATGAGGAAAAGGCGGCAACCCCGGCAGCAGTCAAAGCGGCGATAGCCCAGGCGATCCGCTCAGCGTGGGAACTCGATAACCCTGTAGGCACCACCCGGCTCTTCAATCAGAACCTTAATCCCAATGAGAAATGGCCCTGGTCGACATGGCTGTACACCGGCGAAAATAAAACGATCCGCATCGGAAAGGCCGACGGCTCGGACGTCGGGAAGACCGGCGGCAGCGATACCGCCACGCTCCAGCGTACTAATCTGCCAGCTGTACAGATTGATGTGAGCGGTGAAACCAGCGAGCAGATAGAGCAAAAACTGACAACCACGAAAAACGGTAAACACAATCATGGTGGTGTGGCCGGTAAAGATGATCCGTGGGAAATTGGCGGTGATGTGCGGCAGCTCTTTAACCCGAAAGAGCTGGGTGTGACCGATGATGCCGGAGAGCACGACCACGAAGTCACGGTACCGGCGCACAAACACACGACCAGTGGCAAAACCGCCAACCTCGGCGAGGGTAAATCGTTCAGCGTGGTAGAAGCGCACACCCTGCTGATGTGCTGGAGCCGCGTCGCCTGAATCACCTGGCAAACCATGACCAATCAGCCCCGGAATGGGGCTTTTTTTCTGCCTGCGGTTGTATCAACCACGGTACAACGGGCATCCCCGGCGCGCGGTGAATGATTTCCATACCATAGGTGAACCCCTAAACAGGAGATTTATTCCATGGCGCAAGACTACCACCACGGCGTGCGTGTTGTAGAAGTTAACGATGGCACCCGCTCTATCACGACGGTGAGCACGGCGATCGTGGGCATGGTGTGCACCGGCGATGATGCCGATGCCTCCATGTTCCCGCTCAATAAGCCGGTATTGCTTACCGACGTGCTGACCGCCAGCGGCAAAGCGGGCGAGTCCGGCACGCTGGCCCGCTCACTGGACGCTATCGCAGACCAGGCAAAACCCGTCACCGTAGTGGTGCGCGTTGCCCAGGGCGAAACCGAAGCGGAAACCACCGCTAACATCATCGGCGGCGTGACCGCTGAGGGTAAGAAAACCGGCATGAAGGCGCTGCTTTCGGCGCAGTCGCAGCTGGGCGTGAAGCCGCGCATTCTCGGCGTGCCGGGGCATGATACGCAGGCCGTATCCACTGAGCTGCTGAGCGTGGCGCAGAGCCTGCGGGCATTTGCGTATATGTCGGCTTACGGCTGTAAAACCGTGGCAGAGGCGATCACTTACCGCGACAACTTCAGCCAGCGTGAAGGGATGCTGATCTGGCCTGATTTCATCAACTTTGACACGGTGCTGCAGGCGGATGCGACCGCTTACGCCACCGCCCGCGCCCTTGGCCTGCGCGCCAAAATCGACGAGCAGACCGGCTGGCACAAAACCCTGTCTAACGTGGGCGTGAATGGTGTCACTGGACTATCTGCGGATGTGTTCTGGGACCTGCAGGACCCGGCAACCGATGCCGGAATGCTGAACCAGAACGACGTCACCACCTTGATCCGCAAGGATGGTTTCCGCTTCTGGGGTTCCCGCTGCCTCAGCGATGATCCGCTGTTCCAGTTTGAAAACTATACCCGCACCGCGCAGGTGCTGGCTGACACCATGGCAGAGGGCCATATGTGGGCGGTGGACATGCCGCTTAACCCGTCGCTGGCCCGCGACATTATCGAAGGTATCCGCGCCAAAATGCGCAGCCTGGTGAATCAGGGCTACCTCATCGGCGGTGATTGCTGGATTGATGACAGCGTTAACGACAAAGACACCCTGAAAGCCGGGAAGCTCTGGATCGACTACGACTATACGCCAGTGCCGCCGCTGGAAAACCTGATGCTGCGCCAGCGCATCACTGACCGTTACCTGGTGGATTTCACCACCCGCGTAAGCGCATAAGGGGGACCCATGGCCTTACCACGCAAGCTAAAACACCTGAACATCTTCAACGCCGGTAACAACTGGATGGGCATTGCTGAATCCGTCACCTTACCGAAATTTACCCGCAAGCTTGAGAACTATCGCGGGGGCGGTATGCCCGGTTCAGTCGGTATCGATCTGGGGCTGGATGATGGGGCACTGGATACGGAAATGACCATCGGCGGAACTGAGGCGCTGCTGTTTAAACAGATGGGTAAAACCACGGTTGACGGGGTGCAGATGCGCTTCACCGGCTCTATCCAGCGCGATGACACCGGCGAGGTGCAGGCCGTTGAGCTGGTTGTACGCGGACGCCATAAAGAGGTGGATTCCGGCGAGTGGAAAACCGGCGAGAGCAACACCACCAAAGTCAGCAGCGTTAACAGCTATGCGAAGCTGACCATTAACGGCGAAGTGCTCTATGAGGTCGATGTGATCAACATGATTGAAATTGTTGATGGCGTTGACCTGATGGAAGAGCACCGCAACGCAATCGGCCTTTAATGCAGCACTGGCGCGGGATGCCGCGCCAGCCACCCCATAACAGGAAAAGAACATGAGTGAGAAAACAGAAGCAACGGTGAAGCTGGATAGCCCAATCAAGCGCGGTGATACCACGATTACGGAAATTGTGCTGCGCAAACCGCAGTCCGGCGCACTGCGCGGTACGCGACTGCAGGCGGTGATGGAGATGGACGTGGCCTCTATGATGACCGTGATCCCCCGCATCTCCACACCAACGCTGACCCCGCAGGAAATGGCGGACCTTGACCCGGCAGACCTTGCCGCAATGTCGATCGAGGTGGTCCTTTTTTTGTTGCCGAAGTCGGCGTTTGCAGATTTGCCGACAGCCTGACGGTAGATGACCTGGTGGCGGATATCGCCACGATCTTTCACTGGCCGCCGTCCGTCACTGACGTTATGCCGCTTACAGAAGTGCTGGAGTGGCGGCACAGAGCGATAATGCGAAGCGGGGCCAGCGATGAGTGATAAAAACCTGCGCCTGCAGGTGGTTCTGAATGCGGTTGATAAACTCACCCGCCCTTTAAAAGTTGCGCAGGCTGGCTCTAAGGAGCTGGCCTCCGCCGTCCGGCAGACCCGCGAACAGCTTAAACGGCTGAACGATGCGGGGGGCCAGTTAAAATCATTCGATCAACTGTCACAGAGCCTGAGCAGGACCAGTAGCGAACTGGACCAGGCGCGGCTGCGTGCGCAGATGATGACCCGTGAAATGTCAGCCCTGGAATCTCCCACGAAAAAGCAGACAGCGGCGCTTGAAACGCAATGGCGGGCCGTGTCACGTCTGGAGCAAAAGCAGCAGCAGGAAACGCGGCAGATGGCGGCAGCCAGGGCGGAGCTGTACCGCCTCGGCATCTCTGCGGGAGGCGGTGCCCGTGAAACAGCCCGCATTACCCGCGAAACGGATCGCTATAACAAGCAGCTGGCAGAGCAGGAGAAACGCTTGCGGGACGTGGGCGAGCGCCAGCGCAAGCTGAATACGGTCAGGGCCAAAGCTGACAAGATGCGCGACGTGCGTAACAGCCTGGCGGGGAACGGGGCCGGGATGATGGCGGCCGGGGTGACAACGGGCGCGACCTTGCTGGCGCCCATTCGCGCCTACTCGGAATCAGAGAACGCCGCTAACCAGCTGGCAGGCTCAATGATGGGACCGGGCGGAAAGGTGGCGCCGGAGTTCCTGAAGCTGAACAAGCTGGCGATAGCACTGGGTGACCGGCTACCCGGCACCACGGCAGACTTTCAAAACATGATGACCATGTTACGCCGTCAGGGTATGTCTGCGAAGGTCATCCTGGGCGGACTGGGTGAGTCGGCGGCATACCTCGGCGTGCAGCTGCAGATGGCCCCGACGGATGCCGCCGAGTTTGCCGCGAAACTGCAGGACGCCACGCAGACCACCGAAAAAGACATGATGAGCCTGATGGACGTGATCCAGCGAGGTTATTACGCGGGCGTTGACCCCGGTAATATGCTGCAGGGTTTTGCAAATATCAGCAGTGCAATGGAGATTATCAAGCAGAGGGGGCTTGATGCTGCTAAAACCTTCAGCCCTCTTTTGGTCATGGCTGATCAGGCGGGGATGGCCGGAGAATCAGCGGGTAATGCCTACCGTAAAATTTTTCAGGCCACGCTGGATGCTAAAAAGATTAAGAGTGTAAACGATGAGCTGAAAGGCAAAGGTATCAAGTTTGATTTTTCCGACGGGAAAGGCGGATTTGGCGGCCTGGAAAAGATGTACGCACAGTTAGATAAGCTTGAAAAACTAAATCCAGAAACAAAGCTTGCGACGATGAAAGCCCTGTTTGGTAATGATAACGAAGTGCTAAAAGCGCTGAGCATCATGACTACAAAAGGTATCGAGGGCTACCGCGAAACCGTGGCAAAACTGGAGAACCAGGCAACCCTGCGCGAGCGCGTCGAGGCGTCCCTTAATACCCTGGGGAATAAATGGGAAGCCGCTGGCGGCTCGTTTACTAACGCCATGTCGAGCATCGGTGAAACCGTCGCGCCGGTACTGAAAAATATTGCGGACTGGCTGGGTAATCTGGCGTCCGCGCTGGATGGTTTTGTTAAACGGAATCCGCAATTGACGGCGGCGCTGTTTAAGATTGCGGCCGTGTTTGCCGTTGTTGCGACCGCTGCGGGTGTGTTGTCGCTGGCGCTGGCGTCCATTCTGGGGCCGATGGCGGTAGTACGGGTGAGTGCCGGGGTTCTGGGAATTAAGTTTGCCTCTGCTTTTGGTCTGATTAAGCAGGCGATTGGCGGTGCAGGGCAGGCGATCCTGTGGCTGGGCAGGTTGATGATGGCTAACCCCATTCTGGCGATAATCGGCCTGATTGCGATGGGAGCCATTTATATCTGGCAGAACTGGGAAACGCTGGGGCCAAAATTCACCGCAATGTGGGACACCATCTCGTCAGGGGTATCCAGGGTATGGGCTGTGATTAAGCAGACTATCAGCAATAAATGGGATGAAATTCTGAATGATGTTGCCGCGCTGCCCGCGAAGTTTAAAGCAGTGGGCGGGGCAATCATTGACGGCATCCTGAGCGGTATCAATGAGAAATGGGAGACGCTCAAGAGCAAGCTGGCATCGGTAAAAAGCTACCTGGCGGACTGGATGACCGGCGGCGACAAATCACCTGGTGCCACCCAGCAAAAAGGCGCCGGAGGATTCTTTGCGGGGATGTATGACAGCGGCGGTTATATTCCGCGCGAGCAAGTGGGCATCGCGGGAGAAAATGGCCCGGAACTGATTAACGGTCCGGCCTATGTGACCAGCCGCCGGAGGACCGCAGCGCTGGCCTCCGTTGTCGCCGGAATGATGGGGGGAGCAATGCCTGCAGAGGCTGCACCGCTTCATCCAATGAGCCTGCCGGCAGCATCATACCGCCCAGCAGCAGAGAAACCGGCAGGTACGCAGCCGGTATTCCAGTTTGAAACCCAGGCACAAATTATTATCCAGGCGCAACCAGGGCAGAGTCCGCAGGATATTGCGCGGGAGGTCGCGCGACAACTCGATGAGCGCGAGCGCCGCATGAGGGCTAAGGCCCGCAGCAGTTTCAGCGATCAAGGGGGGTACGATTCATGATGATGGTTCTGGGCTTGTTTGTGTTTCAGCTGCGCACGGTGCCCTATCAGCAACTGCAGTATCAGCGGAACTGGCGGCATGTGACCAACAACCGCGTTAATCGCCGTCCGACCACGCAGTTTCTGGGGCCAGATAACGATCAACTGACGCTCTCCGGCGTCCTCATGCCGGAAGTTACTGGCGGCCGGTTGTCGCTGCTGGCGCTGGAGCTGATGGCGGAGCAGGGCAAGGCCTGGCCTCTGATCGAGGGCGGCGGGACCATCTACGGTATGTACGTGATTGAAAGTCTGAGCCAGACGAAAACGGAATTTTTCGCCAGCGGTGAAGCGAGAAAAATAGAGTTTTCGCTGGGACTTAAACGGGTGGATGAGTCGCTGTCTGAAATGTTCGGCAGCCTGAACGACCAGCTTAGCAGTCTGCAGGACTCCGCTGCGGCAGCGGTAGGGAATATCAGAAACACGGTGGGAGGATTACTGCAGTGAGTGAGATGACTGATTTACTCAATCAGGGCAGTAAGACACCGGCCTTTCGCATCGTGATCGAAGGCAAAGACGCAACGCAGACCCAGGATAAACGTCTGCTGGGTATGACGCTGACCGACAACCGCGGATTTGAGGCTGACCAGCTCGATCTGGAGCTGGACGACGCTGACGGCCTGGTGATGATGCCGCGTCGTGGCGCGGTGATTTCTCTGGCGCTGGGGTGGAAAGGCGAGCCGCTGTTTTCGAAAGGAAAGTTTACTGTTGACGAGATAGAGCATAGCGGCAGCCCGGACAGGCTGACAATCCGTGCCCGTAGCGCGGATTTCAGGGAGACGCTAAATGTCAGGCGTGAAAAGTCATGGCACAAAACGACGGTGGGCGAGGTGGTGAAGGAAATTGCCACGCGGCACAGCCTGAAGGTTGCCATCGGCAAAGATGTTGCTGCGCAGGCACTGGACCACCTTGATCAGACCAACGAAAGCGATGCGAGTTTTTTGATGAAGCTGGCGCGGCAGTACGGTGCGATTGCCTCGGTGAAGGACAGTAATCTGCTGTTTATCCGGCAGGGGCAGGGAAAAACGGCAAGTGGTAAATCGCTGCCGGTCATCACTATTACCCGTAAGGACGGTGACAGCCACCGGTTCAGCCTGGCTGACAGGGGAGCGTATACCGGGGTGATTGCTCACTGGTTGCATACACGGGAACCGGCAAAGAAAGAAACGGCTAAGGTGAAGCGCCGCCGGAAGACGACAAAACCAAAAGAGCCAGAAGCAAAGCAGGGGGATTACCTGATCGGGACGGATGAGAACGTGCTGGTACTGAACAGGACCTATGCGAACCGCAGTAATGCGGAACGCGCAGCAAAAATGAACTGGGAGCGGCTGCAGCGTGGTGTGGCGTCATTTTCCCTGCAGCTGGCAGAAGGCCGCGCGGATCTCTATACGGAAATGCCCGTGAAGGTCACCGGCTTTAAACAACCCATTGATGACGCCAGTTGGACCATCACCACGTTAACGCACACGGTCAACCCGGATAGCGGATTTACGACCAGCATCGAGATGGAAGTGAAAATTGATGATTTAGTAATGGACTGAGGTTTTCAAAAGAGAACTTAAAGTTCACAAAGTGAAATAATGTTGTATCATTATTGCGATTTAAGCAAAAATGGTAGGGACGTAAAATGATGATTTGCCCATTATGTGGAAGTGCAGCCCATACTCGCAGCAGTTTCCAGGTCTCTTCAATGACCAAAGAACGTTACAACCAGTGCCAGAATATCAACTGCAGCCATACGTTCGTAACGCATGAGACTTTTGTTCGCTCAATTTCTACACCTAAAGAGGCCCATCCTGTGCAGCCTCACCCCACAAATTCAGGCCAGGCTGCGCTGGCTCTTTGAGGCTGTCGCCACTTTGTCGCCATGTCTTAAAAATAGGGGTTGTAACTCAATGATTTTAAAGGCTGTAAAATTCAGGCAACAAAAAACCCATCAACCTTGAACCTAAGTGGCGGGGTTGATGGGCTCCACAAAATGGGGACATCAAAGAAAAGCAGTGGCACTACTTATGACTGACGCCAGCTAAAAAAGTTCTGCGTATACGCGTTTTTTTTCTGAAAAGTTTACTGTAGCCCCGGCCAGATGATAACAATCAGCGTACCTGCCAGGGTTAACAACACGTTAGCGATGGCGTAGGTCCCCGCGTATCCCAGCGCCGGAATATTGCTGCGCGCGGTATCGCTGATGATCTCCATCGCCGGCGCGCAGGTGCGGGCGCCCATCATGGCGCCGAAGAGCATCGCGCGGTTCATGCGCAGGACGTACGCGCCGAACAGGAAGCAGATAACCACCGGCACCAGGCTGACGATGAGGCCCGCCGCCAGCATCTGACCGCCGACGGCGCCGAGGCCGTTATTAATGCCGGCGCCGGCGCTGAGCCCCACGCCGGCCATAAATACCATCAGGCCGAACTCTTTCACCATATTCAGCGCCCCCTGCGGGATATAGCCGAACGTCGGATGGTTGGCGCGCAGGAAGCCGAGCATGATGCCGGCAAACAGCAGACCGGCGGCGTTACCGATGCCGAAGCTGAACGAGCTGAACTGGAAGGTGATCATGCCGATCATCAGGCCAACAATAAAGAAGGCGCAGAAGGCGAGCAGGTCGGTCACCTGGCTGTGGATGGAGATAAAGCCAATACGATCCGCGACGGTTTTGACGCGACGCGCATCGCCGCTAACCTGCAGCACATCGCCCTTGTTGAGCACAACGTTGTCGTCGATCGGCATTTCGATCTGGCTGCGGATAACGCGGTTTAAGAAGCAGCCGTGATCGGTAAGCTTCAGCTGCGCCAGGCGGCGGCCGACGGCGTTGTGGTTTTTGACCACGATCTCTTCGGTGACGATACGCATATCGAGCAGATCGCGGTCGAAGACCTCTTTGCCGTTACGGAAGCTTGGGTCGAGGCGGGCATGGGCATCCGGGTAACCCACCAGGGCGATATCATCGCCCATCTGCAGCACCGCATCGCCGTCCGGGTTCGCGAGAATGCCGTTGCGGCGGATGCGCTCAATGTAGCAGCCGGTCTGGCGGTAAATGCCCAGCTCGCGCAGGTTTTTACCATCAGCCCACGCCACCAGCTCCGGGCCGACGCGGTAGGCGCGGATCACCGGCAGGTACACCTTACGCCGGGAATCGGTGTCGAGGCCGCGCTCGCGGGCGATCTGCTGGGCGCTGGTCTGTAAATCCTGATGCTGCAGCTTCGGCATATAGCGGGCGCCGACGATCAGGCTGACCAGGCCAACCAGATAGGTCAGGGCATAGCCGAGGCTCAGATGATCGAGCGAAAGGGCTAACTGGTCGCTGGGCAGGCCGAAGTGGCGTAGCGTATCTCCGGCGCCCACCAGCACGGGGGTGGAGGTCATAGCGCCGGCGAGCATCCCGGCCGTCAGGCCGATATCCCAGCCGAATAGCTTACCCAGCCCCATGGCGATCAGCATCGCGCTGCCGACCATCACCAGAGCGAGCATCAGGTAATTTTTCCCATCGCGAAAAAAAATAGAAAAAAAGTTGGGTCCCGCCTCCACGCCGACGCAGAAAATAAACAGCATAAAGCCGAGATTGAGGGCGTCAGTGTTAATACTGAAATGCTGCTGCCCTAATAATAGGGAAACGACTAAAACGCCAATGGAATTACCAAGTTGTACCGACCCGAGACGCAGTTTCCCGAGGCAGAGTCCTAATGCTAGTACAACGAACAATAACAGGATGTAATTCCCGTTTAACAAATCTGCGACGTTTATATTCACGAAAGCCAACTTCTCATTTACTAGTAAGTTGTTGAAGGAAATGGTTATTTGGTCTAAGGTTGGTCCAGTGTTCGCGTTGTCCCGAACGCTATTCTGGCATCCCGTTATAACCAGCAAAATATAGTCGACAGTTTAATCCTTCCTGGAGGCTGCGGCTAGTAACAATCGTTTTTACATTGACGGGATCTTTTATTGGCATGGATTGCCAGAATCTTTATCTGACTGGGCGAAGTGGAAGTTGGTTAGAGGCAAAATCAGGAGGATGTCGTGAAATCTGAGCGTACCTGGGCCGGTATTATCTGTGGGTTCTTTCTATTTATTGTGGTTTGTTTGTCACTACTGTTACATATGAAAGGCGCCTTTCGGGCTACCGGTAACCCTGAGCTCGGGCTGCTATTCTTTTTGCTACCCGGTGCGGCGGCAAGCTGCCTCTCTCCCGGACAGCGGGTTATTCGCCCGCTTATCGGCGCGATGCTGGCTGCGCCAGTGTGTCTGGTGGTCATGCGGCTTTTCTTTGTGACCCAGCGTTCTTTCTGGCAGGAACTGGCGTGGTTGTTTAGCGCGGTGTTCTGGTGCGCGCTGGGCGCGCTGTGCTTTTTGTTTATTTGCGCCTGGCTTGATACCAGACGCAAGCCCTCGTCAGAGGAGTGAGCCGTCTCAGGCGAACAGGCCGAGATTCTCTTTCGCCCAGGCTTCAAAGTCAGTGCAGCCGCCAATGTGCTTCTGATCGACAAAAATCTGCGGCACGGTTTCTACCGGTTTACCCACGGTTTTTTCCAGATCGGCTTTGCTGATGCCTTCTGCGTGAATATCAATGTAGCGATAGTTAAAATCATCGCGCTCATTGCTCAGCTTTTCCGCCAGCTCTTTGGCGCGAACGCAATAGGGGCAGCCTGGACGACCAAAAATTACCGTAAACATAGTCTCTCTCCTTAAACCTCAGCCGGATGGCGAATGGCGGGTATCATGCCGCGTTATGTCGGCGAGGGAAAGAAGGTTCTGCCTTTTGCTTTGATGGCTTAAGGCTATGTTTGTTAAATATTCTGCTGATGAAACCGCTATACTGGCCTGATACGCGACCGGTTTTTGCCCGGGAGCGTGCATGATTTGGACCGGAGGAGCGTTATGCGATCGCCCGCTGCATTACCCACAAGTATTCTGGTAGTCGAGATTATCGGCATGGTGCTGTTGACCCTGGCCTGGCTCTCGCTCAACCAGTACGTCAGCCTGCCCGCGCCGTTTTCCAGCCCGACGGCGGCGCTGCTGATGATCTTCGCGGGGATCCTGCTGATGCTCCCGGCCGCCGTGGCGTTAATGTGGCGCGTGGCGCAAGTCATTGCCCCGCAGTTGACGCACACGAAAACCCCACCTTCCTCACTGCCTGACAGAGAAAAACGAGATGACGCCGACCATTGAGCTGCTGCGTAGCCACCGTTCTATTCGCCATTTTACCGACGCGCCGATAAGCGACGAACAGCGCGCCGCGATTATTGCCAGCGCGCAGGGCGCTTCAAGCTCCAGTTTTTTACAATGTTCCTCAATTATTCGCGTTACCGACCCGGAAATACGTCAACAGCTGGTCCCGCTGAGCGGCGGTCAGCAGCACGTGGCGCAGGCCGCGGAGTTTTGGGTATTCTGCGCTGATTTTAACCGCAATCTGCAAATCTGCCCGGACGCTCAGCTGGGCCTCGCCGAACAGCTGCTGCTGGGCTGCGTCGATACCGCTCTTCTGGCGCAGAATGCGCTGGTGGCGGCGGAATCCCTTGGCCTGGGCGGCGTCTATATCGGCGGCCTGCGCAACAATATCGATGCGGTGACCGAGCTGCTGAAGCTCCCGCAGCACGTGCTGCCGCTGTTTGGCCTGTGCCTTGGCTGGCCTGACGATAACCCGGAAGTGAAACCGCGCATGCCGTCGGCGATGCTGGTGCATGAAAATCACTATCAGCCGCTGGATGAGACGGTCCTTGCGGAATATGACGAGCAGTTGGCGCAGTATTATCTCTCACGCGGCAGCAACACGCGTCGCGATACCTGGAGCGACCATATCCGCCGGACTATCGTCAAACAGAGCCGTCCATTTATTCTGGAATATCTGCATAAGCAGGGATGGGCTACGCGCTGATTGCGTGTAAACTGCCCCTGGTCTGACGTAAGGAAATTCCGCAGGTCAGCGCTCATTGACTACCAAAGGCCCGCCGGAGCGGGTCTTTTCGCAGAGGTGCAGGGTGAAAATTGCCATATTATCCCGGGATGGAACGCTTTATTCATGTCGACGCCTGCGCGAAGCCGCGCAAAAACGCGGTCATCAGGTGGAAATCCTCGATCCGCTTTCCTGCTATATGAACGTCAGTCCGGTGGCCTCATCCATTCACTACAAAGGCCGCCAGCTCCCGCATTTTGACGCCGTCATTCCGCGCATCGGCACGGCGATTACCTACTACGGCACCGCGGCGCTGCGTCAGTTTGAGCTGCTGGGCAGCTATCCGCTCAATGAGTCCGTCGCCATCACCCGCGCCCGCGACAAGCTGCGTTCGCTCCAGCTGCTGGCGCGTCAGGGAATCGACCTGCCGCTCACCGGCATTGCCCATTCGCCAGACGATACCAGCGACCTGATCGCGATGGTTGGCGGCGCGCCGCTGGTGGTAAAGCTGGTGGAGGGCACTCAGGGCATCGGCGTCGTGCTGGCCGAAACGCGGCAGGCGGCAGAGAGCGTCATTGACGCTTTTCGCGGTCTGAATGCGCATATTCTGGTGCAGGAGTATATCGCCGAGGCGAAAGGCCGGGACGTGCGCTGCCTGGTCGTGGGCAATGAGGTCGTGGCGGCGATTGAGCGGCGGGCGAAGGAGGGGGATTTTCGCTCTAACCTGCATCGCGGCGGCGTAGCGTCGGTGGCGTTTATCAGCGAGCAGGAGCGTGAAATGGCCATTAAGGCCGCGCAGACGCTCGGGCTGGACGTCGCTGGCGTTGATATTCTGCGCGCCACGCGCGGTCCTCTGGTGATGGAGGTTAATGCTTCTCCGGGGCTTGAAGGGATTGAAACCACCACCGGCGTCGATATCGCCGGCAAAATGATCGCCTGGATCGAACGACAAGCCACGCCCGGATTTTGTCTGAAAATGGGCGGATAGTTCCCTTTCACGACACCGTCATGGAATACGCCGCTTTTTTTGCGTAAGCTATGGCGTCGCATTTTTCACAGTAAGAGGTCACAGGTCATATGGATTCACTGGTCGTTCCGGGTCTTGATACATTACGTCAATGGCTCGACGAATTGGGCATCAGCTTTTTTGAGTGTGATTCCTGCCAGGCACTGCACCTGCCGCATATGCAAAATTTCGAAGGCATTTTTGATGCCAAACTTGACCTGGTGGATAACGTGGTGCTTTTCTCCGCGCTGGCTGAGGTCAAACCCTCCGCACTGTTGCCGCTTTCCGCCGATCTTTCTGCGATTAACGCCAGTTCGTTGACGGTCAAAGCTTTCCTCGATATTCAGGACGATAATCTGCCGAAACTGGTGGTGTGTCAGGCATTGACCGTCGGCGTCGGCGTGACCCTCGACCAGTTCGCGTGGTTTTTCCGCCAGAGCGAAGAACAGATTTCTATGGTTATCCTTGAGGCCAGCGCCAATCAGGTGCTGTATAAGTCCGAGGAAGAAGAGCCGGCGGCTGAGAATATTCAGTACCATTTTCTTCACTAAGCCTGTCGAAAAATAGCGCAGCCACTGCCATGGCGGCTGCGTATTACGTGCTTTTATTCTGCTATTAACCTTCCTGTAAAGAATTTTTCACCGCCATTCTGCCGCTTTCGGCTTATCACATAGACCCTTATTGCATAAAAAATTGATAAAAGCCGTTTTTTTACCTGGGCTATAGCCTCTTATTCTGGCTACAGTTATTCTGACGCTGCTTCCAGTTGCGGGCAACCATTCCGGGAGAGGTCCTCTCTCCTTTTCTTAGGCAATGAAAAAATATGCATGATTATTGCATGCGAACAAGTGCGTATATTCAGCCCGCTTGTTAACGGGCATTGAGAAGGAATAAGAGATATGACCGCCTTTGGTAAAAAATGGTTAACAGGTCTGGTTACGGGTGCGCTGATGGCCGTCTCTGCCGGTTCGCTCGCAGCCGAACAAAAAACCCTGCATGTTTATAACTGGTCTGATTATATTGCGCCGGATACGGTGGCGAATTTTGAAAAAGAGACCGGCATTAAAGTGGTGTATGACGTCTTTGACTCCAACGAAGTGCTGGAGGGTAAGCTCATGGCGGGCAGCACCGGTTTTGACCTGGTGGTGCCGTCGGCGAGTTTCCTTGAGCGCCAGCTGGCGGCAGGGGTTTTCCAGCCGCTGGATAAGAGCAAACTTCCCAACTGGAAAAATCTCGATCCGGAAGTGCTGAAGCTGGTGGCGAAGCACGACCCGGACAATAAATACGCGATCCCGTACCTGTGGGCGACCACCGGTATTGGCTATAACATCGATAAAGTGAAAGCCGTACTGGGTAAAGACGCGCCGCTGGACAGCTGGGATCTGGTGATGAAGCCGGAGAACCTGGAGAAACTGAAAAGCTGCGGCGTCTCCTTCCTTGATGCCCCGGAAGAGATTTTCGCCACCGTGCTGAACTACCTCGGCAAAGATCCTAACAGCAGTAAAGCCGACGATTACACCGGCCCGGCGACCGACCTGCTGCTGAAGCTGCGGCCGAATATTCGTTATTTCCACTCCTCGCAGTACATCAATGACCTGGCGAATGGCGATATCTGCGTCGCTATCGGCTGGGCGGGCGACGTATGGCAGGCGGCGAACCGGGCGAAAGAAGCGAAGAACGGCGTTAATGTCTCCTACTTTATTCCGAAAGAGGGGGCGCTGGCGTTCTTTGACGTCTTCGCGATGCCTGCAGATGCGAAAAACAAAGATGAGGCTTATCAGTTCCTCAACTACCTGATGCGCCCGGATGTTATCGCCCACATCAGCGATCATGTCTATTACGCTAACGGCAATAAAGCCTCTCTCCCGCTGGTCAGCGAAGAGATCCGCAATAACCCGGCCATTTATCCGCCGGCTGACGTCTTCGCCAAGCTGTTCACGCTAAAAGTACAGGATCCGAAAATCGACCGCGTGCGTACTCGCGCCTGGACGAAGGTGAAAAGCGGTAAGTAATTCTCCGTGAGTTGTAGGCCGGCGATGCCTCGCGCTGCCGGCAACAGGCGCACCGCGATGGTGCGCCTGCACCATGATTTGATTTCTGCCGGAGAACACCCCGTGAATGATGTGATTCCTCGCCCGCAGGCGAAAACCCCCAAAGCGCTGACCCCGCTGCTGGAAATCCGTAATTTAACCAAGTCGTTCGACGGTCAGCACGCCGTCGACGACGTCAACCTCACTATTTATAAAGGCGAAATTTTCGCACTGCTGGGCGCTTCCGGCTGCGGCAAGTCAACCCTGCTGCGTATGCTGGCGGGTTTTGAACAGCCTACCGCCGGACAGATTGTCCTGGATGGTGTCGATCTGGCGCGGGTGCCGCCGTATCAGCGGCCGATTAATATGATGTTCCAGTCCTACGCGCTGTTTCCCCATATGACGGTGGAGCAGAATATCGCCTTTGGCCTCAAGCAGGACAAATTGCCCAAGGCCGAAATCACCAGCCGGGTGCAGGAGATGCTGGCGCTGGTGCATATGCAGGAGTTTGCAAAGCGTAAACCGCATCAGCTCTCCGGCGGCCAGCGTCAGCGCGTGGCCCTGGCCCGCAGTCTGGCGAAAAGACCGAAACTGCTGCTGCTTGATGAGCCGATGGGGGCGCTGGATAAAAAGCTGCGCGATCGGATGCAGCTCGAAGTCGTCGATATTCTTGAGCGCGTCGGCGTCACCTGCGTGATGGTGACCCACGATCAGGAAGAGGCGATGACCATGGCGGGGCGTATCGCCATTATGAACCGCGGCAAGTTCGTGCAAATCGGCGAGCCGGAGGAAATTTACGAACACCCGACCACCCGCTACAGCGCGGAGTTTATTGGCTCGGTCAATGTCTTTGAAGGGCTGGTGAAAGAGCGTCAGGAAGATGGCCTGGTGCTGGACTCTCCGGGCCTGACCCATCCGCTGAAGGTCGATCCCGATGCCTCCGTCGTCGATAACGTTCCGGTGTGGGTGGCCCTGCGCCCGGAAAAAATCATGCTCTGCGAGGACCCGCCCGCGGATGGCTATAACTTCGCGGTGGGCGAGGTTATCTATATAGCCTATCTCGGCGACCTGTCTATCTACCATGTGCGCCTGAAAAGCGGGCAGATGCTGAGCGCTCAGCTGCAGAACGAACATCGTTACCGTAAGGGGGCGCCAACCTGGGGTGATGAGGTGCGTTTGTGCTGGGATGCCGATAGCTGCGTCGTGTTGACGGTGTAAGGAGAGGGCGATGAGTACATTAGAACCCCCGTCAGGCGTAAAAAAACCGGGCGGTTTTGCGCTATGGCTGGCGCGACTGCAGATGGCCCACGGGCGCAAGTTGGTTATTGCGCTGCCCTACGTGTGGCTGATCCTGCTGTTCCTGCTGCCGTTCCTGATTGTTTTTAAAATCAGCCTGGCGGAGATGGCGCGGGCGATCCCGCCGTACACCGACCTGCTGGAGTGGGCCGACGGTCAGCTCACGTTAACGCTGAATCTCGGGAATTTCCTGCAGCTCACCGACGATCCGCTCTATTTTGAAGCCTATCTGCAGTCGCTTCAGGTGGCGGCGATCTCGACGTTCTGCTGCCTGCTGTTGGGGTATCCGCTGGCGTGGGCGGTAGCGCACAGTAAGCCATCGACGCGAAATATCCTGCTGCTGCTGGTGATCCTGCCGTCATGGACCTCGTTTCTGATCCGCGTCTACGCCTGGATGGGGCTGCTGAAAAGCAACGGCGTGCTCAATAACTTCCTGCTGTGGCTGGGGATCATCGACCAGCCGCTGGAGATCCTGCACACCAACCTGGCGGTCTATATCGGTATTGTTTACGCCTATCTGCCGTTTATGGTGCTGCCGATCTATACCGCTCTCACGCGTATTGATTACTCGCTGGTGGAGGCGTCGCTGGATCTGGGCGCCCGACCGCTGAAGACTTTCTTCCAGGTGATCGTTCCGCTCACCAAAGGTGGGATTATTGCCGGGTCGATGCTGGTGTTTATTCCGGCGGTCGGGGAGTTCGTTATCCCGGAACTGCTGGGCGGCCCGGACAGCATTATGATTGGCCGCGTGCTGTGGCAGGAGTTCTTCAATAACCGCGACTGGCCGGTCGCGTCGGCGGTGGCGATCGTGATGCTGTTGCTGCTGATCGTGCCGATCATGTGGTTCCACAAGCATCAGCAAAAACAGGTGGGGGAACACGGATGAATAATTTGCCGGTAGTCCGTTCGCCGTGGCGAATTTTAATTCTGCTGCTCGGCTTTACCTTCTTGTATGCGCCGATGCTGATGCTGGTGATTTACTCGTTCAACAGCTCAAAGCTGGTGACGGTATGGGCCGGGTGGTCGACGCGCTGGTATCGCGAGCTGTTTCATGACGATGCGATGATGAGCGCGGTAGGCTTAAGTCTGACCATTGCCGCCTGCGCCGCGACGGCGGCGGTGATCCTCGGTACCATTGCCGCGGTGGTAATGGTGCGTTTTGGCCGCTTCCGCGGTTCAAACGGCTTTGCTTTTATGATCACCGCGCCGCTGGTGATGCCCGATGTGATTACCGGCCTGTCGCTGCTGCTGCTGTTTGTGGCGCTGGGGCATTCCATTGGCTGGCCGTCGGATCGCGGCATGCTGACCATCTGGCTGGCGCACGTCACCTTCTGTACCGCGTACGTCGCGGTGGTTATTTCATCGCGCCTGCGTGAGCTTGACCACTCCATTGAAGAGGCGGCGATGGATCTGGGGGCCGCGCCGCTGAAGGTCTTTTTCGTCATTACGCTGCCGATGATTATGCCGGCGGTGGTCTCCGGTTGGCTGCTGGCCTTTACGCTGTCGCTCGACGACCTTGTCATAGCCAGCTTTGTTTCCGGACCGGGGGCGACAACGCTACCGATGCTGGTCTTCTCCAGCGTGCGCATGGGGGTCAACCCGGAGATTAACGCCCTGGCGACGTTAATCCTCGGCGTGGTTGGAATTGTTGGTTTTATCGCCTGGTATTTGATGGCCCGCGCGGAAAAGCAGCGGGTACGCGATATCCAGCGTGCAAGAACCGGCTGAACCACCTAAAATCTGCAATAGAGTTAACATCGGCGCCGCACTTGAGGCGCCGTTTTCATGGAAGACTTTACGTTGGGATTGTTTACTAATACGCGTTCTTCTCATGCACGTCTTAACGTTCCTGCGCTGGTGCAGGTGGCGGCCTTCGCCATTATTTTAATCCGCGGTCTGGATTTGCTGATGATCCTCAACCAGCTTGGCGTTCAGGGAATGGTGGATTTTGTCCATCGCAGCGTGCAGACGTGGGCGCTCACCCTGGTGTTCCTCTCAAGCCTGGTGCTGGTGTTTATTGAAATCTGGTGCGCTTTTTCGCTGGTAAAAGGGCGCAACTGGGCGCGTTGGCTATTCTTGTTGACGCAGATTATCGTGATTGGCTACCTGTGGGCCGCGTCATTGGGCTACGGTTACCCCGAGCTGTTTAGCATTGCCGGGGAATCGAAGCGCGAAATCTTTCGCTCCCTGGTGCTGCAAAAACTACCGGATCTGCTGGTGCTGGCGATGCTGTTTGTGCCGGCCCCGTGCCGACGCTTTTTCCGTTTACAGTAACGGTGATACAATCCCCGCCCCTGTTTTTATGAAGGTCTTGTTATGCATTGCGCACTTTATGACGCGGGTCGCTGCCGCTCCTGCCAGTGGCTGGAACTGCCGATATCCCAACAGCTCGCCGATAAAATGGCCGATCTGCGCGCGCTTTTGGCCGATGCGCCCGTCGCTGAGTGGTGCGCACCGGCTTGCGGCCCGGAGAGTGGGTTTCGCAACAAAGCCAAAATGGTGGTCAGCGGTAGCGTTGAGCGCCCGCTGCTCGGGATGCTGCACCGTGATGGCGCTCCGGAAGACCTGACCGATTGCCCGCTTTATCCGCAAAGCTTCGCGCCGGTTTTCGCTGCGCTTAAGCCGTTTATCGCCCGCGCCGGGCTCACGCCCTATCATGTCGCCCGCAGGCGCGGAGAGCTGAAGTACATTCTGCTGACCGAAAGCCGGCTCGACGGCGGTATGATGCTGCGCTTTGTCCTGCGCTCGGAGACCAGGCTTACCCAGCTGCGCGCCGCGCTGCCGGCGCTGCAGGCGTTGCTGCCGCAGTTGAAAGTCATTACCGCCAATATTCAGCCGGTGCATATGGCTATCATGGAGGGGCCGCAGGAAATTTTCCTTACCGACCAGCAGGCGCTGGCGGAAAATTTCAACGGCGTACCGCTGTGGATCCGCCCGCAGAGCTTCTTTCAGACTAACCCGACGGTCGCCAGCCGGCTGTATGCCACCGCTCGCGACTGGGTGCGCCAGTTGCCGGTCAACCATATGTGGGATCTGTTCTGCGGCGTCGGCGGCTTTGGTCTGCACTGCGCTTCGCCTGAGATGCGCCTGACCGGGATCGAAATCGCCCCGGAAGCCATCGCCTGCGCGAAGCAGTCGGCGGCAGAGCTCGGCCTGCATAACCTGCATTTCCAGGCGCTTGATTCCACGCAGTTTGCCACCGGCGAAGGCGAGATCCCGGATCTGGTGCTGGTGAATCCGCCGCGTCGCGGCATCGGCGACGAGCTATGCGCGTATTTAAGCCGTATGGCGCCGGAGTTTATTATCTATTCCAGCTGCAACGCCCGAACGATGGCGAAAGATATCGCTCGCCTGAGCGGTTATCGTATTGAGCGCGTCCAGCTGTTCGATATGTTCCCCCACACCGCCCATTATGAGGTGCTGACCCTGCTGGTTCGCGAAGTATAAACAAAATGTGAACTCTTCAGGCGGTGAAGATCGGGTAAGCTTGGCTAATCAGAACGTAAGAATAGCGGAGTGCTGCCGGTGGCAAAAAAAATCCTGTTGGTTGAAGATGATGAAGATATCGCCGCGCTGCTGCGCCTGAATCTGCTGGATGAGGGTTATCAGATTGTCCACGTGGCGGACGGGGCGCAGGCCCTGAGTCTGCTGGAAAAAGAGCTTTGGGATGCGGTGATCCTCGACCTGATGCTGCCGGGCGTCGACGGTCTGGAAATTTGTCGCCGCATTCGTCAGCAAACCCGCTATCTGCCGGTGATTATTATCAGCGCCCGCGCCAGCGAAACCCAACGGGTGCAGGGGCTGGAGATGGGAGCGGATGATTACCTGGCCAAACCGTTTTCGATTCTCGAACTGACCGCCCGGGTTAAGGCGGTGTTCCGTCGTCAGGAGGCGATGGGGCAAAATCTGCTGATGGATGCCGGGCGTATTGCCAGCCATGGTTTAAGCATTGACCCCTTATCGCGCGACGTTAAGCTGCGCGGCGAGACGGTGGATCTGACGCCGCGCGAGTTCGACCTGCTCTACTACTTTGCCCGCCATCCGGGGGAGGTCTTTTCCCGCCTTGAGCTGCTCGATCGGGTGTGGGGCTATCAGCACGACGGCTATGAGCATACGGTCAATACTCATATCAACCGCCTGCGCACCAAAATTGAGCGCGACCCGGCGGAGCCGGACATCATTCTGACCGTCTGGGGAAAAGGCTATAAGTTTGCCGTGGAGCGCAAAGAGGCGCAGCCATGATCCGCCGTCTCAGCCTCAGCCAGCGCCTGGCGCTGGTGTTTACCTCACTGCTGCTGCTCTGCTCCATAGCCGTTTGCCTGATCCAGCTGTACAGCAGCGCGCAGTACGGTAATGTAATGGTCCAGCGTCTCTCCGCCGGGCTGGCGCAGCAGATCGCCGCCCGCGAGCCGCTGCTGGACGCTCAGGGGCAGGTTGACCGCCAGATGCTGAAACCGCTTTTTGACCGGCTGATGACCTTTAATCCCAGCGTGGAGCTGTATCTGCTTTCGCCCGACGGCGAGCTGCTGGCCGACGCCGCGCCGCCGGGGCATATTAAGCGCCAGCGCATCGATCTGGCGCCGGTGCAAACGTTCCTGTCCGGCGGCGCCTGGCCGGTGTACGGCGACGATCCGCGCAGCCTTGATAAGCAAAAGGTGTTTAGCGTGGCGCCGCTGCGCCAGGACGGCCAGCTGCGCGGCTATCTCTACATTATCCTGCAAGGCGAAACCTTTAATGAGCTGGCGGCGAGCGCCTGGCAGAAAACCTTGTGGAGCCTGCTGCTGTGGACTCTGCTGCTGGTGGCCGGTCTCGCCGGGCTGGCGGGCTGGCTGGCCTGGTTCTGGGTAACGCGCCCGGTGCGTCAGCTCACCGCGCTGGTGGCAACCGACAGCCAGGACAGTATTCATGCGATCAAGGCGCTGGCGGCGCAAACCCCGGAGGCAAACCCCGGAAATGAAGTGGCCGTGCTGCACAATCGCTTTATTGAGTTGGCTCGCCAGATTGCCAGCCAGTGGGACCGTCTGGCCGATAGCGATCGTCAGCGGCGGGAATTTGTCGCCAACATCTCCCACGATTTACGCACGCCGCTTACCTCTTTGCTGGGATATCTGGAAACGTTAAGCCTGAAGGCCGATCGCCTGACGATGGAGGAGAACAAGCAGTATCTGAATATCGCCCTGCGCCAGGGCAACAAAGTCCGCCATCTGTCTCAGCAGCTGTTTGAGCTGGCTCGCCTGGAGCACGGCGGGATTAAGCCGCAGCCGGAAACATTTGTGTTGGCCGAGCTGGTACAGGATGTGGCGCAAAAATTCGACCTGCCAATCGCGACGCGCAATATCGGTCTACGGCTGGAGCTGGCCACTGGGTTACCGCCGATAACCGCGGATCTCTCGATGATTGAGCGGGTGCTGACTAATCTGCTCGATAACGCCATTCGTCATACCCCGGAAGGCGGGCTTATCCGTCTGGCGGCGCGTCGCTCGGGACCGGAGTTTATCGTCGAGGTGGCCGACAGCGGGCCGGGCATTGGCAGCGAGCTGCGGGCAACGCTGTTCGAGCGGCCTTCGGTGCTGGCGCCTGGCGCGCAAAGCGCATCACGAGGGGGACTGGGGTTGATGATTGTGCGACGGATGCTGCAGCTGCACGGCGGCGATATTCGCCTGCTTGACGCGCCGGCAGGGGCCTGTTTCCAGTTTACCCTGCCGGTGTAAGGTTGCGGATTAGCCGATCGGGCTACCGGTTTACCGCCGTCTGCTAATCGGTCGCCCGGGTAAGGCGTTTACGCCGCAACCCGGGGACTGCGCCGGGATTGAGGCTTTGTTGCGGCTGTTTCCCGGGCCGCGCTGCGCTTGCCCGGGCTACGGGGCCACGGCTGTCTGCGGGCCGGTAGCCCGGACAGGCGCGTCAAGCGCCGCCTCCGGGAAATGCTTACTCCGGGAACCACTGCTTGCTGATTTTATCGTAGGTACCGTCAGCTTTAATCGCCTTCAGCGCCGCGTTCAGTTTTTCCAGCAGCGCTTTGTTATCCGGGCGTACCGCAATGCCGAGGCCGGTGCCGAAGTACTGCGCGTCGGTCACTTTCGGCGTCGCCGCGCCCAGCTGCGGGTTGGTTTTCAGCCACTCGTTGACCACGGCGGTATCGCCAAACACCCCGTCAATACGGCCATTTTTCAGGTCGATAAACGCATTCTGGTAGCTATCGTAAGCCACGGTTTTCACCTCAGGATGTTTATCCTGCAGGTATTTCTGGTGCGTGGTGCCGTTTTCCATCCCGATGCGTTTGCCTTTCAGATCGTCAAAAGAGTGGAAGGCATCTTTCTTCGAGATAACCAGCGCGGAGTTAGCGTAGTACGGGTCGGTGAACGCCACCTGCTTGCTGCGCCCCGGGGTAATATCCATGCCGGAAATGACCGCATCATATTTCTTGAATTTGAGCGCCGGGATCAGGCTGTCGAAAGCATGGTTGGTAAAAGTACACTCGGCCTGCATCTGTTTGCACAGCGCGTTCGCCAGGTCGATGTCGAAACCGGCGATTTGGTTATTGGCGTCCATGGATTCAAACGGTGGGTAAGTTGCAGAAACGCCAAAGCTGATTTTTTCTGCGGCAGCGGCGCCAAAGGCGAAAGAGCTAAGCAGTGCGGCCAGAACTAACTTTTTCATTGTGGAACTCCCGTCGGTCAATCTTATGATGTTGTGCCGTGTTTGCGGCTGGGTCTAACAATGCCACCAAATGAATTTATATTCAATAAAGATGGATAGTTATTTTTATTAGGTTAAAAAAAGACGGATAATTCAGTGAGGTTATCCGTCTTGGTCTGGCTAGTTATGCGATTTTAATTCCGTCGCTCAAACGCCAGCGCTTTATGTTCAATCAGGCGCATCAGCAGCGTCAGCAGGCCGTTGACCACCAGGTAGACAATACCGGCGGCGCCGAACACCATCACGTCATAGGTGCGGCCATAGAGCAGCTGGCTGTGACCCATCACTTCCATCAGGGTAATGGTGTAGGCCAGAGACGTACTCTTGAACACCAGCACCACTTCGTTGGAGTAGGAGGAGAGGGCGCGTTTAAAGGCGTACGGCAGCAGGATCGCCAGGGTATCTTTCTTGCTCATCCCCAGCGCGCCGCAGGATTGCCACTGGCCGTCCGGGATGGCGCGAATGGCGCCATGAAACAGCTGCGTGGTATAGGCGGCGCTATTAAGAGAAAGGGCGATCAGCGCGCAGAGCCAGGGCTCGGAAATCAGATGCCAGAGTACCGGATACTCCTGCAGCGACGGGAACTGTCCCGGGCCGTAGTAAATCAGGAAGATCTGCACCAGCAGCGGCGTGCCGGTAAACAGCGTGATATAGCCGTGCACGATCCACACCAGCACCGGCGTTTTTAGCGTCAGGATAATGGTAAAGATCAGCGACAGAATCAGCGCCACGACGATAGAGGCCGCCGTCAGCGTCAGGCTGGTATGCAGCCCTTTTAGCAGTTCAGGTAAGTAATCAAGCATCAGCCCGGTCTCCGTTCGAAGCGCGTCGCACGCTGGTCAATACGTTTCAGGATGTACTGACTCAACAGGGTGATGACCAGATAGATTGCCGCCGCGATGATGTACCAGTTAAACGGCTCCTGGGTACGAGTGGCGATGCTTTTGGTTTGCAGCATCAGGTCGTTGACGCTGATCAGGCTCACCAGCGCGGTATCCTTCAGCAGCACCAGCCACTGGTTACCGAGACCCGGCAGCGCGTGACGCCACATTTGCGGCATCACTAAGCGAAAGAAAATAGCGGCTTTCGATAGTCCTAGCGCCTGGCCGGATTCCCATTGCCCTTGCGGAACGGCCTTTAGCGCTCCGCGCAGGGTCTGCGATGCGTAAGCGGCATACAGCAGAGAAAGCGCGATAGCTCCGCAGAGGAACGGGCTGACGTCGAAGTTTTCAATCTGCATCTGTACCGGGATCTGCACAAAGCCGAGATTGATCGTAAAGCCGTCAGAAAGGGTCAGCAGCAGCTGTGAGGAACCAAAATAGATAAACAGAACCACCAGAATTTCCGGTAGTCCGCGTAAAAGGGTGACAATGCCGGTTGCGAGCCAGGCGATCGGACGCAGCTTCACCGACTCGAGGACGGCAAACAGCATCGCCAGCACCAGGCCGATGATCAGGGCGCAAACGGCAAGGCCGACGGTCATCCCGGCGGCGCTTGCTAATGGAAAAAATTCGTTCATTCAGCGTTACTTCTGGAACCATTTGTTATAGATAGACTGGTAAGTCCCATCGCTTTTTACTTTTTCCAGCGCAGCGTTAAATTTCTGCTGCAGTTCGGTATTGCCCTGACGTAGCGCGATGCCGAGACCGGTGCCGAAGTAGTCTTTATCGGTAACCTTGTCGCCCACCGCGGCCAGCTTCGGATTGCTCTTCAGCCATTCGGTCACTACGGCGGTATCGCCGAATACCGCATCAATACGGCCGTTCTGCAGGTCCAGCTTCGCATTCTGGTAGCTGTCGTAAGGAACGGTAGTGATTTCCGGGTGTTTGTCGGTGATGAATTTCTGGTGAGTGGTGCCGTTCTGCACGCCGACTTTTTTGCCTTTCAGGGCATCAATGCTGGTGAATTTACCCTGCTGGCCGACGAACAGCGCGGAATTCTCATAGTACGGGGTGGTGAACAGCACCTGCTTTTCACGCTCAGGAGTGATGTCCATCCCGGCCATGACCGCGTCGAAACGACGGAACTTCAGGCTGGGGATCAGGCTATCGAAGGCCTGGTTGGTAAAGGTGCAGGTCGCATCAATCTCTTTACACAGGGCGTTCGCCAGATCGACGTCAAAGCCGACAATTTTGTTGTTGGCATCGATCGATTCAAATGGAGGGTAGGAGGCCTCGGTGGCGAAACGAATGGTCTGGGCTGCGGTAGCGGAGAGGCTCATGCCCGCAAGAAGAGCGGCAATCAGTACTTTTTTCATCGTCATTTCCCCGAAAACATCAATGTGAAAGATAGTTTTTAAACGCGTCGGTCTGCGGATGCGCGAAGCAGCCGGCATCACCTTGTTCAACGATATGGCCATTTTCCATATAGACCACGCGGCTGGCTGTTTTGCGCGCCACTTCCACTTCGTGGGTGACGATAACCTGCGTAATGCCGGTTTCAGCCAGTTCGCGGATAATACTGACGATCTGGGCGGTGATTTCTGGATCGAGCGCCGCCGTGGGTTCATCAAAGAGCAGAACCTGCGGTTCCATCATTAGGGCGCGGGCAATGGCCACGCGCTGCTGCTGGCCGCCGGAAAGATGCAGCGGGTAGCGATCGCTATAGGGTTTCAGGCGCAGACGTTCGAGCAGCTTTTCCGCGCGGTCTAACGCCCGATCTTTGCTTAAACCGAGTACGCGGCAGGGGGCTTCAATCAGATTTTGCTGCACGGTCAGATGCGGCCACAGATTATACTGTTGGAAAACCATACCCACGTTCTGGCGCAGCTCGCGAATGGCTTTGTCAGAAGGCGCTTTGGTAAAGTCGAAATGGTTTCCGGCGATATGCAACGTACCGGAACGCGGCATCTCCAGCAGATTGAGGACGCGCAGCAGCGAGCTTTTACCGGCACCGCTTGGGCCGAGCAGCACCAGCGTTTCCCCCTGCGGGCAATCCAGCGTGATGTCGAACAGCGCCTGGTGCGCGCCGTAGAAGCAATTAATGCCGTTTAATTTAATGCTCATCTGGGCAGTCTGATACAAATAGCAATTGAGGCCGCAAATAGTACCTTTGGCAGAATAGTTATGCAATATTTATGCGTTAAAAGTTAAATGTAAACCATGTTTACATTTAAAGTTAGCACAAAATATGGCTTCGTGAAGGCGGGAGAAGTCAATGTCGGCATTACCAGCGGAAATGCCGACATTTTACCGGGGTTATTTCATTCGGCCTGAGCGGCCTGGCGCCCGGATTAGCGTTTTTCGAGACTCTGACGCAGGGTGCCCGCCGGCGCATGGGCGTTGTTGCCGAGATAACGCACGTCATCCACGGCCCAGCACTGGCCTTCCTGAATCATCAGTACTTCGTCCTTCCAGCTTTGGGTGCCCTGTTTCAGCTCCACGCGCAGCGGAATATTGCGCGCGTCGCGATTAGGAATGGTCGAGGCGCTGGCGACATCGGCGCTGTCGGCTGGCGTTGTGCTGCTGGAGAACAGGTTTGACTGCAGCAGGGCGTTGTTAGACGGGTCCTGACGCGCGTCGTTCAGCAGTTTTGCCAGACCGTCGCTCAGGTACGGACGCAGCGCCGTTAAATCGCTGTTGCGTTGCTGCACCTGATAGTCATAAAACTTCTGCGCCACGTCATCCGGGCCGCCTTCGATGCAGGGGCCGCTGCGGGTGCCGTTATCTTTGTAGGCAGGCGTGACGGTTGTACAGGCGCTGAGCGCCAGCGCGCAGGGGAGGACTAATGCAAGAACTTTGTAGCGCATGATGATTTCCTTATGAGCTCACTACGTTAGAATATCTGTTCAAGCATAGTGTATCAGATAGGGATTGTGCTTGACCCTTAGAGCTAACGCATTGAACGCTATAGAAGGAGTTTGAACATGCAATTTTCAACTACGCCAACCCTCGAAGGTCAGCCCATCATCGAATACTGCGGCGTCGTCACCGGGGAAGCGATTCTCGGCGCTAACGTATTCCGCGATTTTTTCGCCAGCATCCGCGATATCGTCGGCGGTCGTTCCGGCGCCTATGAAAAAGAGCTGCGTAAAGCCCGGGAAATCGCCTTTGAAGAGCTAAGCGAACAGGCCAAAGCGCTGGGCGCCAACGCGGTTGTCGGCATTGATATTGATTATGAAACCGTCGGTAAAGATAGCAGCATGCTGATGGTCAGCGTCAGCGGCACCGCGGTGAAGACCCGGCGATGAGAATGTGCCGGGCAGGCGTCCTGCTGACGCTGCTGCTGGCGGGCTGCGCTACGGAAAAGGGCATTATCGATCGCGACGGCTATCAGCTGGATACGCGCCACCCGGCGCAGGCGGCTTATCCGCGCATCAAAGTGCTGGTGATCCACTACACCGCCGATGATTTCGACGTTTCGCTGGCGACGCTGACGGATAACCAGGTGAGCTCTCACTACCTGATTCCGGAGATACCGCCGCTGCACGGAGGCAAACCGCGGATCTGGCAGCTGGTGCCGGAAGAGGATCTGGCCTGGCATGCGGGCGTCAGCTTCTGGCGCGGCAGCACGCGTATTAACGATACCTCGATTGGTATTGAGCTGGAGAATCGCGGCTGGCAAAAAACGGCCGGGGGCAAAAGCTTCACGCCGTTTAATCCGGCGCAAATTGACGCTCTGATCCCGTTGGCGAAAGACATTATCGCCCGCTACCATATCGCGCCGCAGAACGTGGTCGCGCATGCGGACATCGCCCCGCAGCGTAAAGACGATCCGGGGCCGCTGTTCCCGTGGCGCAGGCTGGCCGAACAGGGAATTGGCGCATGGCCGGATGCCCAGCGCGTGGCGTTTTATCTGCAGGGGCGCCCGTCATACGAGCCGGTCGACGCCGCAGAGCTGCTGGACGTGCTGTCTCGCTACGGCTATCAGGTGACGCCGGACATGACCCCTGCACAGCAGAAGCGGGTCATTATGGCTTTCCAGATGCACTTCCGCCCCGAGCGCTGGGACGGGGTTGCCGATGCCCAAACCCTGGCGATAGCCGAAGCGCTGCTGGAAAAGTATGGGCGGGGTTAATAGTGCAGCTTACCGTGGTCCTTCAACCACGCGGCGGTACGGATAATGCCTTCATCCATCGTGACAACCGGCCGGTAGTCTAGCTCCTGCTGGGCGCGGGAGATATCCAGGGTGAAATCAAAGTTCAGCTTAGAGACGCCGTAGTGGGTAAAGGCGGGCTCTTTAGCTGACTTATTGCCAAAGCGCTCCATGCTGCGGGCAATAATATCCAGCATCGGGTAAGGGACCGAACGGATGCGGCACTTTATTCCCAGCTCATCGATGAGTTTCTGTACGATGCTGTGCAGGGTTTGCGGTTCGCCGTTAGTGATGTTGTACGCCCGGGCCGAGGGCAAGAGGTCGCACTGGGGCTGGCTGGCGAGCCACATCGCGTGTACCGCGTTTTCATAGTAGGTCATATCCACCAGCGCGCTGCCGCCGCGCGGCAACAGAACGCTACCGTAGTGCTGCATCATTTGCGCCAGCCGCGGGATAAACACTTTATCATGCGGGCCAAACAGGCTCTGCGGGCGCAGGATCGTAAAGCGGGTATTCGGGTTGGCCTGCGCCAGAAGATGGATCACCTCTTCGCTTGCCGCTTTGCTGCGGGCGAATTCGTTGGCGAAACGCTGCGGGCGAAAATCTTCCTTAACATCGCGATGATGGTGATAATCAAAATAGAGCGACGGCGAAGAGATGTGCACGAAGTTGCGCACGCCCCAGGCTACCGACCACTCGCCGAGACGGCGAGTCGCGCGGACGTTAGCTAAATCGAAGGCCTGCTGGGTGCCCCACGGCGAGGTAAAGCTGGAACAGTGCCACAGGGTATCGATACCGGCGAGCATCACTTTGGCCTGCGAAGAGACCAGCTCGGTTAAGTCCGCAGGGACGAACTCTGCGCCCATTTTGCTCAGAAGCTTGCCCATCGCTTCGTTGCGCCCGGTCGCTCTGACGCTAATGCCCCTGTTACGCAGATATTCCACCGCGTTGCGGCCCAATCCGCTGGTCGCACCGGTAACCAGTACCTTCATATCGATCCACTGTTAAACAAAAGAATTTCGTGCGCATTTTTCCGTGATTCTGACTACGATGCAATGAGAATCATGAAAGAATTCTATACGTATACTCTATTTGATGGTGATTTGCTCCGCCAGGTGGGCGATGCGTCGCGCCATACCGCGAAAAATAAACAGATGCGCCGGGATCATCAGTAGCCAGTAGAAGAGCCCCGGCATACCGTGCGGGTGCCACCAGGCGCGCACGTCCAGCTCGCGATGATCGCCTTTATCGCGCAGGGTAAAGCTCAGGCGGCCAAGGCCGGGCGCTTTCATGCCGAATAACAGCGTCAGCTGCTTTTCCGGCTCGACGATAATGACCTTCCAGCTGTCCACCGCGTCGCCGGTTTGCAGATACGCTCTTTCCGGACGCCCCTTTGCCAGCCGATGGCCGACCAGCAGGTCCATCGCCCCGCGCGTTTTCCACAGCACGTTACCGAAGAAATAGCCCTCTTTGCCGCCGATTTGGTTGATCACCTCCCACAGCGCGCCGGAGCTGGCGGAAGTATTAACGGTACAGCCCGCCTGTTTCGGATAGTAGCCGTATTCGGGCCGCCAGCGGGCGAAGGCCTGCGCATCGTAGCCCCAGTCGCTGGAGTTCACTAGCTGCTCCTCTTCTTTAAGCGTGCGGCGCACCGCCTCATCAAACGCGATAAGCGGTTGAGGAATTAAGGCCCGCAGGGCGCGATCGTCGGCGATCAGATCGTGCTTTAGCCCCTGAATCAGGGCTTTGGCCGTGGTTGGCGGCACCGAGGTAATCACATTGAGAAACCACACTGAAATCCAGCGGGTAGGGAAAGGAACAGGAATCAGCGGGCGTCGTTTGCCGCTGACCGCCATAAAGCGGATAAACTGCTGCTGATAGCTTAACGTTTCCGGCCCGGCGGCTTCAAACACCCGATGCTCGCGGGACGGATGGTCAAGCAACCGCAGCAGATAGTAGAGCAAATTTTCCAGCGCAATCGGCGTAGTGCGCGAGCGTACCCAGCGCGGCGGCGTCAGCACCGGCAGGTTGTAAACCATATCGCGCATCACTTCGAAGGCGGCGGAACCGGCGCCGACGATAATGCCGGCGCGAACTTCCGCTACCGGGACGCCCGATTCGCGCAGCAGATCGCCGGTGATCTGGCGGGCGCGTAGATGATCGGATTGCTCCTGCTCCGCCACCTGTAAGGAACTGAGAAAGATGACTTCGTTCACCGGCGTCTCGCGCAGCGCGTCGCGAACGTTGAGCGCGACCTGCCGCTCGTGGCGGATAAAGTCGCCGCCTTCGCCCATCCCGTGCACCAGATAGTAAACGGTATCAGCCTGCGCCAGCAGGTCGGGTAGCGCTTCCGGCTGGTTTAAATCGAGCGAATAGCACTCGACGCCGGGGAGATGCTGTTTTTTAAGCCTGTCGATGTGGCGTGCCGCCGCCAGCACGGTGAAGCCCTGCTCGCTGAGTCTTTTCACCAGATGCTGGCCGATATAACCGCTGGCGCCAAGCACCAGAATTCGCTGCGACACACCGGACTCCTTAACGGTTTAAAAATGCCTGCCAGTGGCTCACTACTTCGGCGAGCTGCTGGCGGTTAACGTCAATATGCGTCACCAGGCGCACGATGGGCGAGGCGTTGATCAGCACCCCGCGTTCGCGCAGATACTCGCCCAGCGCGGTGGCGCGCGCTTCACCAACGCGAACAAACAGCATATTGGTATCGTGGCGCATCACGTCAGCGCCGACGGCGCGCAACTGCTCCGCCATCCACGCGGCGTTGTCATGATCCTCTTTTAAGCGCGCGACGTTGTTCTGCAAAGCATACAGGCCAGCCGCCGCCAGAATTCCCGCCTGACGCATTCCGCCGCCGACCATTTTCCGCCAGCGGATCGCGCGGCGAATATACTCTTCGCTCCCTACCAGCAGCGAGCCTACCGGCGCGCCAAGGCCTTTGGACAGGCAGATGGTGAAAGAATCGCAGTAGCGGGTGATATCGCGCAGCTCGCAGCCGTAGTCCACGACGGCGTTAAAAATACGCGCGCCGTCCACGTGCAGTCCGAGGCCGCGCTGGCGCGTGAATTCCCAGGCTTCTTTCAGATATTCACGCGGCAGCACTTTGCCGTTATGGGTATTTTCCAGCGACAGCAGGCGGGTGGGCGCGAAATGAATATCGTCCGGTTTGATTTTGGCCGCGACTTTGTCCAACGGCAGGGTGCCGTCCGCTGCGGCGTCGATGGGCTGCGGTTGGATGCTGCCGAGTACCGCCGCGCCGCCGGCTTCATAGAGATAGTTATGCGCGCCCTGGCCGACGATATACTCTTCGCCGCGCTGGCAGTGGCTGAGCAGGGCGACCAGGTTGGCCTGGGTGCCGGTGGGCAAGAAGATCGCGGCTTCTTTGCCCGCCAGCTCGGCAGCAAAGCGCTGGAGTTCGTTAACGGTCGGGTCGTCGCCATAGACGTCATCCCCGACCGGGGCGGCCATCATAGCTTCCAGCATGGCGCGGCCCGGGCGGGTGACGGTATCACTGCGTAAATCTATCATGTCATATCCTTATACACTTCTTTCTTCGCGCTGCCTCTGCGTTGGCTACACCCTCAAAGCCCGGTCACATAGTTATCTATGCTCCCAGGGATGTTCGGGCTTGCCGCCTTGAGGCAACACGAAGGATTTTGTGTATGAATTGAAAAGGATATTTTTACCTTAGCCAGTTAGTTTTCGCCAGTTCAATAACCTCGTCGCCGCGGCCGCTGATAATCGCGCGCAGCATATAAAGGCTGAAACCTTTGGCCTGCTCCAGTTTGATTTGCGGCGGCATCGCCAGCTCTTCACTGGCGACGACCACATCCACCAGTACCGGGCCATCGGTAGCGAAAGCGGTTTGCAGCGCTTCATCAACCTCTGACGCGCGCTCAACGCGTATGCCCTTGATACCACACGCTTCGGCGATGCGGGCAAAGTTGGTGGCGTGCAGCTCGGTGCCGTCTGTCAGATAGCCCCCGGCCTTCATCTCCATCGCCACGAAACCCAGTACGCTGTTATTGAAGATAACGATTTTCACCGGCAGCTTCATTTGCGCCAGCGAGAGGAAATCCCCCATTAGCATGCTAAAGCCGCCGTCGCCGCACATTGCCACGACCTGGCGGTCGGGAGCCGTGGCTTTTGCGCCGATGGCCTGCGGCATGGCGTTAGCCATTGACCCATGGTTGAAGGAGCCGAGCAGGCGGCGCTTGCCGTTCATCTGCAGATAGCGCGCGGCCCAGACGGTCGGCGTACCCACGTCACAGGTAAAAATGGCGTCCTCGTCGGCAAAGTGGCTGATGCGCTGCGCCAGATACTGCGGATGAAGCGTTTTGTCGCTGGGCTTGGCCAGATCGTCGAGCCCCTTACGCGCGTCGCGATAGTGTTCCAGCGCTTTATCGAGGAATTTGCGGTCGGTTTTCTCTTCGAGAAGCGGCAGCAGCGCGTTGAGGGTGGATTTGATATCGCCGACCAGCGCCATGTCCACTTTACTGTGGGCGCCGATACTGCCGGGGTTGATATCGATCTGAATAATTTTCGCGTCCGTCGGGTAGAAGGCGCGATAGGGGAACTGGGTGCCGAGCAGTACCAGGGTGTCGGCGTTCATCATGGTGTGGAAGCCGGAGGAGAAGCCAATCAGCCCAGTCATCCCCACATCATAAGGGTTGTCGTATTCAACGTGCTCTTTGCCGCGCAGCGCATGAACGATAGGCGCTTTGAGCTTCGCGGCGAACGCCACCAGCTCTTTATGCGCTCCGGCGCAGCCGCTGCCGCACATCAGGGCGATGTTGCTGGAATAGCGCAGCAGCTGGGCCAGCTTCTTCAGCTCTTCTTCCGCCGGCGTCACCTGCGGCAGCGGCGCGTGGTACCAGTGGCTGCTGGCGCTTTCCGGCGCGGGTTTTAGCGCAACGTCGCCGGGGAGCACCACGACCGAGACGCCGCGGTTAATTACTGCTTTGCGCATGGCGATGGCCAGCACCTGCGGAATTTGTTCCGGGGATGAGACCAGTTCGCAGTAGTGGCTGCATTCGCGGAACAGCTCCTGAGGGTGCGTCTCCTGAAAATAGCCGCTGCCGATTTCACTGGAAGGAATATGGGCGGCGATAGCCAGCACCGGAACATGGTTGCGGTGACAGTCGAAAAGGCCGTTAATCAGGTGCAGGTTGCCCGGCCCGCAGGAACCGGCGCATACCGCCAGTTCGCCGGTAAGCTGGGCCTCCGCTCCGGCGGCGAAGGCGGCCACTTCTTCGTGGCGCGTGGGCATCCAATCGATGGTCCCCATGCGGTTCAGGCTGTCGCTTAAGCCGTTAAGAGAATCCCCGGTTACGCCCCAAATACGTTTAACGCCAGCCTGTTCAAGAGTTTTGGCAATGTATGCCGCCACGGTCTGTTTCATGGTTCTCCATCTCCTTTTTGTGATAACGCTTACAAGCTTAGATGATACTGCCAGTTACGCTCGCTTTAACCCCTCATTTTCGCTGGTTTTTTTCAGCAAAAACTCCGCATAATCTGTGCTCACATAAAGTGGTAAACAGGAATCATTTCAAATGGTTAAATCGCTGTTAAATGCTGTTAATAAACTGCTGTCTCATGACGATTTCGGCAAACTCTTGTTACGACTTGCCGTTGGCGGACTGATGCTGTTTCACGGATTGCACAAGCTATTTGATGGCGTAGGGGGAATCAGCAATATGCTGGTAGCAAAAGGATTGCCGGGTTTTATCGCTTATGGGGTATTAGTGGGTGAGGTGGTTGCGCCTTGCCTGCTGATCCTGGGAATTCTTACCCGTCCGGCGGCGCTGGTGCTGGCGTTTACGATGGTCGTCGCCTGGCTGATGGTCGGGACGGGCAAAACCTTCGCGCTGGATGCGGTCGGCGCGTGGGCGATTGAGAGCCTGGTCTATTTTTTCGTGGGTGCGCTGGCGGTCGCTTTTTTGGGGGCAGGGCGCTATGCCATCGCCGGCAATTCGGCCTGGCGGTAAAGATAGCCGGATGGCGCTGCGCCATCCGGCAGTTGCTGGTTAAGCCAGTACCAGATCGCCCCGCGGATGGCAGGAGCAGGCCAGCACGTAGCCTTCTGCGATTTCCGCATCGGTTAACGTCATGGTACTGCTGACGGTATACTCGCCGGAAACCACTTTCGTTTTGCAGCAGCCGCAGACGCCTGCGCGACAGGCGACGGTAACCGGCACTTTGTTACTTTCCAGCGCTTCGAGCAGCGTGGCGCCGACCGGCGCATAGAACGCTTTCGCCGGCTGCAGTTTGGTGAACTTCAGGCCGCTGGTAGCGGCGTCGGCTACCGGCGTAAAGAACTGCTCTTTGAAGAAGCGCGTCGCGCCCAGCGCTTTCACTTCCTGCTCAACCCACTCCATATACGGCGCCGGGCCGCAGGTCATGACGGTACGCGATGCCAGATCCGGCACGCTTTGCAGCAGTTCGGTCGTTAAACGTCCTGCCACGAAACCGTGGGCGGCGTGATTTTCCGCCACCAGCGTCACCGGATACTGACGCCATTCCTCAGCGAAAATGACATCCTGGGGAGAACGCACGTTAAAAATCACCTGAACATCAGCCTGCGGGCGATATTTCGCCAGCCAGCGGCGCATTGACATGATTGGCGTGACGCCGCATCCTGCGGCCAGCATCAGGAATTTATCGTCCGCTTTATCGTCACAGGTGAAATCACCCATCGCGTCGGACAGCCAGATATAGTCGCCGCGCTTCACGTCGCGGGTGAGCCACTGCGAACCCGCGCCCTCGTCAATACGGCGTACGGTCAGCGTAAGATATTCGCTAACGCCCGGCGTCGAGGAGAGGCTGTAGGCACGCAGCGTCTCCGGCGAATTGCGTACGCTGACCAGCGTGTACTGCCCGGCACGATACGGATAATAGTCGTGGCAGAGCAACGAAATTGTCCACACATCCGGCGTTTCCTGATGGATGTGGTGAACCTGCATCCGCCACGGGCACTGATGGGTTGGCAAAGTCATACTTTTACTCCTTACGCGCTCAGCAGTTGCTTCATGTCTTCTTCTACGGTGGTCACCGAACGCAGACCGAATTTCTCATTAAGCACGGCCAGCAGATCCGGCGTGAAGAAGCCCGGCGCCGTCGGGCCGGTGACGATGTTTTTCACGCCCAGCGACAGCAGGGTCAGCAGAATAACAATCGCTTTCTGTTCAAACCATGAGAGCACCAGAGACAGCGGCAGGTCGTTCACGCCACAACCCAGTTTTTCCGCCAGGGTGACCGCCAGGATGATGGCAGAGTAAGCGTCGTTACACTGACCGGCATCGACCAGACGCGGTAGACCTTCGATATCGCCGAATTCGAGTTTGTTGAAACGGTACTTACCGCAGGCCAGGGTCAGAATCAGGCAGTCGTCCGGTACGCTGGTGGCGAAATCGGTGAAGTAGTTACGTTCGCCGCGCGCCCCGTCGCAGCCGCCCACCAGGAAGATATGGCGCAGCTTTTCACGGCTCACCAGGTCGATCAGCGTATCCGCCGCGCCCAGCAGGGTCTGACGACCGAAACCAACGGTGATCAGGTGCGGGATCTCGCTGTACGGGAAGCCCGCCATCTGCTGCGCCTGAGCGATAACCGGGGCGAAATCTTCGCCTTCCAGATGATTCACGCCCGGCCAGCCGACGATGCTGCGGGTCCAGATACGATCGTCATAGGCGCCGACGGTTGGGTCGATGATGCAGTTTGAGGTCATGACAATCGGGCCAGGGAAGCGGGCAAACTCGACCTGCTGGTTTTGCCAGCCGCTGCCGTAGTTACCGATCAAATGTTTGAATTTACGCAGCTCCGGGTAACCGTGCGCCGGCAGCATTTCACCGTGGGTGTAGACGTTAACGCCGGTGCCTTCGGTCTGCTCCAGCAGGTTGTACAGATCTTTCAGGTCATGGCCAGAAATCAGGATACATTTGCCTTCGGTCGCTTTGACGTTGACCTGCGTCGGGGTGGGATGGCCATATTTGCTGGTCTCGCCGGCGTCCAGAATGCTCATCACCTTAAAGTTCATCTGGCCGATTTCCATTGAACATTCCAGCAGCGCGTTCATATCGGCAGGCCAGGTACCGAGCCACGCCATGATTTTGTGGTACTGGGCGTAGATGGCGTTGTCGTACTGACCGAGAACGTGGGCGTGTTCCATGTAGGCCGCCGCGCCTTTCAGGCCGTACAGGCACAGCAGGCGCAGGCCGAGAATATTCTCGCCGATGGCCGCTTTGTCTTTGTTCGGGGTGAATTCCGCCGCCTGATGCTGCAGGTCGCCGAGATCGTCACTCACTAACTGCAGATCGGCCATCGGGTTATCAACCGTCGCATGAGCGTCGATATTCAGGCACCGGGCTTTCAGCGCTTCGCGCAGGGTGATGGCCTCGCGGGCGTAGCCAACGATACGCGGGGAGTCGAAGTTAACGTTGGTCAGCGTGGAAAAAAAAGCGCGCGGCGCGAAGCTATCGATGTCATGGTCGATGATGCCGTATTCGCGGGCTTTAAGCGCCCATGCGGAGAGGCCCTGCAGAGAAGCAATCAACAGATCCTGCAGATCGGACGTTTCGGCCGTTTTCCCGCACATACCCTGCGCGTAAGAGCAGCCGTTCCCTGCCGGGGTACGGATGGTTTGTTCACATTGCACACAAAACATGATCACACCTTTTTTAAAGTTATATTTAATATACATGTTTAAGGTTATGCCCGAGCGCATGAAGATAAAAGGTATTTCTCGTACAACTTACAGGGAGATTGATTTAGCGCAAAATTGGCGGCAGGGAACTACCGCCAGAGAGGTATTAAGCGGAGAAAAAAGCCATCAAAATGGGCACCAGCAGGCTCAGAATGAAGCCATGCACGATGGCCGCCGGGACGATCTCCACCCCGCCTGAGCGTTGTAGTACCGGCAGCGTAAAGTCCATTGATGTCGCGCCGCAAAGGCCTAACGCCGTTGAACGGCTGCGGCGCACCAGCCCGGGGATAAGCATAATCGCCAGCAGTTCACGGGCAAGATCGTTAAAGAATGCCGCGCTGCCAATCACCGGGCCATAGGATTCGGTCAGCAGGATCCCGGAGAGCGAATACCAGCCAAAACCGGAGGCCATGGCCAGCCCGGTTTTTAGCGGCAGGTCGAGAATAAAGGCATTGATGACGCCGCCCAGCAATGAACTGACCATCACCACCACCGCGACAATCATGCCGCGACGATTAAGAACGATTTGCCGCAGCGTCATGCCATTATTACGCAGCTGAATACCGATGAGGAACAAAAGGAAAATCAGCGTATATTCGCTGGCCTCGGTGGCGTGTTGTAAAAAAGAGAGACCGCTCAGACCAATCAGGAAGCCAATAAGCACCACGCCGCATAGCTGAAGGGATTCCAGCGCCATTGCCAGACGCGAGGGTAATTTTTCCTGACGATGATGATTTTGCCAGGGCATTTTCTGTTCAAGCCACATCAGGGCGGCAATATTGCACAGCATAATAATAACGACGCTGACCGCCGCATAATGAAGGATCGCCAGAAGATTGCTGGCCAGATTATCCAGGAAGGCCAAGCTAATACCCATAAAGAAGAGAATAACGTAGACGATCCAGCTCAGAAATCGCGTAATGAGTTTAAGGGCTGATGGCCGATGAAGAGGAATAAGATAGCCTATGACCAACGGCAGCAGAATGATTAATAGTCCCGAAAACATGAACGACACGATCCTTGCAGAGTGAAAATAGCGTCACTGACACTACCCAAATCGCCGGACTGAGTAAAGTAGTCGGAAAAAAGAAAGGCCCGGCAGTACCGGGCCTCAAGAGAATCGTGGGAGCTTAGCTGCGTTTTTCCAGCAGGGTGCGGTAGAGCACGCCGCCGAGAATGCCGCCGATAATCGGCATTACCCAGAATAGCCACAGCTGCTGCAGCGCCCAGCCGCCCTGGAAAATCGCTACCGCGGTGCTACGCGCCGGGTTTACCGACGTGTTGGTGACCGGAATGCTGATTAGGTGAATAAGCGTCAGCGCCAGACCAATGGCGATAGGGGCGAAGCCGGCAGGGGCGTTTTTATCCGTGGCGCCGTGAATAACCAGCAGGAAGCCGCAGGTCAGGACAATCTCAATCACAATGGCGGAAAGCATGGAGAAGCCGCCCGGAGAGTGTTCGCCATAACCGTTCGAAGCGAACCCGCTAGCGGCGGCGTCGAAGCCCGCTTTACCGCTGGCGACAACATACAGAATAGCGGCGGCGATAATACCGCCGACAACCTGGGCGATAATATAACCAATTACCTCTTTGGCCGGGAAACGACCGCCGGCCCATAAACCTAAAGTCACCGCCGGGTTAAAATGCCCGCCGGAAATATGACCAACGGCATAGGCCATGGTTAATACGGTTAAACCGAAAGCCAGCGCGACGCCGGCAAAACCAATTCCCAGTTCCGGGAACGCTGCAGCCAGAACGGCGCTGCCGCAACCACCGAATACCAGCCAGAATGTACCAAAGCATTCTGCTGCTAATTTTCTAAACATAACCACCTCAATAAAAACGTAAACGCGCACGAGTTTTCGTGCCGGCCTTTATTTTCGCCACAAAGAATGACGACTAGAATAAAGCGACGCTATTCTATGGACGATCGCTACTCCGGGACCAGTTAAATAAATTGATGTAATTTGATTTAGAACAATGTGCTGGGATTCCTTTTTTCATGGGAATTTTTAAAAGTGTAGAACAAAAATGATGAAAAAAACGACTTTTGATGATGAATGCGTTTCTCAATTAAGTGAAATACCGCGCATCACATTCCGCCTCTTCACCCTATAGCGATTCATAATACGCCCGGAGTGTCATGTTGATGCTCACCTCGCTATACTGCTGATAACTGAAGGAGATAGTCGCCACCGAGCGGAGGGCATATGCATCTTGAGCGCGTCGAAATAGTCGGTTTTCGCGGCATTAACCGTTTATCGTTGATGCTTGAGCAAAATAACGTGCTGATTGGCGAAAATGCCTGGGGTAAATCCAGCCTGCTGGATGCCCTGACGCTACTCCTGTCCCCGGAGTTTGACCTTTATCATTTTGTTCGGGAAGATTTTTGGTTTCCGCCCGGCGATATTCAGGGACGCGAGCATCATCTGCATATCATTTTGACCTTCCGTGAGAATGAACCCGGCCGCCATCGAGTGCGACGCTATCGCCCTCTCAGTAACTGCTGGGTGCCCTGCGACGACGGCTATCAGCGCGTTTTCTATCGCCTCGAGGGGGAGCTTGCCGATGACGACAGCGTAATGACCCTGCGTAGTTTTATTAACGGTGAAGGGGAAGCGCTGGAGCTTGACGATATTGATGAACTCGCCCGTCACCTGGTGCGGCTGATGCCGGTTCTGCGGCTGCGCGACGCCCGCTTTATGCGACGGATCCACAACGGCACCGTTCCGCATTCGCCGCAGATCGAAATTACCGCGCGCCAGCTTGATTTCCTCTCTCGTGAACTGGTGCATCATCCGCAAAATTTAACCGATGGGCAGATCCGCCAGGGACTGTCGGCCATGGTGCAATTGCTGGAGCACTATTTTGCCGAGCAGAGCAGCGCGCAGTCGCGTCATCGCCTGATGCGCCGTCATTCACATGATGAACAGCGCAGTTGGCGCTACCTGGACATCATTAACAGGATGATCGACAAGCCCGGCGGGCGCAGCCATCGGGTGATTTTATTGGGACTGTTTTCTACGCTGCTGCAGGCGAAAGGCACGGTGAGACTCGATCGCGATGCGCGGCCGCTCTTGTTGATTGAGGACCCGGAAACCCGGCTGCATCCGATTATGCTGTCCGTAGCCTGGCATTTACTTAATTTACTGCCGCTACAGCGGGTGACGACGACGAACTCCGGCGAACTGCTGTCATTAACGCCCGTCGAGCACGTCTGCCGACTGGTGCGTGAATCATCACGGGTATCCGCCTGGCGGCTGGGGCCCGGCGGGATGAATGCCGAAGACAGCCGGCGCATCGCTTTTCATATTCGCTTTAACCGCGCTTCATCGCTGTTTGCCCGCTGCTGGCTACTGGTCGAAGGGGAGACCGAAACCTGGGTTATCAACGAGCTGGCGCGCCAGTGCGGCCACCACTTTGATGCGGAAGGGGTGAAGGTGATTGAGTTTGCCCAGTCGGGATTAAAACCGCTTATCAAATTCGCCCGGCGAATGGGGATTGAATGGCACGTGCTGGTGGACGGCGATGAGGCCGGGAAGAAATATGCCGCCACCGTTCGCGGGCTATTGAATGACGACAAAATGCTTGAGCGCGACCATCTCACCGCGCTACCGGCGATGGATATGGAGCATTTTATGTATCGCCAGGGCTTCGACGATGTTTATCATCGGGTGGCCCAGCTGCCGATAAATATTCCCATGAATATGCGGCGGGTGATCACCAAAGCGATCCACCGTTCGTCAAAACCGGACCTGGCGATTGAAGTGGCGATGGAGGCCGGGCGTCGCGGGGTTGACGCCATTCCTGCGCTGTTGAAAAAAATGTTCTCCCGCGTGCTATGGCTGGCGCGCGGGCGGGCGGATTAGCGCCGACCGCCGTTTATCTCTCTGCCGGGAACTCTCCCGGCACGCCTTTATCCGCACGACCTTCAACTTCGGTTAAACAAAAATTAAGCGCAGCTAAAAATGCGCGTTATTCTATTACCGCATTTAGATAGAATTGTCGCGGGTTCTGCGGGTTAAAACATCAGGAATTTTTATGAAATTAAATGGAAAGCGCAGGAAAGTATGGTGGCTGCTGGCGATTGTCGTACTGGCCCTCGCCGTCTGGGGATGGCGAATTCTGAATGCGCCTCTGCCGCAGTATCAGACGCTGGTGGTACGCAAAGGAGACCTGCAGCAGAGCGTGCTGGCGACCGGTAAGCTGGATGCGTTAAAAAAAGTTGACGTCGGGGCGCAGGTGAGCGGACAGCTAAAAACGCTGCGCGTTGAGATTGGCGACAAAGTGAAAAAAGATCAGCTGCTGGGGGTTATCGATCCCGAGCAGGCGGAAAACCAGATTAAAGAAGTTGAAGCGACGCTGATGGAGCTGCGGGCGCAGCTCAACCAGGCGCGTGCGGAACGTAAACTGTCCGCGACGACGTTGGCCCGCCAGCAGCAGCTGGCGCAGCGCCAGTTGGTCTCTCGCCAGGACCTCGATACCGCCGCGACCGACTTAGCGGTCAAAGAGGCGCAAATCGGTACGATTGAAGCGCAGGTCAAACGTAATCAGGCTACCCTGGATACGGCCAAAACCAACCTCGACTACACCAAAATTCTGGCGCCGATGTCCGGGGAAGTGACGCAAATTACTACCCTTCAGGGGCAGACGGTGATCGCCGCCCAGCAGGCGCCGAATATTTTAACCCTGGCCGATCTCAGCACCATGCTGGTGAAGGCGCAGGTCTCGGAAGCGGACGTGATTCATCTGAAGCCGGGGCAAAAAGCCTGGTTTACCGTGCTGGGCGATCCGCTGACGCGCTATGAAGGAACATTGAAGGATATCCTGCCGACACCCGAAAAGGTCAATGACGCCATTTTCTATTACGCCCGTTTTGAGGTGCCGAACCCGCAGGGCATTCTGCGCCTGGAGATGACCGCTCAGGTGCATATCCAGCTTTCGGAAGTGAAAAACGTCATCACCCTCCCGCTGAGCGCGCTGGGTGACGCCATCGGCGATAACCGCTATCACGTGCGTCTGCTGCGTACCGGTGAAGTTAAAGAGCGCGAAATCGTTATCGGCGCGCGTAACGACACCGATGTGGCGGTGGTGAAAGGGCTGGAAGAGGGGGATGAAGTGATTATCGGCGAAGGTGCGGCCGGAGCGGCGAAATGACGGCGTTACTGGAACTGCGTGATATTCGCCGCAGCTATCCTTCTGGCGAGGGCAACGTTGAGGTGCTGAAAGGCATTACGTTGAGCATCGCCGCCGGAGAAATGGTGGCTATCGTCGGGGCGTCCGGCTCCGGTAAATCCACGCTGATGAATATTCTGGGCTGTCTGGACAAACCCACCAGCGGCACCTATCGGGTCGCGGGTACGGACGTGGCCCGTCTTAACGGCGATGAACTGGCACGCCTGCGGCGGGAACATTTCGGTTTTATTTTCCAGCGCTATCATCTGCTATCGCATCTGACCGCGGCGCAGAACGTCGAAGTTCCGGCGGTTTATGCCGGCGCGGAGCGTAAAGCGCGCCTGGCTCGGGCCCATGAGCTGCTGATTCGGCTGGGGCTGGGCGACAGGGCTGAATATCAGCCTTCGCAGCTCTCCGGGGGCCAGCAGCAGCGGGTGAGTATCGCCCGCGCCCTGATGAACGGCGGGGAAGTGATTCTGGCGGATGAGCCAACCGGCGCGCTGGACAGCCGCTCCGGCGAAGAGGTCATGGGGATCCTTCACCAGCTAAAAGCGCAGGGGCATACGGTGATTATTGTCACCCACGACCCGCAGGTGGCGGCCCAGGCGGAACGGGTCATTGAAATACACGATGGTGAAATCGTGCGTAATCCGCCCGCGCTGGGTTCTGCCTACGGCGGCGTGCTGCGCCAGCGCGGGGCGGCTGAGCCATCGGCGTGGCGTCAGTTCAGCAGCGGCTTTCGCGAAGCGCTGGTCATGGCCTGGCGCGCGATGGCGGCGAATAAAATGCGCACGCTGCTGACGATGCTCGGGATTATTATCGGCATTGCCTCGGTGGTGTCGATTGTAGTGGTGGGCGATGCCGCGAAGCAGATGGTGCTCGCCGATATTCGCGCTATCGGTACCAATACCATTGATGTTTATCCCGGCAAGGATTTCGGCGATGACGATCCCCGCTATCAGCAGTCTCTCAAGTACGATGATCTGTTGGCTATTCAGAAACAGCCCTGGGTCAGCTCGGCGACCCCGGCGGTATCAAAAAGCCTGCGTCTGCGGGCGGATAATATTGACGTTGCCGCCAGCGCCGAGGGCGTGGGGGCGCAGTATTTTAACGTCTACGGCATGACTTTTAGCGAAGGAAATACCTTTAACGAGCTCCAGCTAAATAGCCGCGCGCAGGTGGTGGTGCTCGACAGCAACGCGCGTCGACAGCTGTTTCCGCACAAAGCGAAAGTGGTGGGTGAGATCATTCTGGTCGGCAATATGCCAGCAACGGTGATCGGCGTCGCGGATGAAAAACAGTCGATGTTCGGCAGCAGCAAAATTCTGCGCGTCTGGTTACCCTATACCACGATGGCCGGGCGGGTGATGGGACAGTCGTGGCTGAACTCCATTACCGTGCGGGTGAACGAAGGTTATGACAGCTCGATTGCTGAGCAGCAGCTGCTGCGCCTGCTGGAACTGCGTCACGGCAAGAAAGATGTTTTTACCTGGAATATGGACAGCGTCTTGAAAACGGCGGAGCGGACCACACATACATTACAGCTGTTTCTGACGCTGGTGGCGGTGATTGCGCTGGTGGTCGGCGGAATTGGCGTAATGAACATTATGCTGGTCTCAGTCACCGAGCGCACGCGGGAGATCGGTATCCGTATGGCGGTCGGGGCGCGGGCCAGCGATGTGTTACAGCAGTTTTTGATCGAGGCGGTGCTGGTTTGCCTGGTCGGCGGGGCGCTGGGCGTCACGCTTTCGCTGCTGATCGCCTTTGTTCTACAGCTGTTTTTACCCGGCTGGGAGATCGGTTTTTCACCGCTGGCGCTATTGACCGCGTTTTTATGCTCCACGCTGACCGGGGTGCTGTTTGGCTGGCTACCGGCGCGCAACGCGGCGCGTCTGGACCCGGTAGACGCCCTGGCGCGCGAGTAGCGATAAAAAAATGCCAGTCAGAAGGACTGGCATTTTGCTGGCGGGATGTACACAATGAAGCAAAAGAGTTATGCGGCTGTTTCTGTTTCTTCAGCTTCAACAGGGACAATCACGCTGGCGTGGTTACCTTTTGGCCCCTGGTGAACATCAAACCGAACCGCTTGTCCGGCTTTTAGCGTTCTGTAACCATCCATCTGGATGGTCGAGTAATGGGCGAAAATGTCTTCGCCGCCGCCCTCAGGGCAGATAAAACCGAACCCTTTGGCATTGTTGAACCACTTAACAGTACCCATTTCCATACTTCGACATCCTTCGTAAATCTTATAAGTAAGATGGAATGAACCGGTAGTGGAGTGACGAGTTGTTCATTTGCTCGCCAACTCTCGCCACTACAATTTAGAGAAATCAGGAAATGCGTCAAGCGATTGACGCTGGGGGACGGTGAAAAATGCGTCAAAATTTGAAGCAGTTAACGCTATTGCCGGGGAATGTGACAGACATCGCGGATGGAAGTAATAGATGATAATTATCTATGATCTATTGTAGATTTGTGATGTGCATAGCCTCTGGTCATCGACAGGCCACCGCCTGTTGGCAACAGCAACCGATGATGAACACTGACGATGAGTAAGAGAGACTGGTTGGACTTCGATCAGCTAGTAGAGGACGAAGTTAAGGATGCGCTTAAACCGCCATCTATGTATAAAGTGATATTAGTCAATGATGACTACACTCCAATGGAGTTTGTTATTGACGTGTTACAAAAATTCTTTTCTTATGATGTTGAACGTGCAACGCAACTGATGCTGACGGTTCACTATCAAGGTAAAGCGATTTGCGGGGTCTTTACCGCCGAAGTCGCGGAAACCAAAGTATCGATGGTGAACCAGTACGCGAGGGAGAACGAACATCCGTTGTTGTGTACGCTAGAAAAAGCCTGAATGCAGGCAATAAACTTGGGGGAGGTGCCTATGCTCAATCAAGAACTGGAACTCAGTTTAAACATGGCTTTCGCCAGAGCGCGCGAGCACCGTCATGAGTTCATGACCGTCGAGCACTTGTTGCTGGCGCTGCTTAGCAACCCTTCGGCCCGCGAAGCGCTTGAAGCGTGTTCAGTGGACTTGGTCGCGCTGCGTCAGGAGCTTGAAGCCTTCATCGAACAGACCACACCCGTACTGCCTGCAACGGAAGAAGAGCGCGATACTCAGCCGACGCTGAGCTTCCAGCGCGTACTGCAGCGTGCCGTTTTCCACGTCCAGTCTTCCGGCCGCAGCGAAGTGACCGGCGCCAACGTTCTGGTCGCGATTTTTAGCGAGCAGGAGTCTCAGGCGGCCTATCTGCTGCGTAAACATGAAGTCAGCCGACTTGATGTGGTGAATTTCATCTCTCATGGTACGCGTAAAGACGAGCCGAGCCAGTCTTCCGATAACAGCGGAAGCCAGCCAGGCAGCAGCGAAGAGCAAGCAGGCGGGGAGGATCGTATGGAAAACTTCACCACCAACCTCAACCAGCTTGCCCGCGTAGGCGGTATCGATCCGCTGATCGGCCGCGAGAAAGAGCTGGAACGCGCTATTCAGGTTCTGTGCCGCCGTCGCAAGAACAACCCGCTGCTGGTAGGGGAATCCGGCGTCGGTAAAACCGCTATTGCTGAAGGTCTTGCCTGGCGTATCGTGCAGGGCGACGTGCCGGAAGTGATGGCAGATTGCACTATCTATTCGCTGGATATCGGCTCGCTGCTGGCAGGCACCAAATACCGCGGCGATTTTGAAAAACGCTTCAAAGCGCTGCTCAAGCAGCTGGAGCAGGACACCAACAGTATTCTGTTCATTGATGAAATCCACACCATCATCGGTGCGGGCGCGGCTTCCGGCGGGCAGGTCGATGCCGCTAACCTGATTAAACCGCTGCTTTCCAGCGGTAAGATCCGGGTAATTGGTTCGACAACCTACCAAGAATTCAGCAACATCTTTGAAAAAGATCGTGCCCTGGCGCGTCGTTTCCAGAAAATTGATATCACCGAACCTTCCGTGGAAGAGACGGTGCAGATTATTAACGGCCTGAAGCCGAAGTATGAAGCGCACCACGATGTCCGTTACACCGCGAAGGCGGTACGTGCGGCGGTGGAACTGGCGGTGAAATACATTAACGATCGTCATCTGCCGGATAAGGCGATTGACGTGATTGACGAAGCCGGAGCGCGTGCGCGCTTGATGCCGGTGAGCAAACGTAAGAAAACGGTTAACGTGGCGGATATTGAGTCCGTGGTGGCGCGGATTGCGCGCATTCCTGAGAAGAGCGTTTCCCGCAGCGATCGCGATACGCTGAAAAACCTCGGCGATCGCCTGAAAATGCTGGTCTTTGGCCAGGATAAGGCGATTGAGGCCTTAACCGAAGCGATCAAGATGGCGCGCGCCGGGCTTGGCCATGAGCACAAACCCGTGGGTTCTTTCCTGTTCGCCGGACCTACCGGGGTGGGTAAAACCGAGGTCACCGTGCAGCTGGCGAAGTCGCTGGGCATTGAGCTGCTGCGTTTTGATATGTCCGAATATATGGAACGTCATACCGTCAGCCGCTTAATCGGCGCGCCTCCGGGCTACGTCGGTTTCGATCAGGGCGGGCTGCTGACCGATGCGGTTATCAAGCATCCGCACGCGGTGCTGCTGCTGGATGAAATTGAAAAAGCGCATCCGGACGTCTTTAACCTGCTGTTGCAGGTGATGGATAACGGGACGCTGACCGATAACAACGGCCGCAAAGCGGATTTCCGCAACGTGGTGCTGGTGATGACCACCAACGCCGGGGTGCGTGAAACCGAGCGTAAATCCATTGGCCTTATCCATCAGGACAACAGTCCGGATGCGATGGATGAGATCAAAAAGATCTTTACGCCGGAATTCCGTAACCGTCTCGACAACATTATCTGGTTCGATCACCTGTCTACGACGGTTATCCATCAGGTGGTGGATAAATTTATCGTCGAGCTGCAGGTTCAGCTGGATCAGAAAGGCGTCTCTTTGGAAGTGAGCCAGGAAGCCCGCGATTGGCTGGCCGAGAAAGGCTACGACCGGGCCATGGGCGCACGTCCGATGGCACGGGTAATTCAGGACAACCTGAAAAAACCGCTGGCCAACGAGCTGCTGTTTGGCTTACTGGTTGACGGCGGCCAGGTGACTGTGGAACTGGATAAAGAGAAAAACGCGCTGACCTACGACTTCCAGAGTGCTCAGAAGCACAAACCGGAAGCGGCGCATTAAGTTTCTGGTACTCAATGACAAAACCGGCCTTAGGGCCGGTTTTTTTATCTGCGCGCTTTAAGTTGTCTATGATGTAGAAATGAAAAGACCGGGAATTATCCCGGCCTTCAGCATCTGGCGCGTTAAGCGCGAAAACGATCAGCGACTACGGAAGACAATGCGGCCTTTGCTCAGGTCGTACGGGGTCAGCTCAACAGTCACTTTGTCGCCCGTCAGAATGCGGATGTAGTTTTTACGCATTTTACCGGAAATATGCGCAGTTACCACGTGACCGTTTTCCAGTTCTACGCGGAACATAGTGTTAGGCAGCGTATCAAGTACGGTGCCCTGCATTTCAATATTGTCTTCTTTGGCCATCTAGTCCTCTGGGGTATCACTACCGTAGTTTTGAACCGGCAAGATAATGCCGAAGTTCAGCAAGTATGTAAAGTTTTACGTCAAATCGCCGAAGTAGTTTTGGCGCATTACCCGTAATTCACGCGGATAAACCGGGTGACAGGCGCAAACGTAAAGGGGGAGTGACAGAACAATGGGTGTTATCTGACTCTTATTATTCCCAAACGGCGGCGGGGCAACGGGCAGAAGCTACTCTACCGCGCAATTATAACATCCCAACAAAAAATGTGCTGAAAACATTTACGCTTCTCCTGCAAATAGCACCCTCGGTACCCAGAATCGTTCCGGTAGACGATAAGTCCGCAGCACGGAGAGATAGTCGAGATAATCCCGGCGAGCAATTTCCACTGCGCCCAGCGACGCCGTATGCTTATTCAGCACCTGACAATCGATTAATTTTCCGCCATCCTGTGAAAATACCTGGCTAAAGATCAGCAGCGCGGTTTTAGAGGCGTTTTCGGCACGGCTGAACATCGACTCTCCGCAAAACAGCGCGCCCTGCGCGACGCCGTACATTCCACCGACTAAAGCATCTCCCTGCCACACTTCAATAGAATGCGCATGTCCCAGCTCGTGCAGCTGATGGTAGGCCTGAACGATTCCTGCCGTTATCCATGTGCCCTCATCGCGATGGTCGGCACAGCCCTCGATAACCTGACCGAAGGCGTGATTCAGCGTCACACGATAGGGCGAGCGCTGATGGAAGCGCTTCATGCTGCGGCTGAGATGGAATTTCTCCGGCCACAGTACCGCTCGCGGATCGGGAGACCACCATAAAATAGGATCGCCGGGTGAAAACCACGGAAAAATACCGCGCTGATAGGCCATCAGTAGCCGCGCCGGGCTAAGATCGCCGCCCAGCGCCAACAGGCCATTAGGTTCACGTAAAGCGCCTTCCGGGGAGGGGAAGGCGATGGAATGATGAGAGAGCTGAACCAGCCGCATTTTTACCTCAACGCATCAGGCAATGATTCAATAGTAGCCTACAGGCGCTGCTTAAACTGGTAGTAACGCCCCTGTTCAGCCAGCAGTTCTGCGTGACTACCTTGCTCAATAATCTTCCCGTTGTCCATGACTATTATCTGATTAAAACGCGCCAGTCCGCGCAGACGATGGGTCACCATTAATACGGTTTTTTCACGCATCACTTCTGCGAGTAAATCAAGGATTTGGCTTTCAGTCGTCGCATCGAGGCCTTCAGTAGGCTCATCAAGCAGCATGAGCGGCGCGTCGTGGAGCAGGGCGCGGGCGATAGCCAGTCTGCGCAGTTCGCCGCCGGAGAGCTGACGGCCGCCTTCGCCCAGCCAGCTATTCAGGCCGCTATCGTCCAGTAATTTTGCTAAACCGACGCGCTCAAGCGTTTCGGCAAGCCGGGTGTCGCTGGCGTTCGGGGAAGCCAGCAGCAGGTTATCGCGCAGCGTGGCGCTGAACAGGTGCACGCGCTGCGGCACGACGCTCATCGCCTGACGCAGCGTTGCCTCGTTAAGCTGCGCCAGTGGCTCACCGTTGAGTAATATTTCACCTTCCGCCGGATCCCATGCCCGGGTCAGCAGCTGCAACAGGGTTGATTTACCGCAGCCTGTGCGCCCCAGAATGGCGATATGCTCCCCGGCCTTGACCTGCAATGAAATTTTCTCCAGCGCAGGGGAGGGCTGCTGAGGATAGCTGAAGCTAACCTGATTTAAGTTCAACGCGACGCGCTCCAGCTTCCGCTCTTCGCCCTGAGTGAAGGAGACTTCCGGCTCTTGCTCGGTTATTTGCGTGATGCGTTTTGCAGAAGCGATCACCTGCCCGAGATGCTGAAATGCGCCGGTAACCGGCGCCAGCGCTTCGAACGCCGCCAGCGCGCAAAAAACAAACAGCGCAATCAGCGCCCCTGGCTGAGTATCGCCGCCAACCCCCGCGGAGGCGAGCCACAGCATAGCAATAACTGCAATACCGCCAATCAGTAGCATCAGCGCCTGAGAGAGGGCGGTCAGTTCCGCCTGGCGACGCTGTGCATCCAGCCAATGCGCTTCCGTTTTTTCCATTTGCCGCCGGTAGCGATCGCTGGCGTTGAACAGCATCAGCTCCGCCTGTCCCTGCAGCCAGGAGGTCAACTGCTGGCGATACTGCCCGCGAAGCCGGGTCATGCTTTCACCAGCGGGTTTGCCGGCGCGATAGAACAGCGGCGGCATCACCAGCAGGGTGAGCAGCATAATACCGCCGAGGGTCAGGGCCAGCGTGACGTCCAGTACGCTCAGCCCCACGGTGACGACCAGGATCACCACCAGCGCCCCTACCAGCGGCGATATAACGCGCAGATAGAGATGATCCAGGGTATCGACATCGGCAACCACCCGGTTGAGCAGCTCGCCCTGACGAAAACGCGCCAGCCCGGCTGGGGAGAGCGGCAGCAGCTTGCTGAAGGTAAAGACCCGCAGGTGCTGCAGGACGCGGAAGGTGGCATCATGGCTAACCAGACGCTCAAAGTAGCGGCCTGCGGTGCGAATAATCGCCGCGCCGCGTACGCCGGCGGCAGGCAGCATATAGTTAAAGCTGTAGATGCCCGCTACGCCAACCACGGCGGATGCCGACAGGAACCAGCCCGACAGCGTTAATAGGCCAATACTGGCCAGCAGCGTCACGATCGCCAGCACGATTCCGAGCAGCAACAGCCATTTGTGTCGTTTGTAGAGCGCCAGGTAAGGCCACAACGCGCGCATTTAAATCTCCTCCTGACGATGGGCGAGTAGGGTCGCGAACGGGCCGCCTGCGGCCGCCAGTTGCGAATAACTGCCTTGCTCAACAATTTGACCATCCTGCATAACCCAGACGGCATCCCAGTTTGCCAGGCCTTCCAACTGGTGGGTAACCATTAGCGTGGTTTGCTGCGTTGACGCATTGGTCAGCGCCTGCATCACCCGCTGTTCGCTATGCGCGTCAAGGCTGGCCGCTGGCTCGTCCAATAGCAGCAGACGACAGGGCACCAGCAGCGCCCGGGCGACGGCGACGCGCTGGGCCTGCCCGACCGACAGATGACCGGCCTGATCGCCAACAGGGGTATTGATACCCTGCGGCAGAAGGGAGAGGAACTCGCTGACCCAGGCTTTATCCAGCGCAAGCTGCAGCTGGGCTTCAGTAGCATCAGGGCAGGAGAGCAGGACGTTTTCGCGCAGCGTCGCCGCGGGCAGCTGCGGATTTTGCCCAACCCAGCTCAGGAGACGGCGCCAGCGGTCGGCGTCCAGGCTCTTTAACTCAACGCCATTGACCCTGAGAGAGCCATCATAAGGAAGAAAACCGGTTAACGTATTCAGCAGCGAGCTCTTGCCCGAGCCGCTTTGCCCAACCAGCACCACACGTTCCCCGGCGCGTAAGGAAAAACTCAGCGGCCCGGCCAGCACTTTTCCTTCGGGAGACTTAATTAGCAGGTCGCGAGCTTCAATGCTTATCATTTCATTATCGCTTAATGCCTTTTCTCCACGCTCTGCCTGCGCCAGCGGCGTTTCCATAAAGGTCTTCAGGCTATCAGCGGCGCCAATAGCCTGCGCTTTAGCATGATAAAAGGTACCTAAATCGCGCAGCGGTTGGAAAAACTCGGGGGCCAGAATTAGAGCGAGGAAACCGGACATCAACGTCACCCCGGCGCCGTAATGCCCAAAGTTGAGTTCTCCCAAATAGGAGAAGCCAAAGTAAACGGCGACCAGCGCAATAGAGAGCGAGGTGAAAAATTCCAGGACCCCGGAGGAGAGAAACGCCAGGCGCAGCACTTCCATGGTCCGCTGGCGGAAATCCTGCGAGGCTTCGCGTATGTTGTCGGTCTCTGCTTCACCGCGATGAAAAATTCGCAGCGTTTCCATACCGCGCAGACGATCGAGAAAATGGCCGCTTAACCGCGCCAGAGCGAGAAAGTTGCGTCGGTTGGCATCGGCCGCGCCCATCCCAACCAGCGCCATAAACAGCGGAATAAGCGGGGCGGTGCCCAGCAAAATAAGCGCGGCAGCCCAGTTGACCGGGAAAATAGTGATGACAATCAGCAAAGGGATAGAGGCCGCCAGCGTCATCTGCGGCAAATAGCGAGCATAGTAATCATGCATATCGTCGATCTGCTCAAGGATCAGCGTGGCCCAGCTACCGGCGGGTTTCCCCTGTATCCAGGCCGGCCCCGCCTGCTGTAAGCGATCAAGAACCTGACGGCGGATCTCCAGGCGGATATGTTGACCTGCCTGAAAACCCACTCTTTCACGCAGCCAGACCACCCAGGCGCGAAGCACGAAGACCAGCACCAGTAACGTAAAGGGCAGCAGCAGCGCCGTCGCGGGGATATTTTCCATAATCATGCGGTGAAGGATCCTCGCCAGGAACCAGGCCTGAGCAACGATCAACAGGCCGCTAACGACGCCCAATACACGGGAAATCATCAACCAGCGACGGGAGATAATGCTTTGATCTTTTAACCAACGGGTTAACTCTTGTTGACGGGTTTTATTCATTGCGCGCTTAGCAGGTGTAGTTATGAGTTTTTTGGGCACGGCAATGTTACAACGGGGCAAAAATAAAGGCGACTTTTCGTCGCCTTCTTTACCTTTGTTACTGACTTGTAAAGATTATTTGCAAGCGTCGGCTAAACCATCCAGATAACGCTCTGCGTCCAGCGCCGCCATGCAGCCTGTACCGGCAGAAGTAATCGCCTGACGATAGATATGATCCATCACGTCGCCGGCGGCGAAAACGCCCGGAACGCTGGTCTGGGTGGCGTTGCCGTGGATGCCGGACTGAACTTTAATGTAGCCGTTTTCCAGCTCCAGCTGACCGGCGAAAATTGCCGTGTTCGGGCTGTGGCCGATTGCCACGAATAGCCCCGCAACTTCGAGGGATTCCACGTTGTCAGCATTTTGCGTATCGCGCAGACGCAACCCGCTCACACCCATCTGGTCGCCGGTCACTTCTTCCAGCGTACGGTGGGTGTGCAGCACGATGTTACCGCTCTCCACTTTGTCCATCAGGCGTTTGATAAGGATCTTTTCCGCGCGGAAGCTATCACGACGGTGGATCAAATGGACTTCGGAAGCGATGTTAGACAGGTACAGCGCCTCTTCTACAGCCGTATTGCCGCCGCCGATCACCGCGACCTTCTGGTTACGATAGAAGAAACCGTCGCAGGTCGCGCAGGCAGAAACGCCGCGGCCTTTAAACGCGTCTTCCGATGGCAGACCCAGATAGCGCGCTGATGCGCCGGTAGCGATAATCAGGGCATCGCAAGTGTACTCACCGCTGTCGCCAACCAGGCGGAACGGACGGTTTTGCAGATCGACGCTGTTGATATGATCGAAAATAATTTCGGTTTCAAACTTGGTGGCATGTTCGTGCATGCGCTCCATCAGCAGCGGTCCGGTCAGATCGTTAGGATCGCCTGGCCAGTTTTCCACTTCAGTGGTGGTGGTCAGCTGACCGCCTTTTTCCATTCCGGTAATCAGTACCGGCTGCAGATTTGCGCGCGCTGCGTAGACCGCAGCGGTGTATCCCGCAGGTCCAGAACCAAGAATAAGCAGTTTACTGTGTTTGGCCGTGCCCATGAGATCCTCATAATTTATTGGCATACATGAGCTGGATTGTAGGGAATTTGTTGACGTAAAAAAAGAGCGCGGCGGTTTTGTTAACGATATGTGCAATAGAAGATGCCGATTAATTGGCGATTTAACGAACGAAGAATATAACTAATTCTACTGTTAGCGGGACAATTATAAGAGGAAAACATGAGAATCAACCGGGGAGGATAATGAATATCTGGCATCTTGTACTAAAAATCGATGTTTTGCTTTGACAATCCCCTGTGCTTTTGCGAAAACATTCATGGAAGAAGAAAAGCAGTGTTTGGCGTGTGGCGAATTTTCATGCACGCAAATGCCATTTTTATCCGGGTTAGCGAAATCTACGCATGGTGTGGACAGACGCCATGCGTGATGTCGGTGGCTGCCGTCAGGCAACGGGCTTCTCACGTACCCCTGGGTTACCCAACGTCGTACGGGTGATAACAGGATGGACTCTGGCAGTGAAGGCTCAGAGTCGGAACAGGAGTAGGGAAGGAATACAGAGAGACAATAATAATGGTAGATAGCAAGAAGCGCCCTGGCAAAGATCTCGACCGCATTGATCGTAATATTTTGAATGAATTGCAAAAAGACGGGCGTATTTCCAACGTCGAGCTTTCTAAACGGGTGGGACTTTCTCCGACGCCTTGCCTTGAGCGCGTGCGTCGACTGGAAAGACAGGGTTTTATTCAGGGCTATACAGCGCTGCTCAACCCGCATTATCTGGATGCATCACTTCTGGTATTTGTTGAGATTACTCTGAATCGTGGCGCGCCGGATGTGTTTGAGCAATTTAACTCCGCTGTGCAAAAACTTGAAGAAATTCAAGAGTGTCATCTGGTTTCCGGGGATTTCGACTATCTGTTGAAAACTCGCGTGCCGGATATGTCAGCGTATCGTAAATTACTGGGCGAGACCTTGCTGCGCCTGCCGGGCGTAAATGACACCCGTACCTATGTGGTAATGGAAGAAGTCAAGCAAAGTAATCGTTTGGTAATCAAGACGCGCTAACACGGAACAGGTGCAAAATCGATGTAGTTTGATTACACTCCTGTTAATCCATACAGCAACAGTGCCGGGGAGACCCGGCACTGTTGTCCGTTTTAGCCGAAGGCAGGAAACAGCCTGATACCTGGAGAGCCTTTCTTGAGCCAGGAATACACCGAAGACAAAGAAGTCAAATTCACAAAGCTAAGTAGCGGGCGCCGACTCCTTGAGGCGTTACTCATTCTTTGCTCCCTTTTTGCCATCTGGTTGATGGCGGCCTTACTCAGCTTTAATCCCTCGGATCCTAGCTGGTCACAAACGGCGTGGCATGAGCCTATTCACAACTTAGGCGGGACGCCGGGAGCCTGGCTCGCCGATACGCTATTTTTTATTTTTGGCGTAATGGCCTATACCATTCCGGTCATCATTATCGGCGGCTGCTGGTTTGCCTGGCGTCATCAGGAAAACGACGAGTACATCGACTATTTCGCCGTCTCTCTGCGTTTGATTGGCGCGCTGGCGCTGATCCTCACGTCCTGCGGTCTGGCGGCGATTAACGCGGATGATATCTGGTACTTCGCTTCGGGCGGGGTGATCGGCAGCCTACTGAGCACGACCCTGCAACCGCTGCTGCACAGCAGCGGCGGTACAATCGCGCTGCTCTGCATCTGGGCGGCAGGACTGACGCTGTTTACCGGCTGGTCCTGGGTTAGCATTGCTGAAAAACTCGGCGGCGCGATCCTTTCTATTCTCACTTTCGCCAGCAACCGTACCCGTCGTGACGACACCTGGGTCGATGAAGGGGAATATGAAGAAGATGAAGAAGAATATGAAGACGATGAATCCACTAAACCGCAAGGTTCTCGTCGGGCGCGGATTCTACGCAGCGCCTTAGCACGCCGCCAGCGCCTGGCTGAGAAGTTTGCCAATCCGCTGGGGCGTAAGACCGATGCCGCGTTGTTCTCCGGTAAACGGATGGACGACGCCGAGGGCGAGGTTCAGTACAGCGCCAGCGGCGCGCCTGTTGCCGCAGACGATGTGCTTTTTTCTGGTTCTAGCGCAGCGCGTCAGGCGAACGCCGATGATGTTCTGTTCTCCGGAGCCAGCGCGGCGCGCCCCGGCGATTTTGACCCCTACGATCCTCTGTTGAACGGGCATAGTATTGCCGATCCGGTGGCTTTGGCCGCGCAGGATACCGCGGCGCCGCAGGCATGGTCTGAACCGCTGCCTGGGTATGACGCTCAGCCAGTTTATCAGCCTGAACCGGCTTACCCGCCGCAGTACGCGTCTCAGCCGGAGCAGGCTCCTGTTCAGCAGCCTGCTTATCAGCCTGAACCAGCTTACCCGCCGCAGCAGGCCTATCAACCGGCGCAGGCCCCTGTTCAGCAGCCTGCTTATCAGCCTGAAGCGGCTTACCCGCCGCAGCATGCCTATCAGCCGGAGCAGGCTCCTGTTCAGCAGCCTGCTTATCAGCCTGAATCGGCTTACCCGCCGCAGCATGCCTATCAGCCGGAGCAGGCTCCTGTTCAGCCGCCTGCTTATCAGCCTGAACCGGCCTACCCGCCGCAGCAGGCCTATCAGCCGGCGCAGGCCCCTGTTCAGCCGCCTGCTTATCAGCCAGAACCGGCTTACCCGCCGCAGCAGGCCTATCAGCCAGCGCAGGCTCCAGTTCAGCAGCCCGCTTATCAGCCTGAACCAGCTTACCCGCCGCAGCAGGCCCCTATCCAGCAGCCTGAACCTTACGTTCCTGCTTCTGCCGTAGAGCCTGAGCCAGCAGAGGAAGTGAAACCACAGCGTCCGCCGATGTACTACTTCGAAGAAGTGGAAGAGAAACGCGCGCGTGAACGCGAGCAGCTTGCCGCGTGGTATCAGCCAATTCCAGAACCGGTCAGTCCAGTTGCGACAAAACCGATCTCGCCTCCGCCTGCTCCGGCGGCTGATGTTGCCGCGGTGAGCGCGCTGGCGGCCGGCGTCCATCAGGCCACCGGGGCAAGCGCCGCGGCGGCCTCCGTCGCATCCAGCGCCGCGCCGCTGTTTAGCCCGGCGTCTGGCGGCCCGCGTGCGCAGGTAAAAGAGGGCATAGGCCCGAAATTGCCTCGTCCAAATCGCGTTCGTGTTCCAACGCGACGTGAGCTGGCATCCTATGGCATTAAGCTGCCTTCGCAGCGGTTGGCTGAAGAACGCGCGCGTCAGGCAGAACATCAGCACTATGATGATGATGCGCTGACGGACGAGGAAGTTGCAGAGTTTGAGCAGGGCGAGCTGGCGCGTCAGTTCGCGGCTGCGCAAAATCAGCGCTATGGCGATAGCTACGCTGCGGAAGAGGATAATGTAGACGAGGATTCCGCCGCTGAAGCCGAACTTGCCCGTCAGTTTGCCGCTTCCCAGCAGCAGCGTTACGCCAGCGAGCAGCCGCCGGGATCGCATCCGTTCTCTGCGGCTGATTATGAATTCTCGCCAATGAAAACGTTAGTTGATGATACGCCGAGCGAGCCTGTCTTCACGCCGATGCCGGAAGTGCAGCAGCCCGCCCCGCAGCCAACCCAGCATTCGCAGCCCGTACAGCAGCCGATGCCGCACCAGCAGATGCATCAGCAGCCGCAAAGTGCGCAGCCTCAGGCTTATCAGCCAGTACAGCAGCAGCCGGTTCAACAGCCGCAGATGCCACAGCAGGCTCCTGGCGGTTATCCGCAGCAGCAGGCTTCGCAGCAGCAGCAACCGATCCCGCAGCCGCAGGAAAGCCTGATTCACCCGCTGTTGATGCGCAATGGCGACAGTCGCCCGTTGCAGAAACCCACGACGCTGCTGCCTTCGCTTGATCTGCTCACGCCGCCGCCGGCTGAGGTTGAGCCGATCGATACCTTTGCCCTCGAGCAGATGGCGCGTTTGGTTGAAGCTCGTCTGGCCGATTTCCGCATTAAAGCCGACGTGGTGAACTACTCACCAGGCCCGGTCATCACCCGCTTTGAGCTAAACCTGGCTCCAGGGGTGAAAGCGGCGCGGATTTCCAACCTGTCGCGAGATCTGGCGCGTTCACTGTCCACGGCGGCGGTTCGTGTGGTGGAAGTTATTCCGGGTAAACCTTACGTTGGCCTGGAGTTGCCTAACAAAAAGCGCCAGACCGTTTACCTGCGCGAAGTTCTGGATAATGCGAAATTTCGCGACAATCCTTCACCGCTCACGGTGGTCCTCGGTAAAGACATCGCGGGCGAACCTGTGACCGCCGATCTGGCGAAGATGCCGCACCTGCTGGTGGCGGGTACCACCGGCTCCGGTAAGTCCGTTGGGGTCAACGCCATGATCCTCAGCATGCTCTACAAAGCGCAGCCGGAAGATGTGAAATTCATCATGATTGACCCGAAAATGCTCGAACTGTCGGTCTATGAGGGAATACCGCATCTGTTGACGGAAGTCGTGACGGATATGAAAGACGCGGCCAACGCTTTGCGCTGGAGCGTTAACGAGATGGAGCGCCGGTATAAACTCATGTCCGCGCTGGGCGTACGTAATCTCGCAGGCTATAACGAGAAGATTGCCGAAGCCGCGCGTATGGGACGACCCATTCCGGATCCTTACTGGAAGCCTGGCGACAGTATGGATGCGACGCATCCGGTACTGAAAAAAGAGCCTTATATCGTGGTGCTGGTCGACGAATTTGCCGATCTGATGATGACCGTCGGCAAGAAAGTGGAAGAGCTGATCGCGCGTCTGGCGCAGAAAGCGCGCGCCGCGGGGATCCACCTGGTGCTGGCGACCCAGCGACCGTCGGTTGACGTTATCACCGGCCTGATTAAAGCCAACATCCCGACGCGTATCGCCTTTACCGTATCGAGTAAAATTGACTCGCGGACCATCCTTGACCAGGGCGGTGCGGAGTCTCTGTTGGGAATGGGCGATATGCTCTACTCCGCGCCTAACTCAACGATCCCGGTGCGCGTGCACGGCGCTTTTGTACGCGACGAGGAAGTTCACGCCGTCGTTCAGGACTGGAAGGCGCGCGGGCGTCCGCAGTATGTCGATGGCATCACCTCCGATAGCGAAAGCGAAGGCGGCGGCGGTGGCTACGAGGGCGGTGAAGAGCTCGATCCGCTGTTCGATCAGGCCGTCAACTTTGTGACGGAGAAACGCAAGGCTTCCATATCCGGGGTGCAGCGTCAGTTCCGTATTGGCTATAACCGCGCCGCGCGTATCATTGAGCAAATGGAAGCTCAGGGTATCGTGAGCGAGCAGGGTCATAACGGTAACCGTGAGGTGCTGGCTCCGCCGCCTTTTGAGTAACCGCAAAGTTGGGTAAATAAGTGAAAATCAGCCTGTTCTGCTGTTTAACCGCCGTTGGCCGTTCTACATTAGCAGCAGATCAGGCTCCCGCGTCGGGAGTGACGCACATTAAGGAATAACAATGAAAAAACTCGCAATCACCTGTGCATTACTGTCCAGTTTTGTCGTCAGTCAGGTATGGGCGGACGCCGCCAGCGATTTAAAAAGCCGCCTTGATAAAGTGAGCAGCTTCCACTCCAGCTTTACGCAGAAAGTGACGGACGGCAGCGGCAACGCCGTGCAGGACGGGCAGGGCGACCTGTGGGTCAAACGACCAAATCTGTTCAACTGGCATATGACCCAGCCGGATGAAAGCGTGCTGGTTTCCGACGGCAAAACGCTGTGGTTCTATAACCCGTTTGTTGAGCAGGCTACCGCCACCTGGCTGAAAGATGCGACCAGCAACACGCCGTTTATGCTGATTGCCCGCAATCAGGCCAGCGACTGGCAGAACTACAATATTAAGCAAAACGGCGATGATTTTGTTCTGACCCCGAAAAACGGTAGCGGTAATCTGAAGCAGTTCACCATTAACGTGGGTCGTGACGGCACGATTCATCAGTTCAGCGCCGTGGAACAGGACGATCAACGCAGCAGCTATCAGCTGAAGTCGCAACAAAATGGCGCCGTCGACGCATCTAAGTTCACCTTTACGCCGCCGCAAGGGGTTACGGTGGACGATCAACGTAAGTAGAGGCGAACGTGAGCAATCTGTCGCTCGATTTTTCCGACAACGCGTTTCAACCCCTGGCCGCACGCATGCGGCCAGAAAATTTAGCGCAGTACATTGGTCAGCAGCATCTGCTGGCGCCGGGTAAACCCTTACCGCGGGCGATTGAAGCCGGTCATCTGCACTCCATGATCCTTTGGGGGCCGCCGGGGACGGGGAAAACCACGTTGGCCGAGGTGATTGCGCGCTATGCCAGCGCCGACGTTGAACGTATTTCAGCGGTGACCTCCGGGGTGAAAGAGATCCGCGAGGCCATTGAACGCGCGCGACAAAACCGCAACGCGGGTCGCCGCACAATTCTGTTTGTCGATGAAGTTCACCGTTTCAATAAAAGCCAGCAGGATGCCTTTCTGCCGCATATCGAAGACGGAACCATCACCTTTATCGGCGCGACGACGGAAAACCCCTCCTTTGAACTCAATTCCGCACTGTTATCCCGCGCGCGCGTCTATCTGCTGAAATCGCTGACCAGCGACGACATCGAACAGGTGCTCAGCCAGGCGATGAGCGATAAAACGCGCGGCTACGGCGGGCAAAATATCGTTCTGCCGGACGAGACGCGCAAGGCCATCGCCGACCTGGTCAACGGTGACGCGCGGCGGGCGCTGAATACCCTGGAAATGATGGCCGATATGGCCGAGTCCGACGCCTCCGGCAATCGCGTGCTGAAAGTTGAGCTGCTGACCGAAATCGCCGGCGAGCGCAGCGCGCGTTTCGACAACAAAGGCGATCGTTTTTACGATTTAATCTCCGCGCTGCATAAATCGGTTCGCGGTAGCGCACCGGATGCCGCCCTCTACTGGTACGCGCGGATTATTACCGCCGGCGGCGATCCGCTCTACGTCGCGCGCCGTTGTCTGGCAATCGCGTCGGAAGATGTCGGTAATGCTGATCCGCGCGCGATGCAGGTTGCGATCTCCGCCTGGGATTGCTTTACTCGTGTCGGACCGGCGGAAGGCGAGCGGGCGATTGCCCAGGCCATTGTTTATCTTGCCTGCGCGCCGAAAAGCAACGCGGTCTATACCGCGTTTAAAGCGGCGATGGCCGATGCCCGCGAACGCCCCGATTACGACGTACCAGTACATTTACGCAATGCCCCAACGAAGCTAATGAAGGAGATGGGCTACGGGCAGGAGTATCGCTATGCTCATGATGAACCAAATGCCTATGCCGCTGGAGAGCAGTACTTCCCGCAGGAAATGGCGCAAACGCGCTATTATAAGCCGACAAACCGGGGGCTGGAGGGCAAAATAGGCGAAAAGCTCGCCTGGTTAACCGAACAGGATCAAAATAGCCCGATAAAACGCTACCGATAATTGAGGCGTTGCGGTAAGGTTGTCACACTATTTCCGTGGTCGCGCTCTGCGGCCATTTTTCTTTATTAATTCGATAAGCACAGGATAAGCATGCTCGATCCCAATCTGCTGCGTACCGAGCCAGACGCAGTCGCAGAAAAACTGGCACGCCGGGGCTTTAAGCTGGATGTAGATAAACTTCGCGCTCTGGAAGAGCGTCGTAAAGTTCTGCAGGTTCAAACTGAAAACCTGCAGGCGGAGCGCAACTCCCGATCGAAATCCATTGGCCAGGCGAAAGCGCGCGGGGAAGATATTGAGCCATTACGCCTGGAAGTGAACAAACTCGGCGAGCAGCTTGATGCCGCTAAGACCGAACTGGACGCGCTGCTGGCGGAAATCCGCGATATCGCGCTGACCATCCCTAATATTCCGCACGATGACGTTCCGGCCGGCCGCGACGAAAATGACAACGTTGAAGTCAGCCGCTGGGGTACGCCGCGCGAGTTTGATTTTGACGTTCGCGATCACGTGACGCTGGGCGAAATGCACGGGGGGCTGGATTTTGCCGCCGCCGTGAAGCTGACCGGTTCTCGCTTTGTGGTCATGAAGGGCCAACTGGCGCGTCTGCACCGCGCGCTGGCGCAGTTTATGCTGGATCTGCATACTGAACAGCACGGCTACAGCGAAAACTACGTCCCGTATCTGGTTAACCAGGACACGCTGTACGGTACCGGTCAGTTGCCAAAATTCGCCGGCGACCTGTTCCATACCCGTCCGCTGGAAGAAGAAGCTGACAGCAGCAACTACGCGCTGATCCCGACGGCGGAAGTCCCGCTGACCAACCTGGTGCGCGATGAGATCATCGACGAAGACGATCTGCCGATCAAAATGACCGCGCATACGCCGTGCTTCCGTTCTGAAGCCGGATCCTATGGCCGCGATACCCGCGGCTTGATCCGTATGCACCAGTTCGACAAAGTCGAAATGGTGCAGATTGTACGTCCGGAAGATTCCATGGCGGCGCTGGAAGAGATGACCGGCCACGCCGAGAAAGTGCTGCAGCTGCTGGGTCTGCCGTATCGTAAAGTGGCTCTGTGCACGGGCGATATGGGCTTTAGCGCATGCAAAACCTACGATCTGGAAGTGTGGGTACCGGCGCAGAATACCTATCGTGAGATCTCTTCCTGCTCTAACGTCTGGGATTTCCAGGCGCGTCGTATGCAGGCGCGCTGCCGCAGCAAGTCTGACAAGAAAACTCGCCTCGTACACACGCTGAACGGTTCTGGCCTGGCGGTTGGACGTACGCTCGTCGCGGTGATGGAAAACTATCAGCAGGCGGATGGTCGCATTGCGATCCCAGAAGTCCTGCGCCCGTATATGCGCGGCCTTGAGTTTATCGGCTGATTTTTCAACACTCTTCTCAAAAGCGCCTGCGGGCGCTTTTTTTTTACCCCCTTCTTGATACCGGGCAATAATCGACTTCGCGATTACGAAGATACTCCCTTTGGATTATCCAGCATAAAAAACTAATAAAGACTAATTTCGTTGTATCAATAACTATACAACGGCTTTAAGTTCATTGTGAGCAACCGAAGCGAGTATCTATGAAAATCAAAACCCCCGATGCTTTACTGGCTGCCGAGGTGAGCCGGCGTGGTTTAATGAAAACCACGGCGATTGGCGGGCTGGCGATGGCCAGCAGCGCTTTTACCTTACCCTTCACGCGCATTGCCCATGCCGCAGACAACCTCAACCCTGTCAGCGAAACGCTCACCTGGAGCGCCTGTACGGTGAACTGCGGAAGCCGCTGCCCGCTGCGGATGCATGTGGTTGATGGTGAGATTAAATATGTTGAAACAGACAATACCGGTGACGATAACTACGACGGCTTGCACCAGGTTCGCGCCTGTCTGCGCGGTCGCTCGATGCGTCGGCGCGTCTACAACCCGGATCGCCTGAAATATCCGATGAAGCGGGTGGGCAAACGCGGAGAGGGCAAATTCGAACGCATCAGCTGGGAAGAAGCGTTCGATACTATCGCCAGCAATATGCAGCGCCTGATAAAAGAGTACGGTAATGAGTCCATCTATCTGAACTACGGAACGGGAACCCTCGGCGGAACCCTGACTCGCTCATGGCCGCCGGGGAAAACCCTGATTGCCCGTCTGATGAACTGCTGCGGCGGTTACCTCAACCATTACGGTGACTACTCCACCGCTCAAATCGCCGCGGGACTGAACTACACCTACGGCGGCTGGGCCGATGGCAATAGCCCGTCGGATATCGAAAACAGCAAGCTGGTGGTGCTGTTTGGCAATAACCCGGGGGAAACCCGGATGAGCGGCGGCGGGGTGACCTACTACCTGGAACAGGCGCGGGAGAAATCCAACGCCAGACTGATTATTATCGATCCACGCTATACCGACACCGGTGCCGGACGCGAAGATGAGTGGATCCCTATCCGCCCCGGAACCGATGCCGCGCTGGTCTCGGCGCTGGCGTGGGTGATGATTAACGAGAATCTCGTAGACCAGCCTTTCCTCGACAAGTACTGCGTAGGCTATGACGAGAAAACGCTGCCGGAAGGCGCGCCGGCCAATGGTCACTATAAGGCCTATATTCTCGGTCAGGGCAAAGACGGTATCGCGAAGACCCCAGAGTGGGCGTCGACGATTACCGGCATTCCTCAGGCGCGTATCGTGCAGCTGGCGCGTGAAATCGCCGGCGCAAAACCTGCCTATATTTCTCAGGGATGGGGCCCGCAGCGCCATGCTAACGGCGAGCTGGTTTCTCGCGCGATTTCCATGCTGGCGATCTTAACCGGCAACGTTGGAATCAACGGCGGGAATACCGGCGCGCGTGAAGGCTCTTACTCGCTGCCGTTTGAGCGCATGCCGACGCTGGATAACCCGGTTGAAACAAGTATTTCCATGTTTATGTGGACCGATGCGATTGAGCGCGGAGCGGAAATGACCGCACTACGCGACGGCGTGCGTGGTAAAGATAAGCTCGACGTCCCCATCAAAATGGTCTGGAACTATGCCGGTAACTGCTTGATCAACCAGCATTCAGAAATCAACCGTACCCATGACATCCTCCAGGATGACAAAAAGTGCGAGATGATTGTGGTCATTGATTGCCATATGACCTCGTCTGCGAAATATGCCGATATTCTGCTGCCGGATTGTACCGCCTCGGAGCAGATGGATTTTGCCCTCGATGCTTCCTGCGGCAACATGTCCTACGTGATTTTTGCCGACCAGGCCATCAAACCGCGTTTTGAGTGCAAAACCATCTATGAGATGACTACCGAGCTGGCGAAGCGCATGGGCGTTGAGCAACGCTTCACCGAAGGCCGCACTCAGGAAGAGTGGCTGCGTCACCTCTATGAGCAATCCCGTAAAGCGATCCCGGCGCTGCCGCCGTTTGATGAATTCCGCAAGCAGGGGATCTTCAAACAGCGCGATCCGCAAGGCCACCACGTTGCCTATAAGGCTTTCCGTGAAGATCCTGCCGCCAATCCGTTAACGACCCCGTCAGGGAAAATTGAAATTTACTCTGCGCAACTGGCGGAAATCGCGGCGACATGGGAGCTGAAAGAAGAGGATGTTATCGACCCGCTGCCGATCTACAGCCCTGGGTTTGAAAATTATGACGATCCGCTGGCTAAAAAATATCCGCTGCAGCTGACCGGCTTTCACTACAAAGCCCGCACTCACTCCACCTACGGCAACGTTGACGTACTGAAAGCCGCGTGCCGTCAGGAGATGTGGATCAACCCACTTGATGCGCAGAAGCGCGGTATCGCCAATGGCGATCGGATCCGCATTTTTAACGATCGCGGTGAAGTGCATATCGAAGCCAAAGTGACCCCGCGAATGATACCGGGCGTGGTCGCGCTGGGTGAGGGGGCCTGGTATAACCCGGACGCCGGTCGCGTGGATCAGGCTGGCAGCATTAACGTGCTGACCACCCAACGCCCATCGCCGCTGGCGAAAGGCAATCCATCGCATACCAACCTCGTCCAGGTTGAAAAGCTGTAAGGAGTGACCGATGACAACTCAATATGGATTTTTTATTGATTCCGCCCGTTGCACCGGTTGCAAAACCTGCGAACTGGCATGCAAAGACTACAAAAACCTCACGCCGGAGGTGAGTTTCCGTCGTATCTACGAATACGCGGGCGGCGACTGGCAGGAAGATAACGGTGTCTGGCAGCAGAACGTGTTTGCCTATTACCTCTCTATCGCCTGCAACCATTGTGAAGATCCGGCCTGCACCAAAGTTTGCCCGAGCGGGGCGATGCATAAACGTGAAGATGGCTTTGTCGTTGTCGATGAGGATGTCTGTATCGGCTGTCGCTATTGCCATATGGCCTGCCCGTACGGCGCGCCGCAGTACAATGCGGCAAAAGGGCATATGACCAAATGCGACGGCTGCCACGAACGCGTCGCCGTGGGCAAAAAGCCGATTTGCGTGGAGTCCTGTCCGCTCCGCGCGCTTGATTTTGGCCCGATTGAAGAGCTGCGTAAAAAACACGGCCAGCTGGCTGCCGTTGCGCCGCTGCCTTCGGCCCACTTCACTAAACCAAGTATTGTGATTAAACCTAACGCCAACAGCCGACCGTGTGGAGATACCACCGGCTATCTGGCTAACCCGAAGGAGGTGTGAGATGGGGAGTGGATGGCATGAATGGCCGCTGATTATTTTCACGGTCTTTGGTCAGTGCGTGGTGGGCGGCTTTATTGTACTGGCTCTGGCGCTCATGAAAGGCGACTTATCGCGTGAACAGCAGCAGCGCGTGGTGTGGAGCATGTTTGGCCTGTGGGTGCTGATGGGCGTGGGCTTTATTGCCTCAACCCTGCATCTTGGGTCGCCCATGCGCGCGTTTAACTCGCTCAATCGCGTAGGGGCCTCGTCGCTCAGCAATGAAATCGCCAGCGGGGCGCTTTTCTTTGCTGTCGGCGGTATTGGCTGGCTGCTGGCGGTGGTCAATAAGCTACCGGCGGGACTGCGTCATCTCTGGCTGATTATTACCATGGTGCTGGGGGTTATCTTTGTCTGGATGATGGTCCGCGTTTATAACACTATTGATACGGTACCCACCTGGTATACGGTCTGGACGCCGCTGAGTTTCTTCCTGACGATGTTTATCGGCGGTCCGCTGCTGGGATATCTGCTGCTGCGCGTTGCGGACGTTACCGGCTGGGCGATGCGCCTGCTGCCGGCGGTGACCCTGCTGGCGCTGGTGATTAGCGCGATCGTGGGGCTAATGCAGGGAAGCGAGCTGGCGACAATCCATAGCTCCATCCAGCAAGCTTCCGCGCTGGTGCCGGACTACGGCTCGCTAATGGCCTGGCGTCTGGTTGCGCTGGCGTTGGCCCTGGTCTGCTGGATCGCTCCGCAGCTCAAAGGCTATCAGCCCGCATTGCCGATGCTGGGGCTGGCTTTTGTGCTAATGCTGGTCGGCGAGATGATCGGCCGCGGCGTCTTCTACGGCCTGCATATGACCGTAGGGATGGCAATCGCCAGCTAACCGCCCTTTATCGCGCCAGGATATTACTTTCTGGCGCGATAAAAAGTGCGGTCGATTCATGAAATATTTCTACCGATACTCCCACCTCATTTTCCTAATAAATTAATAAAAACAATGGAATAATATAAACAACTATTCTGTTGCCGATCCGCTGGATAAAAAACTTCTATCGTACGCCCGCAAACCGCGTCACGCCTGATTTCAGGTGGATTGACAATGTTTGCAGCAGTGGCATGATGCGCACGAAATCTGAACTCCATCACGGTTTATATCCATGACCATCTACACCCGGCCAGTGCAAATGTTGCTCTGTGGCCTGCTTCTGTTGACCCTGGCGATAGCGGTTTTAAATACGCTTGTCCCGCTTTGGCTCGCCCATGAAAATATGCCGACCTGGCAGGTCGGCATGGTAGGGTCGTCCTACTTTACCGGTAATCTGGTGGGGACATTGCTCGCCGGATGGGTGATTAAGCGTCTGGGTTTTAATCGTAGCTATTATCTGGCATCCATTATTTTTGCCGTGGGCTGCGTTGGGCTCGGCATTACGCTTGGCTTCTGGAGCTGGTTCAGCTGGCGCTTTATCGCGGGCGTCGGCTGCGCGATGATTTGGGTGGTGGTGGAGAGCGCGCTGGTCTGTAGCGGCACTTCGCGGAGCCGCGGTCGCCTGCTGGCGGCGTATATGATGATTTATTACGTTGGCACGGTGCTGGGCCAGTTAATGGTCAGCAAACTGCCGACGGATTTGATGAGCGTCCTGCCGTGGGTGACGGCGCTGGCTCTGGCGGCCATTCTGCCGCTGCTGTTTGCTCGCGTGGCGTCGCAGGGCGACGAGCCGCACGAACCGGCGCGTATCTGGCCAATGTTAAGGCTACGTCAGGCCCGTCACGGGGTCAACGGCTGCATTATTTCCGGTATCGTGCTCGGTTCGCTGTATGGCCTGATGCCGCTGTGGCTTAACCACCAGGGCGTCAGCGATTCCGGCATCGGCTTCTGGATGGCGGTGATGGTGAGCGCAGGCATCGTTGGGCAGTGGCCGATTGGTCGGCTCGCCGATCGCTACGGTCGCCTGCTGGTTCTACGCGTTCAGGTGTTTGTGGTGATTCTCGGCTGTCTGGCGATGTTAAGCCAGGCCGCAATGGCGCCTGCGCTATTCGTGCTGGGCGCTTCCGGCTTCACGCTCTATCCGGTCGCTATGGCCTGGGCCTGTGAAAAAGTGGAGCGTCATCAGCTGGTGGCGATGAACCAGGCGCTGTTACTGAGCTATACCGTGGGCAGCCTGCTTGGGCCAACGCTGACCGCGATGCTGATGCAGAATTTCTCTGACAATCTGCTGTTTATCATGATAGCCAGCGTGTCCTTCATCTACCTGCTGACGCTGCTGCGCAAAGCGGGGCATCACCCTACGCCGGTTGCTCACGCCTGATTGTGGTCGAAAATAGCCAGGAGAGACGCCCCTGGCTATCGATTAATGCGAAGCGAGAAGCGCTTCAAGCTGGGCCTGATTGTGAACCTCGGTGAATCGCCGTAGTCTGTCCTCCTCATCCAGCCAACTGACTAACCGCTGGATTGTCTGAATATGCTGTTCGCTATCGGCCGCCGCCAGTACGACTATCAGCCGAATACCGGGATGCTGCGGAAAATCAACGGCCTTGCGACAGCAAAGCAGCGAAAGCGCGCTGTTTCTGCTCAGCACTCCGGCTTCCGGTCGCGCGTGCGGTAGCGCAAACGCCGGGCTCAGTATATACCAGGGACCATCCTGCTCCGTGGCGCTGATAATAGCCCTGGCATAGCTTCCGGTGATTTTTCCCTGCTGCTCAAGCGGGCGGCAGGCGAGCTGAACGGCGCTGCGCCAGTTCAGGCTGTCGCTGGTGAACTGACAGGCGGAAAATAGCGTCTCTTCCATATATGTTCCCTTTACGCGCGAGCTGACCGGCTCGCCTGGAGGTTAGCGTAGAGCGTTAAATAGCGCTTCTCCCGAGATGCCGTATTTCGCTTTTAGCTGCCTGCTATTACCCGATTCGGTAAATGTGTCCGGCGTTCCCAGCCGACTGAGGCGGGCCGGATGCGCCTTTTGCGCCAGGGTTTCCGCGATCAGTCCGCCGAGGCCGCCGTTTACCGTGTGATTTTCAAGCGTAGCGATAAGCGGGCAGCCTTCAACCAGCCGATAAAATGCCTGCTCGTTAAAGGGCTTGAGGGTTGCAACGTGAATAAGCTTGCCTTTTTTGCCGCTGGCGATCAGCTTTTCATAGCCATCGGTAGCCTGCTCCAGCACCGTCCCTTCAAACAGAATCGCGAAATCGGCGCCGCTATCGGCGATGGCGGCGATATCGCTGACCCGCGGAACGACGCTTTTATCGCGAACCGGCATCGGCTCGCGCGCCACGCGAATATAGACGGGGCCCTTTATTTTGGCCGCTTGCTCAAAGGCCTCGGCGATCTCCTCCGCATCTGCCGGGGTCAGAATGGTTAATCCCGGGAGGACGCGGGTCAGCGCTAAATCCTCCAGCGCATGATGCGAAGCGCCGTCCGGACCATCATCCATACCGGGGTGGCTACCGACGAGTTTAATATTGGCTTTGGCATAGCACGCCTGCCGCAGCTGGGTCCAGGCGGTGCCGGTGACGAACATGGCAAAGTTGACGTAGAAGGGCATAAAGCCCTCCAGCGCCTGGCCGACCGCGAAGCTCATGGCGGAACCTTCCGCAATGCCCATTTCGAAAAAAGCCTCTGGATAGACGGCCTGAAACTGGTCAGTACGGGTGGAGCTGGCTAAATCGCTGTCGATAACAACGACGGGATAGCCCTTTTCTTTAAGGTCAATCAGGGCATTACCGATCTCATCACGGGGCGCTTTCATCACTGTAACTCCTCCATTGCCTGCTGAAATTGTTCTTTACTCGGGGTTTTTGAGTGCCAGTCGCCGTTGTTTTCCATATAGCTGACGCCGGAGCCTTTGGTGGTGTGCGCCACGATAGCGACAGGTTTACCTTTCAGGTGGCGGGATAGCATCAGGGTATCGGCAACCTGATGCATATCATTGCCGTTATGCAGTTCCAGTACATGCCAGCCAAAGCTGCGGATTTTGTCCGCCAGCGGCTCGAGGTTAACGACTTCATTGACCGGATCGTGGGAAGAGAAGCCGTTGTAATCGATGATGGCGACCAGGTTATCCATTTTCATATGCCCGGCCTGCTGTAGCGTCTCCCAGATTTGGCCTTCATGCATTTCACCATCGCCAACGATGGCAAACACCCGGTGCGGATCGTTGCGCCGCTTTTTGGCGGCCGCCATACCCAAAGCAATCGACAGCCCCTGGCCCAGCAGGCCGGTCGTTGCATCGACCTCGGGTAGCGACTTTATGCTCGGGTGACCCTGCAGACGCGAGTTGATCTGTCGGAACGTAGAGAATTCGCTGCGATCGATCTTCCCTTTTTGGTACAGCATGGCGTACTGCGCGGCGACGGCGTGGCCTTTACTCATCACCACGCGCGAGCGGGGAGAGGCGGCCAGATCGACCTCTTGATAATAGAGCCAGGTAAGAATGTCGATTATCGATAATGCTCCGCCCGGATGGCCAATTCCGGACTCGTAAATCAGGGTGACGATCTCGCGGCGGGCGGCAAGCGCGTGGGATTTCAGTTCATCAATGTTCATGTTCTTTCCTTCTTAGGGCAGCATTTTGCCGATGTAGTACACGACCAGACCCAGCGCGACGAAGTCGGTTTCCGGGAAGCTGGTGCCTGAAAGACCGACGGACTCCATAATCGGGTAAATCAGCGCGGGGCCGATGCCGATCAGGATCCCGGTGATGAAGCTCCCGGCAATCGCGCCTTTCCAGCCGCCGGAGGCATTACCAAATACCGCTGCGGTCGCGCCGATGAAGAAGTAGGGGATGGCTACCGGGATAATCACGGTCTGGCCAAGGATCGCCAGAAAGCCCATCACCACCAGCCCGCCGACAAACGAAGAGATAAACCCCAGCACCGTGGCGGTCGGGGCGTAGGGAAAGACCACCGGACAATCGAGCGCGGGTTTGGCGTTAGGGATAAACTTTTCCGAGATGCCAAGGAAGGCCGGAACAATTTCTGACAGCAGCAGGCGTACGCCGGTAATAATGATGTACAGCGAGGCGGTAAAGGTCAGCGACTGAAAGAGCGGGTAAACCAGCCAGTGCATCCCGCCGGCCGCAGCGGTGACCGCGGCTTTCCCGGCGGCGAGCGCGGCGATGTAATAGAAAATGCTCACCGAGATCGACACTGAGACGATGTAGTCTTTAAAGATCCCCAGCCAGCCGGGGAGATTCAGCTTTTCGGTAGATTGTTTAGGATCGCCGACCTTTGAGCCGATCCAGCCGGATGCGGCGTAGGCCAGGGTGACGTAGTGCCCCATCGCGATCTCATCGTTACCGGTAATTTTTCGCATCCACGGCTGCGCAATAGCCGGATAGAGGCAGGCGGCGAGACCCAGCAGGACGGAGCCGACAATGATGGTCGTCATGTCGCTGTAGCCCAGCGCCTTCAGCGTCACGGTAAGCAGCGCGGAGAGATAAAGGTTATGTTGCCCGGTCAGAAAGATGTATTTAAACGGCGTCACGCGGGCAAAGAACAGGTTCCAGCCAAAGCCAATCACCATGATTAGCGATACGCACATGGCGAATTTGGTTTGCGCCAGTCCGGTTAGCGCTTCCGCCAGCGGCATTACGCCCTTCAGGCCAAATCCATCGCTGAATAAGGTCTGAAAATTACCCAGGGAAGTGACCGCCAGACCGGCGCCGCCGGCGAAAACCAGAAAACCGACGATGGTCTTGAAGGTGCCGGAAAGCACTTTTTCAATCGGCTTACGTTGGATTAACAGGCCGATTAATGCAATAAAGCCAACTAAAAGTGGGGTTACGCCCAGAATGTCGAATACAATAAATCTGAGGAAATCCATATTGCCTCCGGGAGAGGTTAGTTGCTTTGAACGATGTCAGTGAGCGCAGACTCCATCTCTTCACTGTTCATCAGGTCGGTAATGCCGACAGCTCTGAATCCGGCGGCTTCGACTTCATCGGTGAGATCGCGCATAGTGATGACAAAATCAATGTCTCGCCAGGTGCGTAAGCCTGAGAGGACGTCGTGTTCCAGTTCGATATCCCAGCCGTGTTTGTCGATGATTTTTTGGGCTTTGATTTTGAGCATTAAGGAGCTGCCCATACCGGTACGACAGACTATGAGACCTTTCATTCGATGTTCTCCTGTGTGTAAAAATAATTATTTTTATTTGTTTATGTGAGATAATAATTATTATCTTTACCGCAGGCCGAAAGATGTGACTGTGTTTGCATTTTGAGCAAATAGGGCGAAAAATGAGCTATATAGACAACAACTTGTTGATTAGCATAAGAAATGGAGCTTCAGGGCTAAGCCCAATACTGGAGAAAGTGGGCCGTTTTATTACGGAGAATCCTGACTTTGTGATGCGTCACACGATTTCAGAACTGGCCGACTCCATTGATACCAGTGAGGGCAGCATCACCCGTTTTTGTCGGGCCTTTGGTTTTAAAGGTTTCTCGGATTTCAGAACCGCGCTGGCGATGGAGCAGGGCGCCGCGCGTTTGGAAGATAGCGGTAGCAACGAGAGCGAAGAGATTGCGCCGGTGCTGGCGAGCATTCGCGACAGTAATGCCATTGTCGATAGCCAGGAGCTGAAAGCCGCGGCTGACTGGCTTAACGCCCTGAACAGCATCGCTATCTATGCCGTGGGCACGGCGGTGCCGGTGGCGTTATTCCTGCAGATGAACCTCATCAATATGGGTAAGGCGGCAAGCTTTGTCGATCGCTCCTACCCGGCGGCGATGCCGTTGCTTTCTGATAACCAGAAAACCGGCATTATTGTGGTGCATAGCGAACAGGCGTCGGCGGATATGATGCAGGCCCTGTCGCTGGCAAAGCAGCAGGGCGTTAAAATATTGTCGCTGACCCGCGGGACGTTTGCGCCGCTGGCCCGTTTGTCTGACTGGAATCTTCAGGCGGCGGTGGCCCTACAAGGGGAAGGCGAATCGGGGTTTGCGGAAATTGCCGGGGCAATGATGGTGGCTGACCGGATACTGAGCGCGCTTGAAGAGCAGGATGAACGCTATGCGGAATATCGTAAAGCGCATCAGAAGCGGATTTTCTCAATTGAGAGCGTGGCGAATAAGCTGTCGGAATATTTTATGTCCTGATGCTTATCGCTGGAGGAGAAACCCGGTAGCGCAAGGTCTACCGGGAGATAACAAGGTCTACCGGGAGATAACCTTAGTACATCACCTTATGACCGTACTGCTCGAGAATACCCTTCACGCGTTCCATGGTCTCTTTCTTCGGCGGATGGACGCCATCCAGCTTGTACTCTTCGCCCATGGCTACCCATTTGTGTTTGCCCAGCTCGTGGTACGGCAGCAGTTCAATCTTCTCGACGTTGCCCATGTCACGGGTAAACTCGCCCAGGCGATGCGCGGAATCGTCGTCGTCGGACCAGCCCGGGACCACAACGTAGCGGATCCAGACGTTGATGTTTTTGTTTGACAGGTAACGGGCAAACTCCAGCGTCCGATGGTTAGAGACGCCAACCAGATTCTGGTGAATTTCATCATTCATTTGCTTGAGATCGAGCATCACCAGATCGGTGACTTCCAGCAGTTCATCAATAACCGGGTCGTAGCGGCGCACAAAGCCGTTGGTATCGAGACAGGTATGAATACCTTCTTTCTTGCAGGCGCGGAACCAGTCGCGAACAAATTCGGCCTGCAGGATAGCCTCGCCGCCGGATGCCGTCACGCCGCCGCCGGAAGCGTTCATAAAGTGGCGATAGGTCACCACCTCTTTCATCAGCTCTTCAACGGTAATCTCTTTGCCGCCGTGGGTATCCCAGGTGTCGCGGTTGTGGCAATAGAGGCAGCGCATCAGGCAGCCCTGGAAGAAGGTGATAAAGCGGATCCCCGGGCCATCGACGGTGCCACAGGATTCAAAGGAGTGAATGCGACCAATTGTTGACATTGCGGTGATATCTCCGAATTTGGCCCATCCGGGGCCTATGTAGATGCACAGCTCAAAGGCTATGTCGAGTCTGTTTTGGCTGTTATCCATAAAGTATAGACAGCAGACAAAAGAGACTGGGGCAGGATGATATTGCTAAAAAGGCCCCACTTGCGTGGAGCCTTTATTGTACGCTTATTACTGTACGATTTCAGTCAATACCATTACATGGTCTGAGTGAAGGTACGAGTAATCACGTCCTGCTGCTGTTCTTTAGTCAGGGAGTTAAAACGTACTGCGTAGCCGGATACGCGGATGGTCAGCTGCGGATATTTTTCCGGGTTTTCCATCGCGTCGAGCAGCATCTCGCGGTTCATGACGTTGACGTTCAGATGCTGACCGCCTTCGATGGACGCTTCGTGGTGGAAGTAACCATCCATCAGGCCGGCAAGGTTAGTTTTACGCACTTCGTCGTCTTTGCCCAGCGCGTTTGGCACGATAGAGAAGGTGTAAGAAATACCATCTTTCGCGTAAGCAAACGGCAGTTTCGCAACGGAGGTCAGAGAGGCAACAGCACCTTTCTGGTCACGACCGTGCATCGGGTTAGCACCTGGTCCGAACGGAGCGCCAGCGCGACGACCGTCAGGGGTGTTACCGGTTTTCTTACCATACACAACGTTAGAGGTGATGGTCAGCACGGACTGAGTCGGGATAGCGTTGCGGTAGGTGTGCAGTTTCTGAATTTTCTTCATGAAACGTTCAACCAGATCAACGGCCATATCATCGACGCGAGAGTCGTTGTTACCAAACTGCGGGTATTCGCCTTCGATTTCGAAGTCGACAGCCAGACCGTTTTCGTCACGAATCGGTTTAACTTTCGCATATTTGATTGCAGACAGGGAGTCAGCCGCAACGGACAGACCTGCGATACCGCATGCCATGGTGCGGATAACATCACGGTCGTGCAGCGCCATCAGTGAAGCTTCGTAGCTGTACTTGTCGTGCATGTAGTGGATGATGTTCAGCGCAGTGACGTACTGTTTAGCCAGCCAGTCCATGAAGTGATCCATGCGCTCCATCACTTCGTCGAAGTTCAGGACGTCGCCTTTGATCGGTTCAGATTTAGGACCAACCTGCATTTTCAGTTTTTCATCAACGCCGCCGTTGATTGCGTACAGCATGGTTTTCGCCAGGTTAGCGCGAGCACCGAAGAACTGCATTTGCTTACCAACAACCATCGGGCTTACGCAGCAAGCGATAGCGTAGTCATCGTTGTTGAAGTCAGGACGCATCAGATCATCGTTCTCGTACTGCAGAGAAGAGGTATCGATGGACACTTTCGCAGCGTATTTTTTGAAGCTCAGCGGCAGTTTTTCAGACCACAGAATGGTGATGTTCGGCTCCGGAGACGGCCCCATGGTGTACAGGGTGTTCAGGAAACGGAAGCTGTTTTTGGTGACCAGAGTACGGCCGTCAACGCCCATACCGCCGATAGATTCGGTTGCCCAAATCGGGTCGCCAGAGAACAGTTCATCATATTCAGGAGTACGCAGGAAACGAACCATACGCAGTTTCATGACCAGGTGGTCAATCATTTCCTGTGCGTCTTGCTCGGTGATTTTACCGGCTTTCAGGTCACGTTCGATGAAGATGTCCAGGAAGCTGGAGGTACGACCGAAGGACATTGCTGCGCCGTTCTGAGATTTAACGGCAGCCAGGTAACCGAAGTAGGTCCACTGGATAGCTTCCTGAGCGGTGGTTGCAGGACCAGAGATATCGCAGCCGTATTTAGCCGCCATTTCTTTGATCTGACCCAGCGCGCGGTGCTGTTCAGAGATTTCTTCACGCAGACGGATGGTTGCTTCCAGATCTTCGCCGTTTTCCAGTTTCTCTTGCAGAGAAACGAACTGAGCGTATTTGTCTTTCATCAGGAAGTCGATACCGTACAGCGCAACGCGACGGTAGTCACCGATGATACGACCACGGCCATAGGCATCCGGCAGACCAGTCAGAACGCCAGATTTACGGCAGTTCAGGATGTCTTTGGTGTATACGTCAAACACGCCCTGGTTATGAGTTTTGCGGTATTCGGTGAAGATTTTCTTCAGCATCGGGTCCAGCTCGCGATCGTACGCTTTGCAGGAACCTTCTACCATTTTGATACCACCGAACGGGATAATCGCACGTTTCAGCGGCGCTTCAGTCTGCAGGCCAACGATTTTCTCGAGACCTTTCTCGATGTAGCCAGCGTCATGAGAAGTGATGGTGGACGCAAGGGAAGTATCAAAATCAACAGGCGCGTGAGTGCGGTTTTCCTGTTTAACGCCTTCCATTACGGTGTCCCACAGCTTGGTGGTCGCGTCAGTTGCGCCAGCCAGGAAGGACTCGTCACCTTCGTACGGGGTATAGTTTTTCTGGATGAAGTCGCGTACGTTGACTTCGTTCTGCCAGTCACCTTTCGCAAAACCTTCCCAGGCTGTGGCTAACTTTTCATTAAGCTCGGACATGTAACACCTACCTTCTTAAGTGGATTTTTTATTTACTGCCTGAAACAACCCTTAGTGATGGTCGTCGCCACGCAGGTAAATGACCCAGTATGTCAACCCAACCAGCAGACCACCGCCGATGATGTTCCCGATAGTTACCGGAATCAGGTTATCAGTGATGAAGTTCATGACGGTCAGGTGAGAGAAACTTTCCGGAGTTGAACCAACTGCGGTCCAGAATTCCGGGCTTGCAAAGTCGCGGATAACGATACCCAGCGGGATCATAAACATGTTCGCGATACTATGCTCAAACCCGCTGGCAACAAACATTGCCACCGGTAAAACCATAATCATGGCTTTATCCATCAGGCTACGGCCGGAGTAACTCATCCATACCGCAAGGCAGACCATCAGGTTTGCCAGGATACCCAGGCACACGGCTTCAACAAAAGTATGGTGCATTTTGTGGTCGGCGGTTTGCAGAACGTTAAGTCCCCATTGACCGTTGGCAGTCATATATTCGCCTGAAAGCCACATCAGCAATACAAACAGTAAGCAACCAATCAGGTTACCAACATAGACGTTGAGCCAGTTTTTCGCCAGTTGACCCCATGTGATTCTTCCGCTGGCTTTCGCGACAACGATAAGAACGGTTGAGGTAAACAGGTCGGCACCGCAAATAACGCAGAGAATCAAACCCAGTGAGAAGCAGATGCCCCCAATCAGTTTGGCAACCCCGAATGGCATCCCGGCCGTGCCGGTTGTCGCGGTAATATAGAAAACAAAAGCGATAGAGATGAAGACACCTGCGGTGATAGCCAGATAAAACGTCTTTATCGGATGTTTTGTCGCTTTATAGACGCCCGCTTCTTCGGCGACTTTCGCCATGGCAGCAGGGAGTAAAAGATCAAAAGGGTTGTCAGCTTTCACACTAACTCTCTCTTTATGTAAGTTGGCGGTGAGATACTAACAAAGCATTATAGAAGGGAATTTGATGTAGATCATATCCTACCGGAACTATAGGCCTTTTTAGTGTGTGGATTTGCTTATTTATTGAGTTAACTTTTTGTTTTTTAATAAAAAAATAAATTTTAAAATTTACAAATAATGTTGATTATTTTCATTTTGCCCCCGTTTTTCGGTTAATTAAAATGGGGTATTTTTATTAAAATTAACAATATTTGCGGCAGTATTTTATTATTTCTCACCACTAATTAACTTTATAGCTACAACATCGGCGGAAATAGTGCAAAACAGGAAAAAGGGGTCGCAGTCGACCCCCTGTTATCGTCATTTTAACGGAAGAAACGCTTTATTTCGCCCAAAATGCGGCTTTCGCGCGCTGTAGCTTTTCATAGGCCTTCAATAACGACTGATGAGCCGGGAAAGCCATCAAATCGCTGTCAACGGCCTGCAGCCCATAAAACGGTGCTTCTCCGCTGAGCGCGGCGCTGGCAGCTTCTACGGCATCGGCGCCGTACATGCGCACAAAAGCGTTCAGATACTGCAGCGGCTGACGCTCTTCTTCCTGGCTCAGTAGCAGCAGGGTTTGCAGGCAGCGGTAGTAATTGGCGCGCTCGGCGCTAAAGATGGAGGCGTTGAACTCCATCGTCCACTCGGTCCAGATCAACGCCTGCTCGAGATCGCCGCCCGCCAGCGCCAGCATTGCTTTCAGCTCGCCAATGCGCAGGGTATACCAGCCGTTGTCTTTGCCGGTCGCCAGACCCAGCAGTTCGCGCACGCGGGTGAAATCATCGAGGCCTTCATCGTCCATTTGTTCGATAAGCGCCAGATAATCTTCTTTTTCCCACTCGCTTTCCGGCAGGGAAAGAATCGTTTCCCGCAGAGGCGCGCCCATGCTGTTATTCGCCAGCCAAAGGTCTTCCGCCGGATAGATATCAGACATGCCCGGGACAATGATTCGGCAGGCGTAGACGCTCAGGTGTTCGTAATCGGCGATGTAAACTTCTTTATCTTCTTGTTTAAAGATAGCCATCAGAGTGGCGAACTCTTCATCCGTGGTCCCGGAGAAGCTCCAGTCCACGAACGGATAGTCGGCATCCTGCTTAAACATATCCCAGGAGATCAGGCCGCTGGAGTCGATAAAGTGCGTTTCAAGGTTCGCATGTTCGGCGACTTCTTCATCATCGAAGGTTGGCGGCGTGAAAACGTCGAGATCTTTCAGGCTGCGGCCCTGTAGCAGTTCGGTAACGGTACGTTCCAGCGCCACGCCGAAATCGGGATGTGCGCCGAAAGAGGCGAAACAGGTGCCGTTAGCCGGGTTAAACAGTACGACGCAGATAACCGGATATTTGCCGCCGAGCGAACCATCATATGCGAAAATCGGGAAGCCTTCGGCCTCCAGCTTATTGATCGATTCTACTACGCCCGGATACCGCGCCATCACCTCCGCAGGGATCTCCGGCAGGCTGATGCTCTCGGCGATAATGCGGTTCTTAATATGGCGTTCAAACACTTCCGAAAGCCCCTGAACGCGGGCTTCGTTGCGGGTATTGCCCGCGGACATCCCGTTAGAAACGTACAGGTTGCCGACGATATTCATCGGAATATAGATCGTTTCACCATCAGACTGACGGGTGAACGGCAGGCCGCAGACGCCGCGCTCGTCATTACCAGACTGCAGATCCACCAGCATGCTGGCGGTTAACTGCTCGTCAGGATCGTAGAACGCGCGCAGGCGGGCATCCAGCAGGCCTTCCGGCACGTCGTCATCGTCGGTTAACGGGAACCATTTTTCATTAGGGTAATGGACGAAAGGGCCATTCGCGATGGTCTCGCCCAGCCAGAAATCGGCAAAGAAATAGTTAGTCGAGAGGCGCTCAAAGTACTCTCCGAGCGCGGAGGCCAGCGCGGCTTTCTTGGTGGCGCCTTTGCCGTTGGTGAAGCACAGGGCGCACTCTTTATCGCGGATATGCACTGACCAGACGTGCGGTACCGGGTTGAGCCATGAGGCCTCTTCAATATCAAATCCGAGGTCGAGCAACTTCTGCTGGAAGCGAGCGATGGAATCTTCCAGGGCGGCATCTTTGCCGGGTATAAATGTTTGAGTCATGGCGGTCACTTTTATCGTACGTAAAGCGCGCAATGATACGGGTTTTAGATGACGGGTGCTATCTCCATCGTCTGGCTATGCTTATGTCACTCAATAACTGTTCAGGCGTAAAACATGAAGACATTTGACTGGCATCGTATGGCACTGGATAAAGTGCCCGTGGAATTTCTGGCCGAGGTGGCATTACGGAGCCTCTACACCTTCGTACTGGTATTTATTTTTCTCAAGATAACCGGGCGGCGGGGCGTTCGTCAGATGTCTCTGTTCGAAGTGCTCATCATTTTGACTCTCGGTTCGGCCGCGGGCGACGTCGCATTTTACGATGACGTCCCTATGCTGCCGGTACTGGCGGTTTTTATTACGCTGGCGCTGCTGTATCGATTGATTATGTGGCTGATGGGGCATAGCGAAAAACTTGAGGATCTGCTGGAAGGCAAGCCGATTATTGTTGTGGAAAACGGCGAGCTGGCATGGGAGAAACTGCAGGCGGAAAACATGACCGAATTTGAATTTTTTATGGAGCTGAGAATCAGCGGGGTTGAACAACTGGGACAGGTGCGGCTGGCTATTCTGGAAACTAACGGCCAGATCAGCCTCTATTTCTACGAGGATGAAGATGTTAAAGCCGGACTCTCCATTCTTCCTTCCCGCTTTACCGATCGTTTTACCACTATTCCCCGGGACGACCATTATGCCTGCGTTCGCTGTAGCGCAATCCTTACGCTACGCGCCGGGGATAAGCAATTATGCCCTCGCTGCGCAAATGCAGAATGGTCGAAGGTCAGCCGGGCAAAAAGAGTCACTTGACAGCAATTATGTCGGTTTTATGACGTCAAGCTGGCAGATTCTTTTGTGTGAGCGAGGCCGCATTTCCCCGACGCTCAGTTTTAGCCATTGCGGTGCGTGTCACTGAATGATAAAACCGATAGCCACAGGAATAACTTATGCCCGCGACGGTTCGCGGGTAAATAACATAGCAAGTGGTGAGGGGAAATGGCTCAGGTCTATAACTTCAGTTCAGGCCCGGCAATGCTGCCGGCGGAAGTACTCAAACTGGCGCAAAAGGAACTGTGCGACTGGAACGGTTTGGGAACGTCGGTGATGGAAATCAGCCACCGTGGCAAAGAGTTCATTAAGGTGGCTGAAGAGGCGGAACAGGATTTTCGCTCCCTGCTCAATATTCCTTCCAATTATAAAGTTTTATTCTGCCACGGCGGCGGTCGCGGACAGTTTGCCGGTATCCCGCTGAACCTGCTTGGCGATAAAACCGTTGCCGACTACGTCGATGCCGGCTACTGGGCGGCCAGCGCGGTAAAAGAAGCGCATAAATACTGCACGCCGAACGTGATCGACGCCAAAATTACCGTTGACGGCCTGCGCGCGGTTAAGCCGATGAGCGAATGGCAGCTGACTCCGGGCGCTGCCTACCTGCACTACTGTCCGAACGAAACCATTGACGGTATTGCCATTGAAGAAGCGCCAAACTTTGGCGACGATGTGGTCGTCACGGCGGATTTGTCATCGACGATTTTATCCCGTGAAATTGACGTTAGCCGCTATGGCGTGATCTACGCCGGCGCGCAGAAAAACATCGGCCCTGCTGGTCTGACGCTGATTATTGTGCGCGAAGATCTGCTGGGTAAAGCCAGCGTAGCCTGCCCATCGATTCTGGATTACTCCATTCTGTCCGCCAATGACTCCATGTTTAACACGCCGCCGACATTTGCCTGGTACCTGTCAGGTCTGGTGTTTAAATGGCTGAAAGAGCAGGGCGGGGTTGCCGCTATGGATAAAATCAACCAGCAGAAAGCCGACCTGCTCTATAGCACCATCGATAACAGCGCTTTCTATCGCAACGATGTCGCTGCGGCGAACCGCTCGCGCATGAACGTGCCGTTCCAGCTGGCGGACAGCGCGCTTGATAAACTGTTCCTCGAAGAGTCCTTTGCCGCCGGTCTGCATGCGCTGAAGGGCCACCGTGTCGTGGGCGGCATGCGTGCTTCCATCTATAACGCCATGCCGCTGGCGGGCGTGAAGGCGCTGACCGACTTTATGCAGGACTTCGAACGCCGTCACGGTTAATCGCTGTCGTGTTTTTCATCCCCGCAGCCGCTCTGCGGGGTTTTTATTCTGTTTGTTTGAGAGTTGAGTTTAATGGAATCCCTGACGTTACAACCCATCGCACGCGTAGATGGCACGATTAACCTGCCCGGGTCCAAGAGTGTTTCTAACCGTGCCTTGCTGCTGGCGGCTTTGGCCCGGGGCACTACGGTGCTGACCAACCTGCTGGATAGCGACGATGTACGCCACATGCTGAATGCCCTGAGCGCGCTGGGAGTTCATTATACCCTGTCTTCCGATCGTACTCGCTGTGAAGTCACCGGCAACGGCGGCCCTCTGCAGGCGGCTGAAGCACTAGAACTGTACCTCGGTAATGCTGGAACGGCGATGCGTCCGCTGGCGGCTGCGTTATGTTTAGGCCGTAACGATATTGTGCTGACCGGCGAACCGCGAATGAAAGAGCGGCCGATTGGCCACCTGGTTGACGCGCTGGGTCAGGGCGGAGCGCAGATTGATTACCTGGAGCAGGAAAACTACCCGCCGCTGCGCCTGCGCGGCGGTTTCAGCGGCGGCCAGGTTGAAGTGGACGGCAGCGTTTCCAGCCAGTTTCTGACCGCGCTGCTGATGGCGGCTCCGCTGGCGCCGCAGGATACCGCGATCGTGATTAAAGGCGATCTGGTTTCCAAACCTTATATCGATATCACGCTGCACCTGATGAAAACCTTTGGCGTTGAGGTTGAAAACCAGTCTTATCAGCGCTTTATCGTGCGCGGCAATCAACACTACCTCGCGCCGGGCGACTATCTGGTGGAAGGCGATGCCTCCTCGGCATCCTACTTCCTCGCCGCTGGCGCGATCAAAGGCGGTACGGTGAAGGTCACCGGTATTGGCCGCAACAGCGTACAGGGTGATATCCGTTTTGCCGATGTGCTGGAAAAAATGGGCGCAACCGTTACCTGGGGCGATGACTTTATTGCCTGCACCCATGGTGAACTGAACGCCATCGATATGGATATGAATCATATTCCGGACGCGGCGATGACGATCGCCACGGCAGCCCTGTTTGCGAAAGGCACCACGACTCTGCGCAACATCTATAACTGGCGGGTCAAAGAGACCGACCGTCTGTTTGCTATGGCCACGGAGCTACGTAAAGTGGGAGCAGAGGTTGAAGAGGGGGAGGATTACATCCGCATTACTCCACCTGCGAAGCTTCAGTTTGCTGAGATCGGCACCTGGAACGACCACCGTATGGCAATGTGCTTCTCGCTGGTGGCACTTTCCGATACGCCGGTCACCATCCTTGACCCGAAATGTACGGCGAAAACGTTCCCGGACTACTTCGAGCAGCTGGCACGAATCAGTACGCCGGCCTGAATGACGTGAGTTTAAGGTAAAAACGCCGACCATCGTGTCGGCGTTTTTTTATGTCTGCTTGTCGGGCGGGAAACTAAATGCTAGCCTTGGCTGCTTGTAAATGCAGGATTTATAAGCATTTAATATGAAAATCAATGGATGATTGATATGAGAAATACAAAAGTAATGCTGGCTTTAGCGGTTTCCGCCACGTTGTTGGCAGGTTGTAAAAATATGCAGGGGATGGACACCAACGCCCTCGTAAGTTCAGGGATGACGGCCTACAAAGCGGCAACGCTTTCTGACGCTGAAGTCAAAGCGCTTTCCGACGATGCTTGTAAGCAAATGGATAGCGAAAATAAACAGGCCGGCGCTTCAAGTAAGTACACCAAACGTCTGAATAAAATTGCCAAAGCGCTTGGAAATAACATCAATGGTACCCCGGTGAACTATAAGGTTTATATGACGTCAGATGTCAATGCCTGGGCAATGGCCAACGGCTGCGTGCGCGTCTATAGCGGCCTGATGGACATGATGACCGATAATGAAGTTGAAGCTGTACTGGGCCATGAACTGGGTCACGTCGCGCTGGGCCACTCGCGTAAAGCGATGCAAACCGCGTATGCAACCGTCGCCGCGCGTGATGCCATTTCGGCAACCGGCGGAGCGGCTGCAAGTCTGTCAAAATCCCAGTTGGGCGACATTGGCGAGGGGATGATCAACTCAGCCTTCTCTCGTTCGCAGGAGTCGGACGCCGATGATTTCTCTTACGATTTGCTGAAGAAGCGCAAAATCAGCACCCAAGGCTTGGTGGGAAGCTTCGAAAAACTGGCCAGTCTTGACGCCGGGCGTAGCAAATCTCTGTTCGATTCACACCCACCTTCAACAGAACGCGCGCAGCATATTCGCGACCGTATCGCCGCAGATAAACAGTAAAACGACATCATCTTCCGGGCTGTTGCTCTGACAGCCCGCTATAATTGCACAATTCTTCCGCAGGAGATTTCCTGTTATCCGTAATTTACAAGCAATGCTCACTTTCTGTCGTAGAGATGCGTATAATGCGCGGCGTTTATATATTGATGCGCCCTGCTGAAGGAGAAAAAGATGACGGCAACAGTTCCGGTAATCACCATTGATGGGCCTGGCGGTGCGGGCAAAGGCACCTTATGCAAGGCAATGGCAGAAACGCTGGGCTGGCATCTGCTCGATTCTGGGGCGATTTATCGCGTGCTTGCTCTCGCGGCCCTACATCATCATGTGGATGTGGAATCCGAAGAGGCGCTGGTGCCGCTGGCTGCGCACCTGGATGTGCGTTTTGTCTCTACTGACGGTAGCCTGGAAGTGGTTCTGGAGGGGGAGGATGTTAGCGCTGAAATTCGCACTCAGGATGTTGCCAACACGGCATCTAAAGTGGCTGCTTTTCCTCGCGTGCGTGAAGCATTGCTCCGCCGCCAGCGAGCCTTTCGCGAATTGCCGGGCCTGATCGCCGACGGACGCGATATGGGCACCGTCGTATTCCCTGATGCGCCGGTGAAAATTTTCCTTGACGCTTCCGCGGAAGAACGTGCTCATCGCCGCATGCTCCAGTTGCAGGAAAAGGGCTTTAGTGTTAACTTTGATCGCCTTTTATCCGAGATAAAAGAGCGCGACGATCGCGATCGCAATCGTACAGTCGCGCCGCTGATCCCGGCTGCCGATGCTTTAGTTCTTGATTCAACAGAACTAAACATTGAGCAAGTGATTGAAAAAGCGCTACAATATGCGCGCGAAAAACTGGCTTCCGCTTAATTGTCTTATCGAAAAAGCACAAGAGCCTCCGAATTTTAGCAGTACCCCCGCAGCAATGGAGTGTTAGCGGGTATGTTAAACAACCCCATCCGGCATGGAGCCAGGTGGACGTTAAATATGAAACCTGAAGATTAAACATGACTGAATCTTTTGCTCAACTATTTGAAGAATCCTTAAAAACAATCGAAACCCGTCCGGGTTCCATCGTTCGTGGTGTTGTTGTTGCTATCGACAAAGACGTAGTACTGGTTGACGCCGGTCTGAAATCTGAGTCTGCCATTCCGGCAGAGCAGTTCAAAAACGCCCAGGGCGAGCTGGAAATCCAGGTTGGTGACGAAGTTGACGTTGCTCTGGATGCAGTAGAAGACGGCTTCGGTGAAACCCTGCTGTCCCGTGAGAAAGCTAAACGTCACGAAGCTTGGATCACGCTGGAAAAAGCTTACGAAGACGCTGAAACTGTAGTCGGTATTATCAACGGCAAAGTTAAAGGTGGCTTCACTGTTGAGCTGAATGGTATTCGTGCGTTCCTGCCGGGCTCCCTGGTAGACGTTCGTCCGGTGCGCGACACGCTGCACCTGGAAGGCAAAGAGCTTGAATTCAAAGTCATCAAGCTGGACCAGAAACGTAACAACGTTGTTGTTTCTCGTCGTGCCGTTATCGAATCCGAAAACAGCGCAGAGCGCGATCAGCTGCTGGAAAACCTGCAGGAAGGCATGGAAGTTAAAGGTATCGTTAAGAACCTCACTGACTACGGTGCATTCGTTGATCTGGGCGGCGTTGACGGCCTGCTGCACATTACCGATATGGCATGGAAACGCGTTAAGCATCCGAGCGAAATCGTAAACGTTGGCGACGAAATCACTGTTAAAGTGCTGAAGTTCGACCGCGAACGTACTCGTGTATCTCTGGGCCTGAAACAGCTGGGCGAAGATCCGTGGGTAGCTATCGCTAAACGTTATCCGGAAGGTACCAAACTGACCGGTCGCGTGACCAACCTGACCGACTACGGCTGCTTCGTTGAAATCGAAGAAGGCGTTGAAGGCCTGGTTCACGTTTCCGAAATGGACTGGACCAACAAAAACATCCACCCGTCCAAAGTTGTTAACGTTGGCGATGTAGTGGAAGTTATGGTTCTGGATATCGACGAAGAACGTCGTCGTATCTCCCTGGGCCTGAAGCAGTGCAAAAACAACCCATGGCAGCAGTTCGCGGAAACCCACAACAAGGGTGACCGTGTTGAAGGTAAAATCAAGTCTATCACTGACTTCGGTATCTTCATCGGCCTGGACGGCGGCATCGACGGCCTGGTTCACCTGTCTGACATCTCCTGGAACGTTGCAGGCGAAGAAGCAGTTCGTGAATACAAAAAAGGCGACGAAATCGCAGCAGTTGTTCTGCAGGTTGACGCAGAGCGTGAGCGTATCTCTCTGGGCGTTAAACAGCTCGCAGAAGATCCGTTCAACAACTGGGTTGCACTGAACAAGAAAGGCGCAATCGTAAACGGTAAAGTGACTGCAGTTGACGCTAAAGGCGCAACCGTAGAGCTGGCTGACGGCGTTGAAGGTTACCTGCGCGCTTCTGAAGCTTCCCGTGACCGCGTTGAAGATGCAACTCTGGTTCTGAGCGTTGGCGACGACGTTGAAGCTAAATTCACCGGCGTTGATCGTAAAAACCGTGCAATCAGCCTGTCTGTTCGTGCGAAAGACGAAGCTGACGAGAAAGATGCAATCGCAACTGTTAACAAACAGGAAGATGCAAACTTCTCTAACAACGCAATGGCTGAAGCTTTCAAAGCAGCTAAAGGCGAGTAATCTTAGTCTTTCGGGTTACAACAACCTGAATTACGACGAGTTTACTTGACAGATTGCGGGATTCGTCCTGTAATCAAGCACAAAGGGCGGCTACGGCCGCCCTTGTTTAAGCTGTTAGCTAATTTTGCCTTGAAGGAAACCGGAGGAATAATGACCAAGTCAGAATTGATAGAAAGACTTGCCAGCCAGCAATCTCACATTCCTGCGAAAGCAGTGGAAGATGCTGTTAAAGAAATGCTGGAGCATATGGCCTCAACGCTTGCTCAAGGCGAGCGCATTGAAATCCGCGGTTTCGGCAGCTTCTCTCTGCATTATCGAGCACCCCGCACCGGGCGTAACCCAAAAACTGGCGATAAAGTTGAACTGGAAGGTAAATACGTTCCGCACTTTAAGCCGGGCAAAGAATTACGCGACCGCGCCAATATTTACGAAGAGTAAGTTTCGCCGATCGGCGACAACATACTTAAACGTTGAAAAAGCACCCTCGGGTGCTTTTTTTATGACTTTTAATCTCTCTTTGAAGCTACCTCGCAAAACGCAGGTTCTGTTGCACCAGAAAAGTAAATTCTCTGGATAGCGCGATGCAGTTTCTCTCCGTCCTCAGAGACAGCCTGCCTGTTTAGCGTAACACTCCCTCTGACAGGGAGGTGCTCATGCGTTTACCACAACTTGCGGGCTGCGTGATTATCGGTATCCTGCCGCTACTCTGGTTGCCCGTTCTGCCCGGGCGGTGGGTTACCTGGGGGTTAATGGTCCTGGCGCTACTCATTGCGCAATGTCGGCGCAGACCTGCGCAATACGCGGCATTGATAACGCTGTTTTTTGTCTGGGGAGTGCTCAGCGCTCGCCAGACGCTATGGCCGACAGAGAGGTTAACGGACAAGAATCAGCGGGTTGAAGTTGAGCTGACCGCAACGGACGGGCAGACAACGCATCAGGGCAAAATTATTCGTCTGGATGGGCGTCGGCTGTTTCCTGCTCCGGGGATTAGCCTCTACGGCAACTATCTGCCAGAAACGCCCTGCGCAGGCCAGGTTTGGGCCATGACGCTGCGGGCGCGTCCAGTCCACGGTCAGCTCAACGATGGCGGTTTCGATAGCCAACGCTATGCATTAGCGCAGCATCGTCCGTTAACCGGGCGCTTTATCACGGCTGAAATCCGGGAGCGAAACTGCAGTTTGCGAGCGCGTTATCTGGCTTCGCTGAATCACACGCTGGCCGCGTTGCCGTGGCAATCGGTGATGCTAGGGTTAGGCATGGGGGAGCGTCTGGCGATACCTCGCGAGATAAAATCCCTGATGCAGGAAACCGGCATATCGCACCTGATGGCGATTTCTGGCTTACATATCGCGCTGGGGGCTTCTCTGGGCTGGTTGCTGCTCAGGGGCGCGCAATTCTTTCTCCCGTGCCGCTGGCTTGGCTGGCGGGCGCCGCTGCTTATGGGCCTGGCGAGCGCGATATTTTACGCTGGGCTAACCGGCATGCAGCCGCCGGCGCTGCGCACCTGCGTCGCGCTGGCTGCGGGGGGCGCGCTGAGGCTATCCGGAAAACGCTGGTCGCCATGGCAGCTATGGGTCTGCTGCATTGGCGCAATACTGTTTGCCGATCCGCTGGCAATGTTATCCGAAAGCCTGTGGCTATCAGCGTTCGCCGTAGCGGCGCTTATTTTCTGGTATCAACTGGCGCCGATGCCGGCCGGCAAAAAGAACTGGCTACTGCGTCAAAGCCTTGCGTTATGCCACCTGCAGATCGGATTGATGTTCCTGCTCGCTCCTCTACAGATCGCTCTGTTTCACGGTATAAGCTTAACGTCCGTGGTCGCCAACTTTATCGCCGTGCCTCTGGTGACCTTTGTCGTCGTCCCGTTGATCCTGGCAGCCATGTTTTTACACCTCTGCGCGCCGTCTATCATTGAGATGGCGGTCTGGCAATCAGCGGACAGGATCCTGGCTATCTTATTCTGGTTATTACGCCAGCTGCCGTCCGGCTGGCTGGGGCTTGACGCTCGCTGGCTTGGGATAAGCATAGTGCCGTGGCTGGCGCTGATCGTCTGGCGCTTTCACGCCTGGCGGACGGCGCCCGCATTTTGCTTGACCTGCCTCGTGCTGCTGAGCAGGCCGTTCTGGCGAAGCGCCTCAGTTGACGAATGGCGAGCCACTATGCTGGACGTAGGGCAGGGGCTGGCGGTGGTCATTGAACGTCAGGGCGCGGCGTTTCTCTATGACACCGGGCTTGCCTGGCCTGATGGCGACAGCGGCCAGCAGATTATTATCCCGTGGCTACGCTGGCACCATTTGCAGCTGGAGGGGATCGTTCTCAGCCACGAGCATCTCGATCACCGCGGTGGGCTCAACTCAGTGTTAAAAGCATGGCCGCAGACAGCGGTGCGCAGCCCGCTGGGCTGGGCTGGTCATTTAGCGTGCCGGCGCGGAGAAACCTGGCAGTGGCGAGGCTTAACCTTTCGCGCGCTTTGGCCGCTGCCTGGGGCGACAAAAGCGGGAAATAATCGCTCTTGCGTGGTGCGAATTGACGATGGGCAGTACAGTATTCTGCTGACCGGGGATATTGAAACGCCGGCGGAGCTGGCGATGATTAGCCACTACTGGCAGCATCTTGCGTCTACACTTATCCAGGTTCCGCACCACGGCAGTAATACCTCGTCAGGGATAGCCCTACTGCGGAGCGTTGGCGGCAAGGCGGCGCTTGCTTCCGCTTCTCGCTATAACGCCTGGCGTATGCCATCAGCGAAAGTGATTCAGCGCTACCGGAATCAGCGTTATCAATGGTTCGATACGCCGCATCAGGGGCAAATTACGGTCGTTTTTTCCCCGGACGGCTGGCAAATCCATGGCTTACGGGATCAAGTTTTACCTCGTTGGTATCATCAGTGGTTTGGCGGGAAGGCGTAGAACGGGTAGAATATGCGGCTATTTCAACACAAGCTGGTTTATTGAATGCAGAACGATAAAGATCTCTCCACGTGGCAGACCTTCCGCCGACTCTGGCCGATTATAGCGCCGTTTAAACCCGGGCTAATCGTTGCAGCGGTAGCGTTAGTGCTTAACGCGGCTAGTGATACCTTCATGCTATCGCTTCTTAAACCGTTATTGGATGATGGTTTTGGTAAAACGGATCGCTCCGTGCTGATATGGATGCCGCTGGTGGTGATCGGGTTAATGATTCTGCGCGGCATTACCAGCTACGTTTCAAGCTACTGTATCTCCTGGGTGTCCGGCAAAGTCGTGATGACGATGCGCCGTCGTTTATTCAGCCATATGATGGGGATGCCGGTTGCCTTCTTTGACAAACAGTCCACCGGGACGCTGTTATCGCGTATTACCTATGATTCTGAGCAGGTCGCGTCCTCTTCCTCCAGCGCGCTGATTACCGTTGTGCGTGAAGGCGCATCGATTATTGGCCTGTTCGTTATGATGTTCTACTACAGCTGGCAACTGTCAGTGATTCTGATCGTGCTGGCGCCGATCGTGTCTATTGCTATTCGCGTGGTCTCGAAGCGTTTCCGTAATATCAGCAAGAATATGCAGAACACCATGGGACAGGTGACGACCAGCGCAGAGCAGATGCTGAAAGGGCACAAAGAAGTGCTGATGTTTGGCGGCCAGGCCGTCGAAACCAAACGTTTTGATAAAGTCAGCAATAAGATGCGTCTGCAGGGGATGAAAATGGTCTCCGCGTCGTCAATTTCTGATCCGATTATCCAGCTGATCGCCTCTCTGGCTCTGGCTTTCGTGCTCTATGCTGCCAGCTTCCCGAGCGTGATGGAGACGCTGACGGCCGGGACCATCACCGTTGTTTTCTCCTCGATGATCGCGCTGATGCGCCCGCTGAAATCGCTGACTAACGTCAACGCGCAGTTCCAGCGCGGGATGGCCGCCTGTCAGACCCTTTTCGCCATTCTTGATTCCGAGCAGGAGAAGGATGAAGGCACGCGGGTTATCGAACGCGCGAAGGGCAACCTCGAATTTAAAAACGTCACCTTCAGATACCCAGGACGCGAAGTCGCCGCCCTGCGCAATATCGACCTGAATATTCCGGAAGGGAAAACCGTGGCGCTGGTCGGGCGCTCGGGCTCGGGTAAGTCGACCATCGCCAGCCTTATTACGCGTTTCTACGATGTTGATGATGGACAGATCTTGCTGGACGGCCACGACCTGCGTGAATACACCCTGAGCTCCCTGCGCGATCAGGTTGCGCTGGTGTCGCAAAACGTCCATCTCTTTAACGATACCGTAGCGAATAACATCGCCTATGCGCGTACCGAAGAGTACAGCCGCGAGCAGATTGAGGAAGCGGCGCGTATGGCTTATGCCATGGATTTTATCAACAAAATGGACAATGGCCTGGATACGATTATCGGTGAAAACGGCGTGATGCTTTCCGGCGGCCAGCGTCAGCGTATCGCAATCGCTCGCGCCCTGCTGCGTAACAGCCCGATCCTGATCCTCGACGAAGCCACATCGGCGCTGGATACCGAATCCGAACGCGCGATTCAGGCCGCGCTGGACGAACTGCAGAAAAACCGCACCTCGCTGGTTATTGCCCACCGTCTGTCGACGATTGAGCAGGCTGATGAGATCGTGGTGGTGGAAGATGGTCAGATCGTTGAGCGCGGCAGCCATACCGATCTGCTTGAGCACAAGGGCGTCTACGCTCAGCTGCATAAGATGCAGTTCGGCGCATGATTGCTCGTATCTGGTCCGGTGAGTCGCCCTTATGGCGGCTGCTGCTTCCGCTCTCCTGGCTCTATGGCCTGGTGAGCGGGTTGATACGGCTTAGCTATAAACTGGGCTGGCGAAAAGCCTGGCGAGCGCCGGTGCCGGTCGTGGTGGTGGGTAACCTGACCGCAGGCGGCAATGGTAAAACGCCGGTTGTCGTCTGGCTGGTGGAACAGCTCCAGCAGCGCGGTATTCGCGTTGGTGTCGTTTCACGCGGCTACGGCGGTAAAGCAGCGAGCTATCCGCTGCTGCTTAATCCGGATACCCGCACCGGGGAAGCGGGGGATGAGCCGGTACTGATTTACCAGCGTACCGGCGCGCCGGTTGCCGTCTCGCCGGTACGCAGCGATGCGGTACAGGCCCTGCTTGCCGCCAAGGATCTTCAGCTTATCGTCACTGATGATGGCCTGCAGCACTATAAGCTGGCGCGCGACAAAGAAATTGTGGTGATTGACGGCGTGCGCCGTTTTGGCAACGGCTGGTGGCTGCCCGCCGGGCCTATGCGTGAGCGCGCTTCGCGTTTACGCAGCGTGGATGCGGTTATTGTTAACGGGGGCCTCGCCCGCCCGGGAGAAATTCCGATGCAGCTTCGCCCCGGACTGGCGGTGAATCTGCGGACCGGTGAACGCCGGGATGTCGCGGCGTTTGACAACGTGGTGGCGATGGCCGGAATCGGCCACCCTCCGCGTTTCTTCGCCACTCTTGAAAGCTGCGGCGTACAGCCGGTCAAAACCGTTGCCCTGGCCGATCATCAGGCATTGACGCAGAGCGCTGTCGCTGCCCTGGCGACAGCGCGGCAAACTCTGCTGATGACCGAAAAAGACGCGGTGAAGTGCCGCGAGTTTGCGCAGGCAAACTGGTGGTATCTCCCGGTCGACGCGATAATGACTGATGAACGCGCGCAGCGGTTGCTCACTGACTTAATTACGCTGGCGCAACGCTGATTTTGTCCATCACCGCTTGCGCCTGAACCCTTAACGGAGTAGCTGCATGCCGGTATTGTCCCTCTCGCTTAAAGATGCCCGCCATCTCCACCTCGCCGCGCAGGGGCTGCTGAAAAAGCCCCGTCGTCGCGCCAGGCCCGAGGACATTCTACAGACCATCAGGCAGATGTCCCTGCTGCAAATCGATACCATCAACGTGGTTGCCCGCAGTCCTTACCTGGTGCTTTTTAGCCGCCTTGGCCGCTATCCTCAGGGCTGGCTGAACGAGGCGCTCCGCGCCGGCGAGCTGATGGAGTACTGGGCGCACGAAGCCTGTTTTTTACCGCGCAGCGACTTTTCGCTGGTGCGTCACCGCATGTTGGCGCCGGATAACATGGGCTGGAAATATCACAAAGCGTGGATGACCGAGCACGCCGCAGGCATTCAGGAGCTGCTGGCCCATATTGCTGAAAATGGCCCGGTGCGCTCGGCCGACTTCGAGCATCCGCGCAAAGGCGCCAGCGGCTGGTGGGAGTGGAAACCGCATAAGCGCCATCTTGAAGGTTTATTTACCGCCGGTGAAGTGATGGTTATCGAGCGGCGTAATTTTCAGCGCGTTTACGACCTGACCCATCGGGTGATGCCGAACTGGGACGATGCGCGAGATGGGCTCTCTCAGGAGCAGGCTGAAGCCATTATGTTACGCAATAGCGCTCGTAGCCTGGGGATTTTTCGCGCGCAGTGGCTGGCGGATTATTATCGTCTGCGTCAGCCCCCGCTGCCGCTGCTGCTGGCGAGTTGGCAGGATGAGGGGCTGGTGGTGCCGGTTAACGTTGAGACGCTGGGCGAAATGTGGCTTCACCGTGATGCCCTGACGCTGCTGGAGTCCTCTCCCGGCGGCAGGCTCGCCGCCAGCCACAGCGCCGTGCTCTCGCCTTTCGATCCGGTCGTATGGGATCGCAAACGAGCGGAACAGCTGTTTAGCTTTACCTACCGCCTGGAGTGCTACACCCCCGCGCCGAAACGGCAGTACGGCTATTTTGTGTTACCGCTGCTGCACCAGGGGAGACTGGTTGGCAGAATGGACAGCAAAATGCACCGTAAAACCGGCGTGCTGGAAATTATCGCCCTGTGGCTGGAAGAGGGGGTAAAGGTGACGTCCGGGCTGGAGAGTGGGCTAAAACGCGCCATTGATGATTTTGCCCTCTGGCAGGGCGCCGCGCGAGTGACCTGCGGACGGCTACCTCCGGCGCTTTTTGCCGGCCTGCAGCAGGGTTGGGAAATTGACGCCGCCTGAGCCCACGTGTGATATGCTGCTGAAGAATCTATTCGGTCCATCTGGAGGAATCATGGATCACCGTTTACTTGAAATTATCGCCTGTCCGGTTTGTAACGGTAAGCTGTATTACAGCCAGGATAAGCAAGAACTGATCTGCAAACTTGATCGCCTGGCTTTTCCGCTGCGTGAAGGCATTCCCGTACTGCTGGAAACCGAAGCGCGCCCGCTTCCTGTAGAAGAGAGCCAGTCATGAGTTTCGTGGTTATCATCCCCGCGCGCTTTGCTTCTACCCGCCTGCCAGGGAAACCGCTCCAGGATATCAACGGCAAGCCGATGATTGTCCACGTTCTGGAACGCGCGCGCGAATCCGGTGCCGAGCGTATCATCGTTGCTACCGACCATCCGGACGTGGCCCATGCGGTGGAAGCCGCCGGTGGCGAAGTCTGCATGACGCGTGAAGATCATCAATCTGGTACCGAACGCCTTGCCGAAGTGGTCGAAAAATGCGCCTTCAGCGATGACACCATCATCGTTAACATTCAGGGCGACGAGCCGATGATCCCGCCAGCCATCGTGCGGCAGGTGGCCGAAAATCTGGCGGCAAGCACGAGCGGTATGGCGACCTTAGCGGTGCCAATCCACGATGCGGAAGAAGCGTTTAATCCGAATGCGGTGAAGGTCGTGATGGATGCTGAGGGCTATGCGCTCTACTTCTCACGCGCCACCATTCCGTGGGATCGCGATCGTTTCGCCAAATCCCGCGAGGCTGTTGGCGATTCGCTGCTGCGCCATATTGGGATTTATGGCTATCGCGCCGGATTTATCCGCCGCTATGTTAGCTGGGCACCGAGCCCGCTGGAGCAAATAGAGATGCTCGAGCAGCTGCGCGTGCTGTGGTACGGCGAGAAAATCCATGTCGCGGTGGCGGAAGTGGTTCCCGGTACGGGTGTCGATACACCGGAAGATCTGGAGCGCGTTCGCGCGGAGCTGCGTTAATCCCTCCGTCCCCTCCGCCAGGAGGGGATATCCCCAGGCCGTTATTCCATACTTTTTTACGTCAATTTTGATCTCACCCGATGACAACCCCGGCGCAGGCGCTCATTATGAATCCGGTAGTATTCATAGGGGTAATCAGAAATGGAACAGTTGCGTACCGAGCTGAGCCACCTGCTGGGTGAAAAACTAAGCCGCGTGGAGTGCGTCAGCGAGAAACCCTCGTCGGCGCTGTGGTCGCTATATGATGCACAGGGAAACCCAATGCCGCTGCTGGCGCGCAGCTTTACGACGCCGGGGGTGGCGCGCCAGCTGGCGTGGAAAATATCGACCCTCGCGCGAAGCGGCACCGTGCGTATGCCGGTTGTCTACGGCGTAATGACGCATGAAGAGCATCCCGGCCCCGATGTTCTGCTGATCGAACGGCTGCGCGGCGTCTCGGTTGAAGCCCCCGCCCGCACGCCGGAGCGCTGGGAGCAGCTGCAGGAGCAGATCGTTGAAGCGCTGCTGGCCTGGCACCGCCAGGACAGCGGCGGCTGCGTCGGGATGGTCGATAGTACTCAGGAAAACCTCTGGCCGTACTGGTATCGCCAGCGCGTGGAGGTGCTATGGAGCACGCTGAATCTTTATCATGATACCGGCCTGACGATGCAGGATAAACGCATTCTGTTCCGCACCCGCGAATGCCTTATGGATTTGTTTAAAGATTTCAATGATAACTGCGTGCTGGTACACGGTAGCTTCACGCTGCGCAGCATGCTTAAAGATCCGCGCAGCGATCAGCTGCTGGCGATGGTCGGGCCGGGTATGATGCTCTGGGCGCCGCGGGAATATGAGCTATTCCGTCTGGCCGATAGCGGTCAGGAGGAGGAGCTGCTGTGGCACTATCTCCGGCGGGCGCCGGTGGCGGAAGCGTTTCTCTGGCGGCGCTGGCTGTATCTGCTGTGGGACGAAGTGGATAATCTGGTGAATACCGGGCGCTTTGACCGCACCCGGTTTGATCTGGCGGCTAAATCAATCCTGCCCTGGATCGCCTGAGGATCCTTTCAGCCATTGCCAGATGCGGCCTAGCGTTTCGTAACCCACCCGATCGCTATGCATGAGCCAAACGGGCGAAGGAATTGCCCGCTCCCATGGGTTGAGCGGTGACTCAATCGCCAACTGGTTGGCCGGCGCGGGCAGGGGGGTTAGCCCGGCGCGGCGAAAGAAAATCATCGCCCGCGGCAGATGCGAGGCGGAGGTAACCAGCAGGAACGGCGCATCGCCTATCGCCTCCTTCACCGCGGCGGCTTCTTCTTCGGTGTCTTTGGGTTTATCCAGAACGATGATTTCGCTGCGCGGTATCCCCAGACTCTCGGCAACTCTGGCCCCGGCTTCCGCCGTGCTGACTGGATTCGTTTTTGCCGCGGCGCCGGTAAAAATGAGTTTCGAGCCCGGGTTTTCATACCACAGGCGGATCCCCTCCGTCAGCCGCGGCAGGCTGTTGTTGATGAGATTTGAGCTGGGGGCCCAGTTCGGATTCCAGGTGTAGCCGCCGCCAAGCACGACGACATACTGCACGCGCTTTTCATCTCTCCACGTCGGGTATTTATCTTCAATCGGCTTTAGCAGGCTATCGGCTACGGGTTGCAGGCTCAACAGCAGTAACAGTAGCCAGCCGAGGCTGACGCAGAGCTTGCCGGTGCGCTGGAAACGGCTAAACCACAGCAGTGCGATCCCGAGCGCAATCAGCAACAGCAGCAGGGGAAGCGGCAGCATCATGCCGCCTAAAACCTTTTTCAGCGTAAAAAGCATGCCGTACGGTTCCTTTTTTAACCATCTAACCAAAGATATACCCGGATCTTACAACAGATCGCTTCATTCTCCGCGCGGGTATGACAAAATAGCGGCTTTGTGTTGGCGTGTGGAGTCACCCGTGCAGGATCGTAATTTCGATGATATTGCTGAAAAGTTTTCGCGCAATATATATGGCACCACCAAAGGCCAGCTGCGGCAGGCGATCCTCTGGCAGGATCTGCAACCGCTGCTGAACCAGCTGGGGCCTGGGCCATTGCGAGTTCTTGACGCGGGCGGCGGCGAGGGACAGACGGCGATCAAAGTGGCGGAAATGGGCCATCACGTCACGTTATGCGATCTTTCCGGAGAAATGGTGGCTCGCGCCAGGCAGGCGGCTGCCGATAAAGGTGTGATCGACAACATGCATTTTGTACAATGCGCGGCTCAGGATATTGAGCAGCATTTGGAAAGTCCGGTCGATCTGATACTGTTTCATGCGGTGCTGGAATGGGTAGCCGAACCTCAGGCGATGTTGCGTACGCTGTGGGCGATGCTGCGTCCCGGCGGCGCGTTGTCGCTGATGTTCTACAATGCTAACGGTCTGTTGATGCACAATATGGTCGCCGGAAATCTCGACTATGTGCAAATCGGCATGCCGAAAAAGAAAAAACGCACGCTGTCGCCGGACTATCCGCGCGATCCGCAGCAGGTTTACGGCTGGCTGGAAGAGATTGGCTGGCAGATTACCGGTAAGACAGGCGTACGGGTGTTTCATGATTATCTGCGTGAAAAACACCAACAGCACGACAAATTTGCGGCGCTGCTGGAGCTGGAAACGCGCTACTGTCGCCAGGAGCCGTATATTAGCTTAGGCCGTTATATTCACGTCACCGCGCTTAAGCCGCAGATGCAAGGATAAACTATGAGTGAATTTTCCCAGACAGTCCCCGAACTGGTTGCCTGGGCCAGGAAAAATGATTTTTCTATTTCGCTGCCAGTCGACAGACTCTCTTTTCTGCTGGCGATCGCCACGCTGAACGGCGAGCGGATGGAAGGGGAAATGACCGAGGGAGAACTGGTGGACGCGTTCCGCCACGTGAGTGATGCGTTTGAGCAGACCAGCGAAACCATCAGCCAGCGCGCCAATAATGCCATTAACGATATGGTGCGCCAGCGTCTGCTGAACCGCTTTACCAGCGAAATCACCGAGGGTAATGCTATTTATCGCCTGACGCCGCTGGGCATCGGGATCACCGACTACTATATTCGCCAGCGTGAGTTCTCCACCTTGCGCCTGTCGATGCAGCTCTCCATCGTTGCCGGCGAACTCAAGCGCGCCGCCGACTCGGCAGAAGAGGGCGGCGATGAGTTCCACTGGCATCGTAACGTTTTCGCCCCGCTGAAGTACTCGGTAGCGGAAATTTTTGACAGCATCGACCTGACTCAGCGGATCATGGATGAACAGCAGCAGTTGGTGAAAGATGATATTGCCCAGCTGCTGAACAAGGACTGGCGAGCGGCGATCTCCAGCTGTGAGCTGCTGCTGTCGGAAACCTCCGGCACCCTGCGCGAACTGCAGGATACGCTGGACGCGGCGGGCGATAAGCTGCAGGCAAACCTACTGCGTATCCAGGACTCGACCATGGCGCGCGACGATTTGAATTTTATCGATCGTCTGGTGTTCGATCTGCAAAGCAAGCTGGACCGCATCGTCAGCTGGGGCCAGCAGGCGATTGACCTGTGGATCGGCTACGATCGCCACGTGCATAAATTTATCCGTACCGCCATCGATATGGATAAAAACCGCGTCTTCGCGCAGCGTCTGCGTCAGTCGGTGCAAACCTACTTCGACGCTCCGTGGGCGCTCACCCACGCGAATGCCGATCGACTGCTTGATATGCGCGATGAAGAGATGGCGCTGCATGATGAAGAGGTCACCGGGGAACTTCCGGCGGATCTGGAGTACGAAGAGTTTAACGAAATTCGCGAACAGCTGGCGGCGCTGATTGAAGGACAGCTGGTGGTCTATAAAGAGAAGGGACTGCCGCTGGATCTTGGCCTGGTGGTTCGCGAATATCTGTCGCAGTATCCGCGCGCACGCCACTTTGATGTCGCGCGCATTGTGGTCGACCAGGCGGTACGTTTGGGCGTAGCGCAAGCAGATTTCACCGGACTGCCGGCAAAATGGCAGCCGATTAATGATTACGGAGCCAAGGTACAGGCGCATGTCATCGACAAATATTGAACAAGTGATGCCGGTTAAACTGGCGCAAGCGTTGGCTAATCCGTTATTTCCGGCGCTGGATAGCGCCCTGCGCGCGGGCCGCCATATCGGCCTCGACGAGCTGGATAATCACGCATTTTTAATGGATTTTCAGGATTACCTGGAAGAATTTTATGCTCGCTACAACGTCGAGCTGATTCGCGCCCCGGAAGGATTTTTCTATCTGCGTCCGCGGTCGACCACGCTGATCCCGCGCTCGGTGCTCTCCGAGCTGGATATGATGGTGGGCAAAATTCTCTGCTATCTCTACCTCAGCCCGGAGCGCCTGGCGAATGAAGGCATCTTCACCCAGCAGGAGCTTTACGACGAGCTGCTGACTCTGGCGGATGAAGCCAAGCTGCTGAAGCTGGTCAATAACCGTTCTACCGGCTCCGACCTTGATCGCCAGAAACTGCAGGAAAAAATGCGCGCTTCACTCAACCGCCTGCGCCGTCTCGGCATGGTGTGGTTTATGGGCCACGACAGCAGCAAATTCCGCATCACCGAATCGGTATTTCGCTTCGGCGCCGATGTGCGCGCCGGTGACGATCCGCGCGAAGCCCAGCTGCGTATGATCCGCGACGGTGAAGCGATGGCGCTGGAAAATCGCCTGCAGCTTAATGATGAGAATGAAGAGAATCAGCCGGATAGCGGGGAGGAAGAGTAATGATTGAACGCGGTAAATTTCGCTCGCTAACGCTGGTTAACTGGAACGGCTTTTTTGCCCGGACTTTTGATCTTGATGAATTAGTGACCACGCTTTCCGGTGGTAACGGGGCCGGTAAATCCACGACCATGGCCGCCTTCGTCACCGCGCTGATCCCGGACCTGACGCTGCTGCACTTCCGTAACACCACGGAAGCGGGGGCCACCAGCGGCTCGCGCGATAAAGGCCTGCACGGTAAGCTGCGCGCTGGCGTCTGCTACTCGGTGCTGGACGTGATCAACTCCCGCCACCAGCGCGTGGTGGTCGGCGTTCGCCTACAGCAGGTGGCCGGTCGCGATCGTAAAGTCGATATCAAGCCGTTTGCAATCCAGGGCCTGCCAACCTCCATCCAGCCAACCCAGCTGCTGACCGAAACCCTTAACGAGCGCCAGGCGCGCGTGGTGACGCTCAACGAGCTGAAAGATAAGCTCGAAGCGATGGAAGGGGTGCAGTTTAAGCAGTTTAACTCTATTACCGAATATCACTCGCTGATGTTTGACCTGGGCGTGGTGGCCCGTCGCCTGCGTTCGGCTTCGGACCGTAGCAAATACTATCGCCTGATCGAAGCCTCGCTGTACGGCGGTATTTCGAGCACCATTACCCGCTCGCTGCGCGACTACCTGTTGCCGGAAAACAGCGGCGTGCGTAAGGCGTTCCAGGATATGGAAGCGGCGCTGCGTGAAAACCGCATGACGCTGGAAGCTATCCGCGTGACGCAGTCGGACCGCGATCTCTTCAAGCATCTGATCAGCGAAGCCACCAACTACGTTGCCGCCGACTATATGCGTCACGCCAATGAACGGCGCATTCATCTCGATAAAGCGCTGGAATATCGCCGGGATCTGTTCACCTCCCGCGCTCAGCTCGCGGCGGAACAGTATAAGCACGTCGATATGGCCCGCGAACTGCAGGAACATAACGGCGCGGAAGGCGATCTGGAAGCCGATTACCAGGCCGCCAGCGACCATCTGAACCTGGTACAGACCGCGCTGCGCCAGCAGGAAAAAATCGAGCGCTATGAAGCGGATCTTGATGAACTGCAGATTCGCCTCGAAGAGCAAAATGAAGTCGTCGCGGAAGCGGTTGATCTACAGGAAGAGAACGAAGCCCGCGCCGAAGCCGCCGAGCTGGAAGTGGATGAGCTGAAAAACCAGCTTGCCGACTACCAGCAGGCGCTGGACGTGCAGCAGACCCGCGCGATTCAGTACACCCAGGCGCTGCAGGCGCTGGAGCGGGCAAAAACCCTCTGCCATCTGCCGGACTTAACCCCGGAAAGTGCCGACGAGTGGCTGGAAACGTTCCAGGCGAAAGAGCAGGAAGCGACGGAAAAAATGCTGTCGCTGGAACAGAAAATGAGCGTGGCGCAAACCGCGCACAGCCAGTTTGAACAGGCATACCAGCTGGTGGCGGAGATCAACGGCCCGCTGGCGCGTAATGAAGCCTGGAACGTAGCGCGCGAGCTGCTGCGCGAAGGCGTTAATCAACGCCATCAGGCTGAACAGGCGCACGGGCTGCGCAGCCGCCTGACCGAGCTCGAACAGCGCCTGCGTGAACAGCAGGACGCCGAACGCCAGCTCAATGAATTCTGTAAGCGGCAGGGCAAACGCTACGATATCGATGAGCTGGAAGCTCTGCATCAGGAGCTGGAAGCCCGCATCGCGTCGCTTTCCGACAGCGTCTCCTCCGCCAGCGAACGGCGGATGACCCTACGCCAGGAGCTGGAACAGCTGCAGTCGCGGACGCAAACGCTGATGCGCCGCGCGCCCATCTGGCTGGCGGCGCAGAACAGCCTTAACCAGCTGTGCGAGCAGAGCGGCGAGCAGTTTGAGTCCAGCCAGGAAGTTACCGAATATCTCCAGCAGCTGCTGGAGCGTGAACGCGAAGCTATCGTGGAGCGCGATGAAGTCGGCGCCCGCAAGCGCGCTATCGATGATGAAATTGAGCGTCTTAGCCAGCCGGGCGGTTCGGAAGATCAGCGCCTGAACGCGCTGGCGGAACGTTTTGGCGGCGTACTGCTGTCGGAAATCTACGATGACGTGAGTCTCGATGATGCGCCTTATTACTCCGCGCTCTACGGTCCTTCCCGCCACGCCATCGTGGTACCGGATCTGTCGCTGATTGCCGATCAGCTGGAAGGTCTTGAAGATTGTCCCGAAGATCTCTACCTGATCGAAGGCGATCCGCAGTCGTTTGATGACAGCGTATTCAGCGTCGATGAGCTGGAAAAAGCGGTGGTCGTGAAGATTGCCGATCGCCAGTGGCGCTATTCACGCTTCCCGACGCTGCCGCTGTTTGGCCGCGCGGCCCGCGAAAGCCGTGTTGAAACCCTGCACGCCGAGCGCGAAAGCCTGTCCGAGCGTTTTGCGACGCTGTCGTTTGATGTGCAGAAAACCCAGCGCCTGCATCAGGCGTTCAGCCGCTTTATCGGCAACCATCTGGCGGTGGCCTTTGAGGACGACCCGGAAGAGGAAATCCGCAAACTGAATACGCGTCGCGGCGAACTGGAGCGGGCGCTGACTGCCCATGAGAGCGATAACCAGCAGAACCGGGCGCAGTATGAGCAGGCCAAAGAGGGGGTATCCGCCCTCAACCGCCTGCTGCCGCGTCTGAATCTACTGGCCGACGACTCGCTGGCCGATCGCGTGGATGAAATCCAGGAACGCCTTGACGAAGCGCAGGAAGCCGCGCGCTTCGTACAGCAGCACGGCAATCAGCTGGCAAAGCTGGAGCCGATCGTTTCCGTTCTTCAGAGCGACCCGGAGCAGTTTGAACAGCTGAAAGAAGACTATGCGTATTCGCAGCAGACCCAGCGCGACGCGCGTCAGCAGGCGTTTGCGCTGACCGAAGTGGTGCAGCGTCGCGCCCACTTTAGCTACTCTGATTCCGCAGAGATGCTCAGCGGTAATAGCGATCTGAACGAGAAGCTGCGCCATCGCCTGGAGCAGGCGGAAGCGGAACGTGCCCGCACCCGCGACGCGCTGCGTACCCACGCCGCGCAGCTCAATCAGTACCATCAGGTGCTGGCATCGCTGAAAAGTTCGTATGACACCAAAAAAGAGCTGCTCAACGACCTGCATAAAGAGCTTAAGGATATTGGCGTACGCGCCGACGCCGGCGCCGAAGAGCGCGCCCGTCTGCGCCGCGATGAGCTCCACGCTCAGCTCAGCAACAACCGCGCGCGCCGCAATCAACTTGAGAAAGCGTTGACCTTCTGCGAAGCGGAAATGGATAACCTGACCCGCAGACTGCGCAAGCTGGAGCGCGATTACTGCGAAATGCGCGAACAGGTGGTCAGCGCCAAAGCGGGCTGGTGCGCGGTCATGCGCCTGGTGAAAGACAACGGCGTGGAGCGTCGCCTGCATCGTCGCGAGCTGGCTTACCTGTCTGCAGATGAGCTGCGCTCCATGTCGGATAAGGCGCTCGGCGCGCTGCGTCTGGCGGTCTCGGATAACGAACATCTGCGCGATGTGCTGCGTATTTCTGAAGATCCGAAACGCCCGGAACGCAAAATCCAGTTCTTTGTCGCCGTGTATCAGCATCTGCGCGAGCGTATCCGCCAGGATATCATCCGCACCGACGATCCGGTGGAAGCGATTGAGCAGATGGAGATCGAACTCAGCCGTCTGACGGAAGAGCTGACCAACCGCGAGCAGAAGCTGGCCATCAGCTCCCGCAGCGTGGCCAATATTATCCGCAAGACTATCCAGCGCGAGCAAAACCGTATTCGCATGCTCAACCAAGGGCTGCAGAGCGTCTCCTTCGGCCAGGTTAACAGCGTGCGTCTGAACGTCAACGTGCGGGAAACCCACTCGATGCTGCTGGACGTGCTATCTGAACAGCATGAACAGCATCAGGATCTGTTCAACAGCAATCGTCTGACCTTCTCGGAAGCGCTGGCGAAGCTGTATCAGCGCCTGAATCCGCAGATTGATATGGGGCAGCGTACGCCGCAGACCATCGGCGAAGAGCTGCTGGACTACCGCAACTATCTGGAGATGGAAGTGGAAGTTAACCGTGGTTCCGACGGCTGGCTGCGCGCGGAATCCGGTGCGCTATCGACCGGTGAGGCTATCGGTACCGGGATGTCGATCCTGGTGATGGTGGTACAGAGCTGGGAAGATGAATCTTCGCGCCTGCGCGGTAAGGACATTTCGCCGTGTCGTCTGCTGTTCCTTGATGAAGCGGCGCGTCTGGATGCCCGCTCTATCGCGACGCTGTTCGAGCTCTGCGATCGTCTGGAGATGCAGCTGATTATCGCGGCGCCGGAAAATATCAGTCCGGAAAAAGGCACCACCTATAAGCTTGTGCGTAAGGTCGTGAATAATCACGAGCACGTGCACGTCGTCGGTCTGCGTGGCTTCGCGCCGCAGCTGCCCGAAACGCTGCCGGGAACGGCAAATGCTTCATAGGGTGGTATAATAACCAGCCAAAGGGCGACGCGATGTCGCCCTTTTTGTTATCCGTTCCTGTATTTTAGGATTGTATAATCTTTTAACTTCTTTACATTTGGGAAGGCAAAAGCGTTTTCGTCTTCATATACTGAAAGTAAGCCCCAATTTAGCGGGCAGCAATGTGTTAACAGGGGGCAAGGGATGTTGCTAAAGAAACGGTATGGTCGTCAATTGTCCGCGCTCAGTCTGAGCCTGGCTTTTGCATTTGCTCCACTGTTCAATGTCCAGGCCGAAGAGCCTGAAGTGGTACCATCGGATAGCGCTACCGCCATCAGCGAGCTTTCTTCTGCGCTGAGCCAAAGCGCAAACCAATCTGCGGCGGTCGCCAAAATGGCCGGCGAGCAGGCGCTTCCAGCCGAGGCGGCGGCAAAAAGCCGTGCCGATATTCAGGCGGTGCTGCCGACCGGTTATCAACCCGTATTTATGAATCCGCTGGTATCGCTGTATGCGGCCAGGGATATGAAACCGATGTGGGATAACCGCGAGGCGGTGCAGGCGTTTCAACAGCAGCTGGCTGAAGTGGCTATCGCCGGTTTCCAGCCGCAGTTCACCACCTGGGTTGAGCTGTTGACCGACCCGGCAGTGAACGGTCTGGCGCGGGATGTTGTTCTTTCTGACGCCATGATGGGCTATCTGCATTTTATTAGCGGTATTCCGACTCAGGGCAACCGCTGGCTGTACGGCACCAAACCGTATGCGATGTCGACGCCGCCTCTGTCGGTCATTAACCAGTGGCAGGTGGCGCTGGATAACGGTTCGCTGCCGCAGTTTATTGCCGGGCTCGCCCCGCAGCATCCGCAGTATGCCGCAATGCATCAGGCGCTATTAGCGCAGGTTGCCGATTCCCGTCCATGGCCGCAGCTTACCAGCAAGACGTCGCTGCGCCCGGGCGAATGGAGCAATGATGCCGGCGCGCTGCGCGAAATTTTACAGCGCACCGGTATGCTGGATGAATCGGCAAAGATTGCTTTGCCGGGCGATGAGGTGGTGAGCCCATCTGCCGGGAAAAAGGCCAAAAACAGCGGCCGCGGCGTTTACGATCGCCAGTTAGTCGAGGGCGTTAAGCGCTTCCAGGCCTGGCAGGGGCTGGGCGCTGACGGTGTGATTGGTCAGGCGACCCGCGACTGGCTCAACGTTTCTCCCGCGCAACGCGCCGGCGTGCTGGCATTGAATATTCAGCGTTTGCGCCTGCTGCCGGGTAATCTGGCGACCGGCATCATGGTGAATATTCCCGCCTTTTCGCTGGTCTATTACCAGGACGGTAGCCAGGTGCTGGCATCGCGGGTTATCGTTGGTCGCCCGGACCGTAAAACGCCGATGATGAGCAGCGCCCTGAACAATGTCGTGGTCAACCCGCCGTGGAACGTGCCGCCGACGCTGGCGCGCAACGATATTCTGCCGAAGGTGCGCAATAACCCAGGCTACCTTGAGCAGCACGGCTATACGATGATGCGCGGCTGGAATAGCAAAGAGACAATCGACCCTTATCAGGTCGATTGGGAAACGATAACCGCATCGAATCTGCCGTTCCGCTTCCAGCAGGCTCCCGGCGCGCGCAATTCGCTGGGGCGCTATAAATTCAATATGCCAAGCTCGGACGCTATCTATTTGCACGATACGCCAAATCACAATCTGTTCCAGCGGGATGGGCGTGCGTTGAGCTCCGGATGCGTACGCGTCAATAAAGCCTCTGAGCTGGCGAATATGCTACTGCAGGATGCTGGCTGGAATGACGCGCGTATTTCAGATGCGCTTAAACAGGGAAACACCCGCTACGTTAATATTCGCCAGAATATCCCGGTTAATCTCTATTATTTGACCGCGTTTGTCGGCGCTGATGGACGTACACAATATCGAACAGATATTTACAATTACGATCTCACCGCGCGATCCAGCGCACAAATATTGCCTAAAGCTGAACAATTAATCAGATAAATGAAGTAGTTCAACGGATTTGGTTGTCCTATCTGTGTGTGAAAACGGGCCTGGCATGCTGCAAGGCCCGAGTTTACTGGGGTTAGGCTACCTTGACGTTGGCAATAATGCCCGGTAAGGTGCCTTTCGTGCGCCAGAAGTGCATATACATATAATCCTGCAAAGGCGTTGTGGCGGTAAGCAGCCCATTCTCCATAGCTGATATTGATTAGCCTTAGGGGAGCGAGCGCGCGCTGGCGGCTAACGGGCGGATTGCGGGAAAAGTATATTACGATTCATTTACCTGTAGACCTGATTATCATGGACAAATTTGACGCTAATCGCCGCAAACTGCTGGCGTTAGGTGGAGCCGCGCTCGGTGCTGCTGCCATTCTGCCTGCGCCGGCATTTGCCACCCTCTCGACCCCCCGACCGCGTATTTTGACGCTGAACAACCTGCATACTGGTGAATCACTCAAGGCGGAGTTTTTCGATGGCAGAGGCTATATTCAGGATGAATTAGCAAGACTTAATCATTTTTTCCGCGACTATCGCGCGAATAAGATTAAATCCATCGATCCCGGTTTGTTCGATCAACTCTATCGTTTGCAGGGATTACTTGGCACCAACAAGCCTGTCCAGCTTATTTCCGGTTATCGTTCTGTTGATACCAATAATGAGCTTCGCGCCCGCAGCCGAGGGGTGGCGAAACACAGCTACCACACTAAAGGCCAGGCGATGGATTTCCATATTGAAGGCATTTCGTTAAGCAATGTTCGCAAAGCGGCGTTATCTATGCGCACAGGTGGTGTAGGATACTACCCACGTAGCAACTTTGTGCATATTGATACCGGGCCGGTACGGCACTGGTAACGAAAGGAGCCTCATGAACTATCGTATTATTCCGGTTACCGCGTTCGCGCAGAACTGTTCTTTAATCTGGTGTGAACAAACCAAACTGGCGGCGCTGGTCGATCCCGGCGGTGACGCTGAGCGAATCAAACAGGAAGTCGCGGCGGCAGGCGTTAGCCTGATGCAGATTCTGCTCACGCACGGTCATCTCGATCATGTTGGCGCGGCGGCGGAGCTGGCGCAGCATTATGGCGTGCCGATTATTGGTCCGGAAAAAGAAGATGAGTTCTGGCTGGAAGGATTGCCGGCGCAGAGCCGGATGTTTGGTCTTGAAGACTGTCAGCCGCTGCAGCCCGATCGCTGGCTGAACGAAGGCGATGCGGTTAGCGTGGGGAATATTTCCCTGCAGGTGCTGCACTGTCCTGGCCATACGCCGGGGCACGTAGTCTTCTTTGATCCGGCTTGCCGACTGCTGATTTCCGGCGATGTGATTTTTAAAGGCGGAGTAGGGCGTAGCGACTTCCCTCGCGGCGACCATAATCAACTGATCGATGCGATTAAACGCAAACTATTGCCGCTGGGCGATGACGTGTCGTTTATTCCTGGCCATGGCCCTATGTCGACGCTTGGCTATGAGCGTCTGCATAACCCTTTCCTGCAGGATGAAATGCCGGTCTGGTGACTGGAGCCAGAATGTAAAAAAGGCCGCAAATGCGGCCTTTTGTTTGTCCTGAGCTTGAGGTTACAGCACGGCGACAATCGCTTCGCACAGCGGCGCCATGTTGTCAGGCGTCATACCGGCGACGTTTATACGTCCGGACGCCACCGCGTAAATCCCGAACTCTTCACGCAAACGTAATACCTGCTCTTTGGTCAGACCGCTGAACGAGAACATCCCGTTTTGCTGAATGATGAAAGAGAAATCGCGGCTGGCGCCTTTTTCCTGCAGGGTATTCACGAACAGCAGGCGCATACGCTGGATGCGTTGACGCATGTCGGTCAACTCTTGTTCCCAGATAGCGCGCAGCGCGTCATTGCTGAGAATTGTCGCCACTACCGAGGCGCCGTGAGCCGGCGGGTTAGAGTAGTTAGCGCGAATGACGGACTTCATCTGGCTGAACGCGCGGTCTACCGTTTCCTGGTCCGCGGCAACCAGCGTACAGGCGCCTACGCGCTCGTTGTACAGGCCAAAGTTCTTCGAGTAGGAGCTGGAAACCAGCAGCTCTTTATGCAGCGCAGCGAAAGCGCGCAGGCCTTCCGCGTCTTCTTCCAGACCGCGGGCAAAGCCCTGATAGGCGAAGTCAAACAGCGGCAGCCAGCCTTTTTCTACCGACAGCTGCGCCAGCTGTTGCCACTGCTCAAGCGTCGGATCGATACCGGTAGGGTTGTGGCAGCAGCCGTGGAACAGCACCACGTCGCCGGCCTGGGCTTCGTTCAGGCTGGCCAGCAGACCGTCGAAGTCGAGTTTGTGGTTAGCGGCGTCGTAATAGGTATATTCGCGAACTTCCAGGCCGGCTGAATTAAATACGCTTTTATGGTTCGGCCAGGATGGGTTGCTCACCCAAATACGTTTTGCATCGGTGTTCTTCGCCAGGAAATCGGCGGCGACGCGCAGGCCGCCTGTACCGCCCGGCGTTTGGGCGGTGCGGGCGCGTTTATCATTGATAATTGCGCTTCCTTTCCCAAACAGAAGCTCCTGGGTGCAGCGACCAAATTCGGGGATACCATCAATGCTCAGGTAGTTCTTGGTGGTTTCATTTTCCAGCAGATACTGCTCTGCTTTTTTCACGCTAGTCAGGACCGGTGTTTTACCCGTTTCATCTTTATAAACACCAATTCCAAGATTAATTTTTGTTGGGCGGTCATCGGCACGAAACAGATCGGCCAGGCCCAGAATTGGGTCGGCAGGGGCGGCGGTAATGTTCTCAAACATGACGAGGTTCCATTGTGATTACTGAAGGGAAATCCGCTATCAGGTTAACGGGAGTTATGTTAATTGCCAACCGTTTGCGACAAAAAGCGAGAAGGTTTTTGAAAGTTACGATCTTCCTCTCAGGAAAGCAGAAAAGCAGGACCGAAGTCCTGCTTTTTAGGCATATCACGAAGGGGTGTACTGCAGATTAGAACTGGTAAACGATACCCACTGCGGCCTGGTCGTCGGTCGCAACGCCAGCGGCTTTGGTGTAATCGTTGTCGTCCAGCTGGTTGAATTTATACGCAGCGTAGACGTTCATGTTTTTGTTGAAGTAGTACCAGGTACCCACTTCGACATATTTAACCAGGTCAGCATCGCCGCCGGAGAAGCCAGCGCGAGAGCGCAGGTCTTTACCTTTAGTCTGTACGTAGCCGATGGACGGACGCAGGCCGAAGTCGAACTGATACTGAACGACGGCTTCGAAGTTCTGAGTTTTGTTAGCGAAGTAGTTGCCTTCGTTTTCCGGCGTCATGTTGTAGGTCTGGGAGTACATGACCGCAGCGTAGACGTTGTTCGCGTCATATTTAGCGGAGGTTGCCCATGCTTCAGCTTTTTCGCCGTTTTTATCAGCTTTCTGATCGCCAGTACGGCTGGAGTTCGCATAGCCTGCGGACAGCGCTACGCCGTTGTCAAACGCGTAGGTAGCCGCGGTGCTGAAGCCGTCGCCGTTTTGTTTCTTCACGTCGCGGTCTTTGTTTTTACCCTGGTACTGCAGCGCGAAGCTCAGACCGTCAACCAGACCGAAGAAGTCAGAGTTACGGTAGGTTGCAACGCCGTTGGTACGCGCGGTCATGAAGTTGTCGGTATAGCTCCAGCCGTCGCCGCCCCATTCAACCAGCATGTCGGTTGCCGCTTCGACGTCGTAGATGGCGCCATAGTTACGACCGTAGTCGAATGAACCATATTCACCGGCTTTTAAGCCTGCGAAAGCCAGACGAGTTTTGGTGGTCTGTTTACCTTCAACATTGGACGCATCCATGTTGTATTCCCACTGACCGTAGCCGATCAGCTGATCGTTGATCTGGGTTTCGCCTTTCAGGCCGATACGGGCGTAAGTGGTATCATCGCTGCTGGTGTCGCCGTTGGTGGTCCAAACGTGCTCGCCAACCATTTTCCCGTAGAAGTCCAGTTTGTTGCCGTTTTTGTTATAGATTTCTGCAGCGTTAGCTGCACCGGCTACCAGCAGGGCAGGAATTACCGCTGCCAGAATTTTGCGCTTCATCATTATTTATTACCCTCATTTATATTTTTTTATGAACACTTGCCACTGCCGCCAATAAGTTTCGTCAATAAAAATTTACGGAACTATTGATGATAGTTTGGTGTCTGGAGGCATCTTTCCATTCAGAACAACGTTTCGCTAGCCTGAAAATGCTACCAATATCTCATATGAGTAACAAAAGGAAATTCTATGTAACTAAATGTGTATTTTTGGGAACTTTGTGAACTCAATCAACATTCCGGTCGTATTTGCTGACAAAATCACCTTCCTTTATATATCTATATGAATTAATTATGATTAATTTAGATAAGAGAGGGTTTGCGCATTTTGCATCTGCATTTTGCTTTATTTTTATTCAAATCTTGTCGTTGCAAGTTGTGCTGCGTGTGGTTAAAAAACGAGCAATATAATCAGCATGTTTGCCAGTTTATGAACAAAAGGTGCGGTTTTAATTAGCGGTCGCTAATGAAATAGTGCGTAACATAATTGTGAACCATGACGGTTGATGTTTAAGTTTCCTGATATTCGTTAACGTAAATTGACATAAAAAAAGGCCAGCTTGCGCTGGCCTTTGACAAAAATTGCAGAAAAAAATCAGAATGTCGCGTTACGCGGGGTCCGCGGGAACGGAATGACGTCACGAACGTTCTGTACGCCGGTCACGTAAGCGATCAGACGTTCAAAGCCCAGACCGAAACCGGAGTGCGGCACGGTGCCGTAACGGCGCAGGTCGCGATACCACCAGTAGTCTTCTTTATTAAGGCCCATTTCCGCCATACGCGCGTCAAGCACGTCCAGGCGTTCTTCACGCTGGGAGCCGCCGATGATTTCACCGATGCCCGGCGCCAGGACGTCCATAGCGGCGACGGTTTTACCGTCTTCGTTAAGGCGCATATAGAACGCCTTAATATCTTTCGGATAGTTTTTCACGACAACCGGCGCTTTAAAGTGCTCTTCCGCCAGATAGCGTTCGTGCTCGGAGGAGAGATCCACGCCCCAGTACACCGGGTTTTCGAACTGCTTACCGCAATTTTCCAGAATGGTGACCGCGTCAGTGTAATCAACCTGGGCAAAATCAGCGGAAACGAAACGCTGCAGGCGGTCGATGGCGTCTTTATCAACCCGTTCGGCAAAGAACTGCATGTCATCAGCGCGCTCTTCGAGAACGGCTTTGAAAACGTACTTCAGCATCGCTTCCGCCAGACCTGCCACATCGTTCAGGTTAGCAAAGGCGACTTCCGGCTCCAGCATCCAGAACTCCGCCAGGTGGCGGCTGGTGTTGGAGTTTTCCGCGCGGAAGGTCGGGCCAAAGGTGTAGATTTTAGACAGCGCGCAGGCATAGGTTTCGCCGTTCAGCTGGCCGGAAACGGTCAGGAACGACTCTTTGCCGAAGAAGTCTTTATCGAAATCGACTTTGCCCTGGTCGTTGCGCGGCAGGTTTTCCAGATCCAGCGTTGAAACGCGGAACATCTCGCCGGCGCCTTCAGTGTCGGAAGCGGTAATCAGCGGAGTAGAAACCCAGAAGAAACCCTGCTCGTCGAAGAAACGGTGTAGCGCCTGCGCCAGCGTATGGCGAACGCGCGCCACCGCGCCAATCAGGTTGGTGCGCGGACGCAGGTGGGCAACTTCACGCAGATACTCAATGCTATGGCGTTTAGCCGCCATCGGATAAGTATCCGGATCTTCCACCCAGCCGCTGACTTCAACATGGCTGGCCTGGATTTCAAAGCTCTGGCCCTGTCCCTGAGACGCCACGACTTTGCCGGTTACCACGACCGAGCAGCCGGTAGTCAGGCGCAGGACTTCCTGATTGTAATTGGGAAGAGAATTACTAATAACGGCCTGTACAGGATCAAAGCAGGAACCGTCATAGACGGCGAGGAAAGAAAAGCCAGCTTTAGAATCTCGGCGGGTACGCACCCATCCGCGCACGGTGACTTCGCTGTCAACGGCAACGCGGCCCTGGAGTACGTCGGCTACAGGCACAACGCTCATAATAGTCTCTCTTGTTAGTCCAATAGAAAAATCTGTATTCCCCTTCAGCAGGGGGATATCTATGTTACCTGTCATCTTCCATCAGACAAGTAGATTTCGCACAAGAAAGGGGGCTTTTAGGAAATAAATAAGGAGATCGCCTTCTTTGCTGAGGGAGAGCCTGATATTAAGAGGGATTCGTTCATAGTGATTATCCCATGCAGGGCGAACGGGATTCTTAACGCTTGATAAAGTCTCGGGATGATAAGTGGAGGCTAATAAAAATGCGTCCGTTTTGGCGGACGCATTTTGTCTTTATATGACATGACCTAGCTGGCTTTTTTAACCGGCGGCAGATCGAAGGCTTTGCGCAGAGCGCGGACGAACGCTTTGTCGTGGCAAATTGTTTTACCCGGGCTGTCAGAAAGTTTGGCGACAGGCTTACCGTTGCACTCCACCAGCTTGATAACAATATTCAGCGGCTTCACCTGGGGAATATCGCAGGTTAAACGCGTACCGATACCGAAGCTCAGATTCACCCGCGAGGAGAAGTGGCGATAGAGATCAAGCGCTTTTGTCAGGTCGAGATTATCGGAAAATACCAGCACTTTGCTCAGCGGGTCGATGCCCAGCTTTTTGTAGTGGGCGATAGCCTTCTCGCCCCATTCGACCGGGTCTCCGGAGTCGTGGCGCAGCCCCTGATAACGGGTTGCGAATTCCGGTCCGAAATCGCGCAGGAAAGCATCCATCGTAATGCAGTCGGTCAGGGCAATCCCCAACCGATCGGGATACTCTTCCAGCCAGGCCGCGAGGGCCGCGCGCTGGCTGCTTGCCAGGTTCGGGCTGATCTGTTGATGCGCCTGGAACCATTCGTGCGCCTGGGTTCCCATCGGCGTCAGATTCAGACGACGCGCCAGATCGTAATTGCTGGTGCCGGTGAACCAGGGTTCCTGCTGAAGACGCTGAACAATGGCCTGCTGCACCTCGCGCGAGAAGCGGCGGCGGGTACCGAAATCCATCAGGCGGAAGCCCGACATATCGATATCAGCCGTGAGGCGGTTAAAGTCAGTTAGCTTATGCTCGAGCGTGTCCAGCGCGAGATTGACGCTGATTTCCGGCGAGCGATAGTGATGCACCAACTCGCTTATCACCGCCAGCAGCGGGACTTCCCACATAATGACTTCAAGCCAGGGCCCGGAAAGGCGGATATTCAGCTTGCCGTTGTCATTAATGACGGTAACCTGGCGCGGGTCGTAGCGGAAGCCGCGTAGCCACTCAAGATAGTCTGGCGCAAAGAAGGGCAGGCTCGACAACCAGTGATATTCATCGTCCTGTAGCCTCAGGTCGCGCATCGTCTCAACCTGCTCGCGAATCGCATCGGCGTAGATGCCGAGCAAATCATCCCCACGGCAGCGGAACTCCGCCGCAACCTGTACATCATTGTAGCGGTGGAAGACAGCCTGCTGCATGTGCAGCTTATAGGCATCCGTATCAAGCAACGAGTGCAGTACAGGAGAAGTGAATTGGGTCATGGTGCGCAGTAGCATCCTCTCACTGGAGCGTTTCCATCAAAACCAAAGCGGTAAAAAGGAGGCGGAGTATACCTGTAATACCCGACTCTGTCCCGCGGCGACGGCTGATGGCGACGCTGACGGTCATTTGCGAGGCCTAGTTTAATATATTGAACACGCATCACACCACAAGCTTTGCGCCTGGTCGAGCGCATTTCGTGCCTCTTGTGTTATCAAAATGTAGCAATTTTCATGTTTAGCATTGAAAAGATGAAGATTCTGCATAGCGAGATTTGCGCAACAGGAATAGACTGAGTCGACACTTTACAGGACACGCTAAAGGTTTTTTATGACACAACAGCCCCAAGCCAAATACCGCCACGACTATCGTGCGCCGGAGTATCTGATTAGCGATATCGATTTGACCTTTGACCTGGATGCCGCGAAAACCGTAGTGACGGCTGAGAGCAAGGTCTCCCGCCAGGCGGCTACGTCTGATGTGCCATTGCGTCTGGATGGCGAAGACCTGACGCTGGTCTCTCTGCAGGTTAACGGCCAACCGTGGAGCGACTACAAGGAAGAAAATAACCAACTGGTCATTAGCGGTTTACCGGAACATTTCACCCTGACCATCGTCAACGAAATCAGCCCCGCGGCGAATACCGCGCTGGAAGGACTGTATCAGTCCGGCGAAGCGCTGTGTACCCAGTGCGAAGCGGAAGGCTTCCGCCATATTACCTGGTATCTGGACCGCCCGGACGTTCTGGCGCGCTTCACCACCAGAATCATCGCCGATAAAGCAAAATACCCGTTCCTGCTCTCCAACGGTAACCGCGTGGCCCAGGGCGAGCTGGAAAACGGCCGCCACTGGATCCAGTGGCAGGATCCGTTCCCGAAACCGTGCTACCTGTTTGCGCTGGTGGCCGGCGATTTCGACGTCCTGCGCGATACCTTCAAAACGCGTTCGGGGCGTGAAGTCGCGCTGGAGCTGTACGTTGACCGCGGCAATCTTGACCGCGCGCCATGGGCGATGACCTCGCTGCAAAATTCAATGAAGTGGGACGAAACCCGCTTTGGTCTCGAGTACGACCTCGACATTTATATGATTGTCGCCGTCGACTTCTTCAATATGGGCGCCATGGAGAACAAAGGGCTTAACGTCTTTAACTCCAAATACGTGCTGGCGCGTACCGATACCGCGACCGATAAAGACTATCTGGATATCGAACGCGTCATTGGTCACGAATATTTCCATAACTGGACCGGCAACCGCGTCACCTGCCGCGACTGGTTCCAGCTTAGCCTGAAAGAGGGCCTGACCGTTTTCCGCGATCAGGAGTTCAGCTCCGATCTCGGCTCTCGCGCGGTCAACCGCATCAATAACGTACGTACCATGCGCGGCCTGCAGTTCGCCGAAGACGCCAGCCCGATGGCGCATCCGATTCGCCCGGACAGCGTGATTGAAATGAACAACTTCTACACCCTGACGGTGTATGAGAAGGGCGCGGAAGTGATCCGCATGCTGCATACCCTGCTGGGCGAAGAGAATTTCCAGAAAGGAATGCAGCTCTATTTTGAACGCCACGACGGTAGCGCCGCGACCTGCGATGATTTTGTCCAGGCGATGGAAGACGCTTCCAACGTCGATTTGTCCCATTTCCGCCGCTGGTATAGCCAGTCCGGTACGCCGATTGTCACCGTCCATGACGACTACAATCCGGAAACGGAGCAGTACACCCTGACCATCAGCCAGCGCACGCCGCCGACGTCAGAACAGGCGGAGAAGCTGCCGCTGCATATCCCATTCGATATCGAGCTGTACGATAACGAAGGCAAAGTGATCCCTCTGCAGAAGGGCGGCCATCCGGTGCATCACGTACTGAACGTGACCCAGGCGGAGCAGACTTTTGTTTTCGACAACGTCTACTTCCAGCCGGTCCCGGCGCTGCTTTGCGAGTTTTCCGCGCCGGTGAAGCTGGAGTACAAATGGAGCGATCAGCAGCTGACCTTCCTGATGCGCCACGCGCGGAATGATTTCTCCCGCTGGGACGCGGCGCAGAGCCTGCTGGCGACCTATATCAAACTCAACGTCAACCGTCACCAGCAGGGGCAGCCGCTGTCGCTGCCGATCCACGTAGCCGATGCGTTCCGTGCGATTCTGCTGGATGAGAAGATCGATCCGGCGCTGGCGGCGGAGATCCTGACCCTGCCTTCGGCAAATGAAATGGCGGAGCTGTTTGCGATTATCGATCCGATCGCCATCGCCGCGGTGCGCGAAGCGCTGACCCGCACGCTGGCGAAAGAGCTGGCGGACGAGTTCCTGGCGGTTTACAACGCCAATAAGCTCGACAGCTACCGCGTTGAGCATGCCGATATCGGCAAGCGTTCTCTGCGTAACACCTGCCTGCGCTACCTGGCGTTTGGCGAAGCCGGACTGGCGGATAAACTGGTTAGCGCGCAGTATCATCAAGCGGACAATATGACCGACTCGCTGGCGGCGCTGACGGCGGCCGTAGCGGCCCAGCTGCCGTGCCGTGATGCGCTGATGCAGGAGTATGACGACAAATGGCACCAGGACGGTCTGGTCATGGATAAATGGTTTATCCTGCAGTCCACCAGCCCGGCGGATAACGCCCTGGAGACGGTTCGCGGCCTGTTGAATCATCGCTCGTTCAGCATGGGTAACCCGAACCGCGTCCGTTCCCTGATCGGCGCCTTTGCCGGCAGCAACCCGGCGGCGTTCCACGCCGAAGACGGTAGCGGTTATCAGTTCCTGGTCGAGATGCTGACTGAACTGAACAGCCGCAACCCGCAGGTTGCTTCGCGTCTCATTGAACCGCTGATTCGCCTGAAGCGCTACGACGAGAAGCGTCAGGCGCTGATGCGCGGGGCGCTGGAGCAGCTGAAAGGTCTGGAGAATCTTTCCGGGGATCTGTTCGAGAAAATCAGCAAAGCGCTGGCGTAACAGTGATGTGATTTCCGGCCATGGCGCAGCTGCGCTGTGGCCGGATGTTATAAAAACGACGGCGGTTCAGCCGTGTCTGGCTAAGCGCGGCGCAGACTCGTTCTGACCGCGCTGCATTACCCGATTCAAAACTTCCGCTTCCAGTTCGCCCAGCTTCGCCGAACCCGTGCGCCGCGGACGTGGAATGTCCACCAGCAGATCCAGCCCTATCTTCCCCTCTTCAATCAGCAAAACGCGATCGGCCATTGCCACCGCCTCGCTGACGTCGTGGGTGACCAGCAGGACGGTAAATCCATGTTCCTGCCACAGCGAGACAATCAGATCCTGCATCTCGAGGCGAGTGAGCGCGTCCAGCGCGCCCAGCGGTTCATCAAGCAGTAATAATCCGGGGCGATGAATTAACGCGCGAGCCAGCGCCACGCGCTGCTTTTGCCCGCCGGAAAGCGCTGCGGGCCATTCACCGGCGCGGTCTTCAAGGCCGACGCTCGCCAGCGCCCTGAGCGCGGCCTCGCGCCACTGGCCTTTCAGCCCGAGGCCGACATTATCGATCACCGTTTTCCACGGCAGCAGGCGGGAATCCTGAAACATCATCCGGGTATCGTCCTGGATTTGCGCCAGCGGGGTCGAACCCGCCAGCAGCTGTCCGGCATTGGGTTTTTCCAGCCCGGCCAGCAGACGCAGCAGGGTGCTTTTACCGCCGCCGCTGCGCCCGACCACCGCGACGAATTGCCCGGTGGGAATATGAAGATCGAGTTCATTCAGAATCGTCTTGCTGCCGTAACGTTTGCTTACGCCGTTAAGCAGCAGCGGGATCCCCGGATTAAGACGCGCGGTGGTCATGCGTTGGCCTCCTGAAGGTGATAGGCCGGATTCCAGCGCAGCCAGACGCGTTCAAGCAGCTGGGCGCTGAAGTCGGCCAGTTTGCCGAGAATAGCGTAAAGAATAATGGCGACGACCACGACATCGGTCTGCAGAAATTCGCGGGCGTTCATCGCCAGATAGCCGATACCGGCGTTAGCCGAGATGGTTTCGGCCACGATGAGCGTTAACCACATCAGGCCGAGCGCAAAACGGATGCCGACCATAATGGAGGGCAGGGCGCCGGGCAGGATCACGTGGCGGAAGAGAGCAAAACCCGATAAGCCGTAGCTGCGGGCCATCTCGACCAGTCCCCGGTCAATATTTCGAATACCGTGCCAGGTGTTGATATAAATCGGGAACATGGTTCCCAGCGCCACGAGGAAGATTTTGGCGCTCTCATCGATGCCGAACCATAAAATCACCAGCGGAATCAGCGCGAGGTGCGGCACGTTGCGCAGCATCTGAATGGAGGTATCCAGCAGGCGTTCGCCCCAGCGCGACAGGCCGCTAATCAGCCCGAGAACCAGGCCAATAGAACCGCCGATGCTAAAACCAATAAGCGCCCGCCATGAGCTGATAACCAGATGCTGCCAGAGCTCGCCGCTGGCGGAGAGCGTCCAGAAGGCTTTTAGCACTCCTTCCGGCGACGGTAAAATACGGGTCGATAGCCAACCGACGGAGGAGGCGAATTGCCAGACGATCACGCTGCCGACCGGCAAAAGCCAGGGGGCTACGCGGATCAGGAATTTTTGCGAAAGCGTCGCCATAAAGTGTTCCTTTATTCTTGACCGTTTTGCCTGGATAGGGGCATCAACGCGGGTTTTTAAACATGCGCAACCCGCTGTAAATTTTTCAGCGCCGGCGCGCGGCTGCTGGGACGATGCAGAGCTTGCCAGAAGGTTTCCAGCGCCTGGTCGAGGCGACCCTGCAGATTCGGGGTAAATTGCGGTTTATGCTGATAATCCGTGACCTGACTATCATCAGCAAAAACGCCGTGCAGGATCTCCTGGGCTTTCAGCGCGTTGAGTACCGGTTTTAAGGCGTAATCCACCGCCAGCATATGGGCGATGGTTCCGCCGGTAGCCAGCGGCAGAACGATTTTTCCCTCCAGCGCGCGTTCCGGCAGCAGGTCCAGAAGCGTCTTTAACGCACCGGAAAAAGAGGCTTTATAGACGGGGGTCGCGATGATCAGCCCATCGGCGCCGGCAAGCTGTTCATTCAGCGCATGGAGGGCGGGGTTATCAAAGCGAGCGTAAAGCAGGTCTTCCGGGGCAAAATTCTGCAGGTGCCAGTGACAGACTTCAATATCCGCCGCGGAGAGCGTCTCTCTGGCGTATTCCAGAAGCGCGCTGGAGCGGGAAGGGTAACGCGGGCTGCCCGCAAGTGTGATGACTCGCATACTCACTCCTTATAACTAAATATTCGCATTTATCTATAATTGATAACATTTAGCTGCAGTGTGACAGAGCGCTTTTATTTCCCTAAATGATTTATCCGGCGTTGGATTGTCAGAAAGTGCATAACGGAAGGGGCGAAAGTAAACGTTTGCGTCGGAGGTAAGATTTTTTGTCGTAGGTCAATTCCCTTTCCGGGGTGGATCGCACATAATACGCCCCCGGTTTGCACACCGGGAATCCAGGAGAGTTCATGTACTACCCCTTCGTTCGTAAAGCCCTTTTTCAGCTCGATCCTGAGCGCGCTCATGAAGTCACTTTTCAACAATTACGCCGTGTTTCGGGTACCCCACTGGAAATGTTGGTTCGCCAGAAGGTGCCGACAAAACCGGTGACCTGTATGGGACTCACATTTAAGAACCCGCTGGGCCTGGCCGCCGGGCTGGATAAAAACGGCGAGTGCATTGATGCGCTCGGCGCGATGGGTTTTGGTTCCATTGAAATTGGCACCGTGACCCCACGCCCGCAGCCGGGCAACGATAAGCCAAGGATCTTCCGCCTGGTCGATGCTGAAGGGTTGATCAACCGCATGGGCTTTAATAACCACGGTGTTGATAACCTCGTTGAGAACGTAAAAAAGGCGCATTTTGACGGCATTCTGGGGATTAATATTGGCAAGAATAAAGATACCCCGGTAGAACAAGGCAAAGATGATTATCTGATTTGTATGGAAAAAATCTATGCTTATGCCGGCTATATCGCCATTAATATCTCTTCGCCGAATACCCCAGGCTTGCGTACTTTACAATACGGAGACGCGCTGGATGATTTGCTCTCTGGTATTAAAAATAAGCAACGTGAGCTACAAGAGAAGCATCAGAAATATGTTCCTGTGGCCGTGAAGATCGCCCCGGATCTTTCTGTCGAAGAATTGATCCAGGTGGCGGACAGTTTAGTCCGGCATAATATAGATGGCGTGATTGCCACCAATACAACTTTGGATCGATCGCTGGTACAGGGGATGAAACATTGTGATGAAACCGGTGGGCTTAGCGGACGTCCGTTGCAGCTAAAGAGTACGGAAATTATCCGTATGCTGTCTGCGGAATTAAATGGCCGTCTGCCCATTATCGGAGTCGGCGGTATTGACTCGGTGATTGCCGCCCGGGAAAAGATAGCCGCCGGAGCGACGCTGGTGCAGATTTATTCCGGATTTATTTTTAAAGGTCCGCCGCTGATTAAAGAAATTGTTACCCATATCTAATCTTTTCCCCTTCTGATACTTCACCAGGGCTTTATTTATAGCCCTGGTTGTTTTATATTCCTTCATTGTTGCTTATTTAAACATTTTAGTCTTTTCTTAATTTTGGAAATATTCTGTAGCAGTTTACCTGTTTATTACAGATGGAAGTGGAAGAGGACGGGGGTAGAAATGCGGATCAAACCTGACGATAACTGGCGCTGGTAGGCTTTGTTGAATAAATCGAACTTTTGCTGAGTTGAAGGATCAGATCACGTATCTTCCCGACAACGCAGACCGTTCCGTGGCAAAGCAAAAGTTCAAAATCACCAACTGGCCCACCTACAATAAAG